>Ga0182743_1001033_pt1 | contig 29623 bp, 30 predicted proteins | sample eDN3rd30CKraftOP_FD_128522 | JGI IMG/M metagenome (GOLD analysis project Ga0182743, IMG submission 128522) | Enriched Organic Plus compost microbial communities from Emeryville, California, USA - eDNA 3rd pass 30_C Kraft OP (version 2) (version 2) ... | reverse complement strand
GGATTTCGCTTTGCATCCGATCGAGAATCACCGTGTTCACCGCGTTCATCGCAGTGGCGGTCAGCGACAGGATCGGAGCCAGCGACGGCTCTTTGCGTGGCAGGGGGACAACCTCGGCGCTCATTCTCCGCGCCATGGGACGGATGGCAGCGCTTGGCAAGCATGGATTGCGGCTGTAGCTAGCCAGCCATGACTCAGATGCCAGCAGAAGACCCCGTCCTTGCCGCATACCGCAAGAGCATCGACAATATCGATGCCGCGCTGATTCACATGCTGGCGGAGCGGTTCCGCATCACCAAGGCCGTCGGCGAACACAAGGCCAAGACCGCTCTGCCCGCCGCCGATCCGGGGCGCGAACAGCGGCAGGTGGAACGCCTGCGCAAGCTGGCGGAAGATGCCGATCTCGATCCGGAATTCAGCGAGAAATTCCTCCGCTTCATCATCGATGAAGTGATCCGCCATCACGAACGCGCCAAAGCGGAACAGTAAACCGCCTGCCCAGCCCGGCACCGCGCAGCGCGGGACAAATCACACCGCCGCGCGCGGCAGCCGGACAATGACCATCAGCCCGCCGAGATCCTCGCTCTCGCCAAGCTTCACGCTGCCGCCGTAGATTTCCACCACATCGCGCACGATGGCGAGGCCGAGGCCGGTGCCCGGCTTGCCCGTGTCCAGCCGCGCGCCGCGATCGAATATCCGCGTCCGTTCCGCATCCGGGATACCTGCCCCATCATCTTCGACCAGCACGGTGCACAGCGCCCCGCCCGGTTCGACATCGACTGTCACGAACACGCTGCCGCCACCATATTTGGCCGCGTTTTCGAGCAGATTGCCGAGAATTTCGTCCAGATCCTGCCGTTCCAGGGACACCATGGCCTGGCGATTGCCCGCCACATCGAAGCGGCATTCCTCGTACAGGCGCGCCACCGCCCGTTCCACGCCGGTGACGCTATCCCATACGTTGGCCCGCGCCTGCCCCGCCGCCCGGCGGCCCACGGCCCGCGCCCGCGCGAGATGGTGATCGATCTGGCGGCGCATGACATTGGTTTCGCGCAGCACCGTTTCGGCCAGATCGGGCGCATGGGCGCTGGCGGCGTTGGTCACCACCGTCAACGGCGTTTTCAGCGCGTGGGCGAGATTGCCCGCATGGGTGCGCGCTTCTTCCGCCTGCCGCTCGGTATGCGCCAGCAGAGCGTTCAGTTCATCCACCATCGGCTGCACTTCCAGCGGCAGCGGATCGGTGACGCGGTTGGTCCCCGTGGCGCGGATATGCTGGATCGCCAGACGCACCCGGCGCAGAGGCACCAGCCCATAGAAGGTCTGCAACATGGCGAGGACGAACAGCCCCAGCCCGAGCACGACAAAGCTCCATACGAGGATCGAGCGGACCTGTCTGATCTGCAGGTCCAGCTCGTCCCGCGCGGCCGCGACAGTAAACCACCACCGCGTATCGCTGCCGGGCAGAACGATCGAACGCTCGATCACGCGCAGGGGTTCGCCGGCAAACTGGTTGCTGTTGTAGAACAGGACATCGTGCCCGGCGGGCCCCCTGCCCACTTTCAGGCTGCGATCCCACAGCGAGCGCGAAGGAAAATCCTCGTGCCCCTTGCCGCTGATCTGCCAGTAAAGCCCGCTGTTGGGTTCGAGGAAGCGCTGGTCGCCCAGCGGGCGATTGAAGAACACTTCGCCATCGGGGCCGATTTCCGCCGCACCGATCATCGCGGTGAGCATATATTCGAGCTGTTCGTCGAAATTCTTCTCGATCAGGCCCGCCAGCGTGCGGTCGAGCGCCACGCCGCCGAGCAGCAGGAGAATGGAAATCCACCCCGCCGCGATCAGCATCATACGCCGTGACAGGCTGCCCGTATGGCGTTCCCGGCGCGGGGCGGGCACAGCGCCGTCTTCCACACCGGGCTCTGCCGGGGGATGATCCCCCGTGCGGCCGGTGCCGGCTACGCGCCCGGTATCAGGCGCGGGGCGTTTCGGCGGGGTCGTCGAGACTGTATCCAAGGCCACGGATCGTTGTGATGACATCGGCACCCAGCTTCTTGCGGATGCGCGTGACGAAGACCTCGATCGTGTTCGAATCGCGGTCGAAATCCTGATCGTAGATATGTTCGATCAGTTCGGTGCGGCTGACCACTTTGCCCTTGTGGTGCATCAGGTAGGACAGCAGCTTGTATTCCTGCGCGGTCAGCTTCACCGGCTCGCCCGCCAGTGTCACCCGGCCCGAGCGGGTATCCAGCCGGACATCGCCCGCCGTCAATTCCGAGGAGGTGTTGCCCGAAGCGCGGCGGATCAGCGCGCGCAGGCGGGCGATCAGTTCTTCGGTCTGGAACGGCTTGGCAAGGTAATCGTCCGCCCCGGCATCGAGCCCGGCGACCTTGTCCGACCAGCTATCGCGCGCGGTCAGCACCAAAACGGGGAAACTGCGCCCTTCGCGGCGCCACATGCCCAGCACGGTCAGCCCGTCGATCTCCGGCAGGCCGAGATCGAGAATCACCGCATCGTAATCCTCGGACGCGCCGAGAAAGTGGCCATCTTCACCATCGGTGGACAAGTCGACGGCATAACCGTTCTGTTCCAGCGTCGATTTGAGCTGCTGGCCCAGCGTGGGTTCGTCCTCGACAATCAGGATGCGCATGCCTCAACCCTCATCTGCAAGTTGCGATTTTTCAAGTGGGACCTAGGACACAAGCCGTCAAGCGGCCTGTCGCGATCCTGCACAGCCGCAGCGGACAGGATAGGGCCGGACGCACCGCCCCTGCGTCAGTTCGACCGCCTGATAACGCGGCCCGAACGGGCATCGATATCGACGAAGACCACCCGCCCATCGCGGATGAACTTGAGCCGGTAGGCCATCGCGCCCGCATCGTATTCCGGGCCGAGGTACTGCATCCCGCGCATTTGCGGCAGCACCATGCCTTCGATATCCCGCAAGGGCCGGACGTTGCCCGCTTTCATTTCCCGTCGGACCTGCCCCTGATCGTCATGATCCTGGGCATGGGCCGCGGCAGCCGCCAGCGGGGCGAGCGATACGGTGCAAGCCGCTGCACCGGAGAGGACAAGGACGATAGCCTTTCGCATAACGTCCTTGTGCCTATCTCCCAAGGCTTGAACAAGTTGTGAATGATACCAACGGTACTCATTCAGAAATGTTTGCCCGCTTTATTCGGTATCAGCGCACCATTTCATATTTCACCGTTACCATGACCGACGTACCGACAAGGCCCGGCTCGACCGGGGTCGGCGCGGCGGCGGCCTGGGCATCGAATGCGGCAGTCTTCGCCAGCATCGGCATCGGCCGCGATTGGCCAACCGTTTCGTTTATTTCGAGCAGGCGGATATCGCTGTATCCGGCCATCCGCGCGTAATCGAGCGCCTGTGCGCGGGCGGTTTCCATCGCTGCCTTGCGCGCCTGATCCTTCGCGGGCTTGTCGTTGTCGATCGCGAAATTGGGCCCGTTGAGATCGGTCGCGCCCGCCGCCACCAGCGCATCGAGCACCGGCCCGGCCTTGTTGACGTCGCGCAGGGTGATGTTGACGGTGTTCGATGCGCGATAGCCACGAAACACCTGTTTCTGCTGGCGCTGGTCATAATCGTACTGCGCATTGAGATTGATTCCCGCCGTCTGCACATCGTCCTTGGCGATACCCAGTGCGCGAATCCTGGCGATCACGCTATCCATCGCCTTGGCATTCTGCTGCATGGCGGCCACCGCAGTGGGCGCATCGGTGGAAACCCCGGCGCCGACCGTGACGATATCCGGCCGCCCCTTCACGGTTTCGCTGACGCCCAGTTCGATCACCGGCCCCTTGGCCGCGATCTGCACTTCGGCGGCCATCGCCGGTGAGACAAAGGCCGTGGCGGCCAGAAGCGGCAAAGCATAACGGATCATCACAATACTCCCTGTGTGGCGCAGCCCCGCTGCGAATAAGGATATGTACGCATCGGCAAGCGGTGCAGTTCCCACGCCGAGCCGTGCATGCCGGATAGGCATGCCCGGATTAACGCAGGCAAGATGGAAAACCCGCAATTCGTTCAGCCAGGTTAACGCTGGCGGCCGTGCGCTATTGGGCCTTCGCGCTCGCGCACCCGTCATGCTGAACTTGTTTCAGCATCCATTCGCCCCACAAACCATCGGATGAATCGGCGAGATGGACCCCGAAACAAGTTCGGGGTGACGAAGGGCGAATTATCGGCGCAAAAAACCGGTTCCCACTTTTTCGCGCGATGCTCTATGGGGCCCGGCATGGCGCAACCCCCTATTCTCAGTTGGGAAGGCCTCGGGCTCATTCAGGGCGCGGGCTGGCTTTTTCAGGATATCGATCTCCACATCGCACCGCGTGATCGGCTGGCGCTGATCGGGCGCAACGGTGCGGGCAAGACGACGCTGCTCAAACTGATCGCCAATGATATCGATGCGGACAAGGGCAAGCGCACCGTGCAGCCCGGCACCCGCGTGGTGATGCTGGAGCAGGAGCCCGACTTTTCCGGTTGCGAGACTCTGCTCGATTTCGCGCTCCACGGCGCGGATGCCCCGGCGCAGCACGAAGTGGAAGCGATTGCCGGGCAGATCGGCATCGACCTGTCGCGCACAGCGGCCAACGCCAGCGGCGGGGAAAAACGCCGCGCCGCGCTCGCCCGCGCACTGGCGATGGAGCCCGATCTGCTGTTGCTGGACGAGCCGACCAACCACCTTGATCTCGCCGCGATCGACTGGCTGGAAGACTGGCTGGGCCGCTACAACGGCGCGTTCGTGGTCATCAGCCATGACCGCACGTTCCTCACCCGGCTGACCCGTGCGACGCTGTGGATCGACCGCGGCTCACTGCGGCGCAAGGAAGTCGGCTTCGGCGGCTACGAAGCGTGGGAAGAACAGGTTTTCGCCGAAGAAGCCCGCGCGGCCGAAAAGCTCGATGCCAAGCTCAAGATCGAAGCCCACTGGCTCGAACGCGGCGTCACCGCGCGGCGCAAGCGCAATCAGGGCCGCCTGGAAAAGCTCTACGCCATGCGCGCCGAGCGCGCGGCGATGCTGACCCCCACCGGCAATGCCAAGCTGGCGCTGGCCAACGACGACTCGAAAACCAAGTCGGTGATCGTGGCCGAACACGTCACCAAGCGTTTCGGCGCGGGAGAGACAGCGCGCACGATCATCAAGGATTTCTCTCTGCGTATCCAGCGGGGCGACCGGATCGGCGTGGTCGGATCGAACGGCGCGGGCAAATCCACGCTGCTCAAGCTGCTGACCGGCGAACTGGCACCCGATGAAGGGACGGTTACACTGTCCAAAACGCTGAACGGGATCATGATCGATCAGCAGCGCAGCCTGCTTTCCCCCGAAAAAACGGTGCGTCAGATATTGGCCGAAGGCGGCGACTGGATCGACGTGCAGGACACGCGCAAGCACATCCAGGGCTATCTCAAGGAATTCCTGTTCGATCCCGCCATCGTCGATATGAAAGTGGGTGTGCTCTCGGGCGGCGAACGCTCGCGCCTGCTGCTGGCGCGTGAATTCGCCCGCAAATCGAACCTGCTGGTGCTGGACGAGCCGACCAACGATCTCGATCTCGAAACACTCGATCTGCTGCAGGAAGTGATCGCGGATTATGATGGCACCGTGCTGATCGTCAGCCACGACCGCGATTTCCTTGACCGCACGGTTACGGTCACGCTCGGCCTCGATGGCAGCGGCACGGTGGATGCGGTCGCGGGCGGCTATGCCGACTGGGAAGCCAAGCGCAAGCAGCGCACCGCCCCCGCCAAAACGAAAGCCAGGGCCGAAAGCGCCACCCCGCCCCCGCCGCCGCAGAAGAAAACCAAGCTGAGCTACAAGGACCAGCGCGACTACGATCTGCTGCCCGGCCGGATCGAGGAACTGGAGGCGCAGATCGCGCGCGACGAGGCCGCGCTTGCCGACCCCGCGCTCTACACCAGCGATCCCGCAAAATTCGCCGCGCTCACCGCCGCCATTGCAAAGGCGCGGGACGAGAAGGACGCGGCGGAAGAACGCTGGCTCGAACTGGCGGAAATGGTCGAGGCATTATAGGGGCGGCGCGCTGCCCCTGCCTTGCGCCGCGCCGCCGCTTTGCGCCTGACCACCGGATTTCTGCACGAGATAGAGCAGTTACTCTCCGCTCACTCCCACCCGTTCAGCCTGAGCCTGTCGAAGGCCACGCATCACGCCGGCCACGGGCGATGGGTTTTCTGAACCTAACGCTGGCGTTGGACGAAGCGGCTATACCAGCACAGCGCATCAGCGCATGGCACGGCGTCAGATCGGCAAATCTGATCGGGCAATTGTCAGCGCGTGGCCTTCGACAGGCTCAGGCTGAACGAGTTTGGGCTCCAATCCCAAGCAGAGCCACGATTGCGGAACGCAATGCATCGTCCTGCTTCGGGACTGTAATCTGCAATCTCCTTCCTATGTAGGGACCAGCAAAGGAACCCCGGAGCAAGCGACGGTGTTTTGGATGCGGTCCGCATTCCCCCGCAAGGACAGGCCTTCTTGAATCATACCACGGACACCACCACCGATTTCCGCCCGAAGGACGCCCTGCACGAGTCCATCGCCGCCTGCCGTATCTGCGCCGGGCATCTGCCGCATGGGGTGCGGCCGGTGGTGCAGTTTTCGCCCGGCTCGCGGCTGGTGATCGTGGGGCAGGCGCCGGGTTCCAAAGTCCATGCCAGCGGCATTCCATGGGACGATGCCAGCGGCCAACGGCTGCGCGAATGGACCGGGCTGGAACCCGAACGGTTTTACGATCCGGCGCTCGTCGCCGTGGTTCCGATGGGGTTCTGCTATCCCGGAAAGGGTAGCAGCGGCGATCTGCCGCCCCGCCGTGAATGCGCACCGCAATGGCACGATACGGTGATGGCGACGATGCCGGACAAGCGGTTGACGCTGCTGGTCGGCAGTCATGCGCAGGCGTGGTACTGGCGCAAGCAGCGGCCCGGTTCAGGCGCCGTATCGATGACGGAGCGGGTGCGCGCTTTCCGCGACGCCCCGCCGGGCTTCTTTCCCCTGCCCCATCCTTCGTGGCGCAGCACCCTGTGGATGCGGCGCAATCCGTGGTTCGAGGAAGAGGTTCTGCCCGAACTGCGAATCCGGGTCGCCGCCGCGCTGCGTGACGACGCGCGCCCTTCGTGAGCGGAAGCGGAGCGCAGCCAGCCCCCTATTCTGCCCGATCACGGAAGCCGGTAGAAATCTGCTAACCGGTCGAGCGCCAGCCGCAGCACCAGCTTGCCGCTGCGCACCGGCCAGGCGAGTGCCCTTTCCGCATCGGGCACGGTCTCACCCGCGCAGACGACGCGCCACAGGATGTCCTCCAACCCACGCCCGGTGGCAGCAATCGCCCCATCGAACCGCGCCTTGGCGGCAATCTGCCGCTCGGCAGGCGTCAGCGCGGGATCGGGCCCGCCCCTGATTCGTACCGGGTCCCATCGCATCGTCACCCGGGGGGCCAGCCGGGCCCGTTCGAAATCGCCGCGCAGCATTTCTCCCGCCGCCAGTTGCCGATCATCCAGATGGCCTCGCGCATGCAGCCAGGCTAGCGGCGATTCGGCGAGATTGACCGTCACCGAACGGCGGCGCTTCCCCGCGCTGTCACGGCCACGGGGGCCTTCGGCGGTCAGTTCGCGTTCGACAAGCAGAGGGCGCATGGCAAATCCTTTCCGGCGGTGATGGAATGTCTGCTTGCCAAATTCCGGTTACTGTAGGAAAGTGAAAAAACCAATTTGGTTAAATCAGGTGATTTTCCATGATCAATCGCATCCGGGCCATTCGCAAGGAAAAGGGTATGACTCTGGCCGATGTGGCCGCCGCCTGCGCCCCGCCGACCACGGCGCAGACCATCGGCCGGCTCGAAACCGGGATGCGCAATCTCTCGCTGACATGGATGAACCGCATCGGCGCCGCGCTGGGGGTCGAGCCGGAACTGCTGGTGCGCGGAGAGGTGGCGGCGCAGCCGCAAGTCGTTGCCCGGCTGACCGATTCGGGCGCGGAAGCGCTCACCGCGCCGCGTGACGCGATCCTGCCGACCGAACTGGCCGCGAACGCCGCTCTGCTCTGCCTCGCCATCGAGACCGGCGCGGGGGAATATCGCGCGGGCGATCAGGTGTGGCTGCGGCAGATCCTGCCGGAGGAAGCCACACAGGCGATCAACCGCGATGTCCTCGTCCCGCGCAAGGGCGGACGGTTCGCTTTCGGCCGCCTGATCGACCGGCAGGGCGCTCTCGTCGGCCTGCTGCCCCCGGGCATGGGCCAGCGGCAGATCGTGGTCGACAATCCGCCGTGGCTGGCCGTGGCCGAAATGCTGGTGCGCAAGCTGTGACCACCGCCCCGCGCCGGGTGTTGTCGCTCGCCACGCTCTATCCCAACCGGGCCCACCCCCGGTTCGGCACTTTCGTCGCTCGCAGTCTCGAAGCGCTCGCCGCGCGGGAGGATTGGCAGGTTACGGTCATCAATCCCATCGGCGTGCCGCCTCTTGCCCTTGGCCGCTACCGCGCGCTGGCCGCCGCGGCGGTCAGCGGGATCGAGCACGGGGTGGAGGTCCACCGCCCGCGCTACACGCTGATCCCAAAAATCGGGGGGCGGTTCAATCCCGGCGCGATCGTCCGCAGGACGCTGCCGCTGATCCACCGCCTCCATGCCGAGGCGCCGTTCGATCTGGTCGATGCGCAGTTCTTCTACCCCGACGGGCCTGCCGCCGCCGCCATCGCCCGGGCGCTGAATCTGCCGCTTTCGATCAAGGCGCGCGGTGCGGACATCTCCTATTGGGGTTGCAGGCCCTTTGCATTGCCGATGCTGCGCGCCGCCGCCGCACAGGCCGATGGCCTTCTGGCGGTAAGCGACGCTCTGGCGCGGGATATGGCCGCTATCGGCCTGCCGCGCGAAAAGATCGCGATTCACTATACCGGGCTCGATCGCACGCGTTTCCACCCGCGCGACAAAGCCGGGGCACGCGGCTGGATCGCCGGTAATCTGGGGCTATCGATCCCCGCCTCGCCGCCGATTCTCGCATCGGTCGGCGCACTGATTCCGCGCAAGGGGCAAAGCTATGTTATCCGTGCCCTGCCCGCGCTGGCAGACGCGCATCTGCTGCTCGTCGGCAAGGGAGAGGACGAGCCCGCGTTGCGCGGATTGGCCGCCAGCCTGGATGTGGAGGAGCGCGTGCATTTCCTCGGCTCGCTCGATCATGAAGCCCTGCCGCAGGTCCTCAGCGCCGCCGATGCCATGGTCCTGCCATCCGCGAGCGAAGGCCTGGCCAACGCCTGGGTGGAAGCGCTGGCCTGCGGGACACCGCTGGTCATCACCGATGCGGGCGGCGCGCGGGAACTGGTTCGGGATCGCAGCGCGGGGCTGATCGTTGCCCGCGATCCGGACGCGATTGCCGAAGGCGTCGCCGCGTTGCTTGCCGCACCGCCTGCCCCGGATACGGTTGCGGCCAACGCCGCGGCATTCAGCTGGGATGCGAATGCGGCGGCGTTGGCCGAATATTACAACCGTCTGACCGGGGCACGCTAGGCCCCCCGGCGCGTCGGGTCAGGCGTTGCGCGGGACGACGTCCTTGTCATCGCTCGCCTTGTCCGGGACAAAGCTCGACTGAGTCACGCCCAGCCAGATCAGGATCGGCGCGGACATGAAGATCGAACTGTACGTCCCCACAAAAATGCCGAGCGTAATCGCCGCGGTGAAGCCGAAGATCACGTCCGGCCCGAGCAGCAGCAACGAGACCAGCATGATCAACACCGCCAGCGAAGTGGCCACGGTGCGTGACAGCGTTTCGTTCACCGAGAGATCGAGCAATTCGGGCATCGGCATCTTGCGATACTTTTTCAGATTCTCGCGGATGCGGTCGTACACAACGATCTTGTCGTTCAGCGAATACCCCAGCAAGGTCAGCAATGCCGCAACGATGTTGAGATCGAATTCCATCTGCGTCAGCGAGAACATGCCGATCGTCAGCAACAAGTCCTGCAACAGCGCGAACAACGCGCCGACGCCGAACTGCCATTCGAACCGCACCCAGATGTAGATCGAGATCCCGATCATCGCCAGCAGCAGCGCGAACATGCCCGTCTTGAACAGTTCGCCCGAAACCTTGCCCGAAACCGAATCGACCCCGTCGATCCGCACGCCCGGATAGGTCTGCCTGAGCGTGGAGGTGATCTTGTTCGCCATCGCGTCGGCCAGTTCGGCGTGCTCTTCCGCACCGTCCGGCAATTTCATCCGGATCGACACCTCGTTGGGCTTGCCGAACTGCTGGATGATCGGCTCGCCATAACCGAGACTGCCGACTTTCTGGCGCAATTCCGCCACCGGGGCTTCGCTGCTTTCGACGAAAGTCGCGCGGATCATCTGCCCGCCGACGAAGTCGACGCCCAGATTGAGACCGTGCGTGAACAACAGCACCACCGCACCGATCATCGCCAGGATGTTGCTGATGAAGAACGGCCACTGCCAACGCAGGAAGTGGATGTTGGTGTTATCGGGAACGAGCTTGAGGAGCTTCATCGGTCCTCTCCTCTCACAGGTTCAGGTCAGTGGGCCGCGCCTTGCGCAGCCAGGTGGCAATCCACATCCGGGTCATCGTCACGGCGGTGAAGACCGAAGTTACGATACCGATCATCAGCACGACGGCGAAACCGCGCACCGGCCCGGAGCCGAACAGGAACATCAGCACCGCCGCGATGACGTTGGTGATGTTCGCGTCGAAAATCGCGCGGCTGGCTTCCTTGTAACCCAGTTCCACCGACTGGACCACACGGCGCCCTCGCTTGCGTTCTTCGCGTATGCGCTCGTTGATCAGCACGTTGGCGTCCACCGCCGCGCCGATAGTGAGCACAAAGCCTGCGATACCCGGCAAAGTCAGCGTTGTCCCGGCGATGCCCATGACACCGATGATCATGAGAACGTTGAGGAACAGCGCCCAGCACGCATAGATGCCGAAGCGGCCATACGAGAGGATGATGAACGTCATCAGGGCGACCGAGCCGACAAGCATCGCGATCGCGCCCTTCACGATCGAGTCCGCCCCGAGGTCAGGCCCAACGGTGCGTTCTTCGATCACTTTGAGATCGACCGGCAGCGCGCCGGACCGCAGCGAAATGGCGAGCTGGGTAGCGCTTTCAACCGTGAAATTGCCGGAAATCTGCGCACTGCCGCCCAAAATCGGTTCGTTGATGTTCGGTGCGGAAAGCACTTTGCCATCAAGAATGATCGCGAACGGGCGGTTGACGTTTTCGGTCGTCAGCTTGGCGAAGCGGGAGCCGCCCTGTTGATTGAACGTGATGTTCACCACCGGCTGATTGCCCTGCTGCGAGAAGCCCTGCTGCGCGTTGGTGAGATTGTCCCCCTTGATGCCGCCCAGCCGCTTGACCGCGATATGCGTCGGCTGCCCTGGCAATGCATCAGCATAAGGAACGATTTCGCTGCCCGGCGGGGCGACACCCTGTGCCACATCGCTGGGTAGCGCGGTCGTATCAACCAGCTTGAATTCGAGCTTGGCGGTCTGGCCGAGGAGGTCCTTGAGCTGCTGGGGATCCTGCAGGCCCGGAACCTGGACCACGATTCGGGTCGCGCCCTGGCGGATGATTGTCGGCTCGCGGGTGCCAAGAGCGTCGATACGCTTGCGAACAACTTCGGTCGCGCTGTCCATGGCGTCGGTCACGGCCTTGTCGATCCCGGCCTGGCTCGGCGTGAGGATGAACCGCTGGCCATCGACCACTTCGATCCGCCAGTCGCGCTGGCCGGTCATGCCCGCCCCGGTGGTCAGCGGCAGAATCGCTTCGCGGGCGGCATCGACCTGTCCGATATCCTCCACAAGGAACGACAGGCGTCCGCCGGCGCTGGAGAAATCGCCGATGCGCACGCGCGGTTCGGCATTGCGCAACGCGCCGCGAACCGTTTCTTCCATGCTTTCAAGGCGCTGCTTGGCTACTTCCCGTGCATCCGCTTCGAGCAGGATGTGGCTGCCACCAGCAAGGTCGAGGCCGAGGTGGACCTGGGGATTCGGCAGGAACGATGGCCATGCCCCGCCCGACACCGATACCAGCGACGGCAGGGACGCCACCGCGAAGAACAGTGTCACGAACCAGAGCCAGGCCCTTTTCCAGGGAGGAAAATCGAGCATCTGTCAGTGCGTCTCAGTCGTTGGCCGGGGCGGTGCCGCCCGGCGGGATGATATCGCCGATGGTGCTTTTCACCGCTTTCACGCGGACACCCTGGCCGAGTTCCAGTTCGGCGTAGTGATCGTCGACCTTGATGATCTTGCCGACCAGCCCGCCAGCGGTGACGACCATATCGCCCTTCTTCATCGCCGCGATCTTCGCGCGATGTTCCTTCTGCTGGCGCATTTGCGGGCGGATGATCAGGAACCAGAAGATCACGATCATGCCGAGGATCGGCAACCAGCTGATCCACGCAGGCGGGGCATTGCCCCCGGCGGAAGCGGCTGCGGACAAGATATCAAGCATCGATATACACCCTCGGAAAATATGTCAGTCCCGGTCGAACCGGGCGGGATATTGGCCTTCGAAGCGGCGCAGACAAGCCCACCCACCAGAAGGGTGCGCGCCTAGCAGCAAAGAAACTGGCTGGCAACGCGAACGGCGCGGCCCGCAGGCCCGCGATTTTCGGCTCGTGCACAAGCGATGCGCCAGCCATGCAACGGCAAAGAAATTGCAATCGCGTTCCAGAGTGCTTGCCATGCCCGAAACGGATGCCTATAGGCGCGCCTCCACTGCTCGGGACGTAGCGCAGCCTGGTAGCGCATCACACTGGGGGTGTGGGGGTCGGAGGTTCGAATCCTCTCGTCCCGACCAGTGGAATTCTTATCCGAAGAACCACCCCTTTTTCCCCTGCTGCGCCGCCTCACGGCGCCGCGCGGGCGATTTTCATTTTCCTACACGAACCTATCTGGTTATCTGCTTGCGCGTTTCCATTCAGCAGGGATTCGCGCTCATGGCTATTTTCCAAGCAATCGTCGGTCCGCTCACCTCCATCATCGACAAGGTCATTCCCGACAAGGAAGCGCGGGAGCGCGCCAAGTTCGAACTGGTGAAGCTGCAAGGCACGCAGGAACTGGAAACGATCCAAGCCCGCCTGTCCGCTATCGTCACCGAGGCCGGTTCGCCCGATCCCTGGACCAGCCGCGCCCGGCCCAGCTTTCTCTATGTGATGTACGCGATGATCCTGTGGGCCATTCCGATGGGCCTGCTCAGCGCTACGCGGCCGCACACCGCCCAGGCCATCGCCGCCGGGATGAACGCCTATCTCAACGGCCTGCCCGAGCCGCTCTATGCGCTGTTCGGCACAGGCTATCTCGGCTACACCGCCGCGCGCCAGTGGGGCAAGGCCAAGGGCGTCGACAAATAGCCTCGCGCGCCGCTATGGCGGCAACGCATCCTTATCCGGCACTTTTCAGCAACGGGGCACGCAATGGCCAAACCTGTCGTCTATGTCCTCAACGGGCCCAATCTCAATCTGCTCGGCACACGCGAGCCTGAGATTTACGGCACGACCACGCTCGACGATATCGCCGGAATGCTGGAAGATCGGGCACAGGAACTGGGCTGCGAGATCGAAATGCGCCAGTCCAATCACGAAGGCCACCTGATCGACTGGCTGCACGAAGCCCAGGCCGAAGGGGCGCGCGCGGTGCTGCTCAACGCGGGCGCCTATACTCACACCTCGATCGCGCTGCACGATGCGATCAAGGCCATCCGCACCCCGGTGATCGAAGTACACCTGTCGGAACCCAAGGAACGCGAAGCCTTCCGCCATATCAGCTATGTCGGATTGGCGGCGGCCGATTGCGTTTCGGGCCACGGGGCGCGAAGCTATATAATTGCTCTCGAAAAAGCGATGAATCCGTAGAATAACCGCAGACGACGCGGGGATTTTACTTGCTCCCCTCTTGCCAGCACCGCCGACGGGCCGCATAGCGGCCCCCGGTATTGAAACGAGCAAGAGGGACGCATGTCCGAATCCAAGGATTCCGCCGCTGGCCGCGGCATGAGGATCGACAGCACGCTGGTCCGCGAACTGGCGGAACTGCTGGCCGAGACCGGGCTGACGGAAATCGAGGTTGAAGACGGCGATCGCAAGATCAAGGTCTCGCGCGCGGCCATGGCCGCCGCCGCACCGCAATTCGTCGCCGCACCCGCGGCTCCGGCAGCCGCACCTGCCGCCCCCGCAGCGGAAGCCCCGGCAGCCGCGCCCGCCATCGATGGCAATGCGGTGAAATCGCCGATGGTCGGCACCGTCTATCTTTCGCCCGAACCGGGCGCCAGCGCCTTCATCAGCGTGGGCAGCCAGGTCAAGGCAGGCGATACGCTGCTGATCGTGGAAGCTATGAAAGTGATGAACCCCATCACCGCCACCGCTTCCGGCACGGTCAAGGCGATCCTCGTCGAAAACGCGCAGCCGGTCGAATTCGACCAGCCGCTCGTCGTCATCGGCTGATCGGACAGCGCTGCCCATGGCCATAACCCGCATTCTCATTGCCAATCGCGGTGAAATCGCGCTGCGCATCCATCGCGCCGCACACGAAATGGGGATCGAAACGGTGGCGGTGCACTCCACCGCCGATGCCGACGCGATGCATGTGCGCCTTGCCGACAGCGCGGTGTGCATCGGCCCACCCGCGGCGGCCGACAGCTATCTGAACGTGGCCGCGATCATTTCGGCGGCGGAAATCAGCCGCGCGGATGCCATTCATCCGGGCTATGGCTTCCTGTCGGAAAACGCCAAGTTCGCCGAAATCGTCGAAGCGCACGATATCGCCTGGATCGGGCCCAAGCCCGAACATATCCGTACCATGGGCGACAAGGTCGAAGCGAAGCGCACCGCCGGTGCATTGGGCCTGCCGCTCGTTCCCGGTTCGGACGGCGCCATCGAATCGATGGAAGAAGCCAAGCGGGTCGCGGCGGAAATCGGCTATCCGGTGCTGGTGAAGGCCGCATCGGGCGGCGGCGGCCGGGGCATGAAAGTCATTCCCGACGAAGCGAGCCTCGAAAGCCTGGTCAGCCAGGCCAAGAGCGAAGCCAAGGCCGCGTTCGGTGACGATACGGTCTATATCGAAAAGTATCTCGCCAATCCGCGTCATATCGAATTCCAGATTTTCGGCGACGGGCGCGGCAATGCAATCCATCTGGGCGAACGCGACTGTTCGCTCCAGCGCCGCCACCAGAAAGTCCTGGAAGAAGCGCCCTCGCCCGTGATTTCCGCCGCAGAACGCGAACGGATGGGCGGCGTCGTTTCCAAGGCGATGGCCGACATGGGCTATCGCGGCGCGGGCACAATCGAGTTCCTGTGGGAAAACGGCGAGTTCTATTTCATCGAAATGAACACCCGCCTGCAGGTCGAACACCCGGTGACCGAAGCGATCACCGGCCTCGATCTGGTGCGTGAACAGATCCGCATCGCCGATGGCAAGCCGTTGTCGGTCACGCAGGATGAAATCCGCTTCACCGGCCATGCGATCGAATGCCGCATCAACGCGGAAGATCCCTTCACGTTCGCTCCCTCGCCGGGCGAAGTGACGAGCTACCATGCGGCCGGAGGCATGCATGTGCGCGTCGATTCCGGGCTTTATGCGGGCTACCGTATTCCGCCCTACTACGATTCGATGATCGCCAAGCTGATCGTATATGGCCGCACGCGCGAAGGGTGCATCATGCGCCTGCGGCGCGCGCTGGAAGAAATGGTCATCGGCGGTGTCAAAACCTCGATCCCGCTGCACGCGGCGCTGATGCAGGAACCCGATTTCCTCAACGGCGACTATTCGATCAAATGGCTGGAGGAATGGCTGGCCCAGCGCTAGCCCGGGTAAGAGCGGTTGCGGACCTGCCCTGAACGAGATCAGGCACGGGACGCCCGCTCTATTCCATCGTTCCTGATGCCGAACGCGCCGTATCGGGTCTTTGCTCCTGTGCGCGAAATGCTTTCATCACTCTGCGCCGATCCGGCCTGCTCTTTGGGCTTGTAGCGGTGCTGGCGCTGCTCCCCGGTGCGACCCTTGGGGCTCTGCAGGAATTTATCCACAAGTTAATATAGTTAACCGCACCTCATTCCAGCGGCACGCCGGGGAGTTGTTTTGCCGTGCGAATCGTCAACGAGGTCTTGACGCTGGCGACATTGGGCGCGGGTGTCAGCTTGCTGGTGAGAAATTCCTGGAAGCTTTGTAAGTCGCGGCTGACAATTTTAAGAATAAAATCGATTTCACCGTTCAACATATGACATTCGCGCACTTCGGCCAGCGCTTTCATATGATCTTCGAACGCGCGCAAGTCCGCCTCGGCCTGGCTCTTGAGGCTGACCATCGCGAAAACGGTGATGGAAAACCCCAGTTTTGCGGGGTCCAGCTCGGCATGATAGCCGCGGATAACCCCCGCATCCTCCAGCGCTCGCATCCGTCTCAGACACGGCGGCGCGGTAAGCCCCACACGCTTCGCAAGCTCTACATTGGTAATACGCCCTTCTGCTTGCAGTTCTGCCAGCAGATGGCGATCAATTTTATCAAAATTGTCCAACTGACATGCCCTCACTTCTCGCCGCTGGTGCGGCGCCCCGTATTCTTCATAACACAATTTATTCACAATCTTGTGTGTATAGAACAAGCTTAACGCACGGTGTCCCGCTTTGCGACGTGAAAGCGCGCCTTCATGCGGCCTCGGGCAAGATGTGATATCGGCGCGTAAACTTGATTCACTGCGCCGGATGGCGGGTCTGGAACTGAATAGACGCTATGTATTTCGATGATCGCCTTGCCACCGTGTTGCGCACCGGAATCGGCGGCGATCGTGCATTGCGCACGCAATTCCGCCAATTGCTGGACCTGCTCGGCACGTTGCCCGACGGGGCCGATGGCCCGCTGGTCGATGCGGCCTTTGCCCGCCTCGCTCTGTTGTCGAAAGAGCTGCCCGCCGCGCTGCGCGGCAACATGATCCGCGAACCCGGTTTGCGGCTGGTCAGCGCGCGGCTGATCGCCACTTTGGCAACGCAGGAAATCGAAGTCGCATCCGCCGCTATGGCCGCCGCCCGGCTCCCCGACTCGGCATGGCAGGCGCTAATTCCCGATCTTCCGCTGACAGCGCGTGGTTTCCTGCGGCACCGCCGCGATCTGGGCGATGGCGCCAATGCCGTGCTTCAGCAATTGGGCGTCATCGATCTGGTGCTGCCGGGCCCCGAAGTTCTCGAACTGTCGGCCCCGCTCGAACTGCCCCGCTCATTTAGAGCGGAAGCCCCGCCGGAACAGCCCGCGCCCGCAACGCAACCTTCCCTGCCCCCGGCAGTCCAGGAGGCTGTCGAGGAATGTGTGGAAGCAGCGCCTACTCCCGCCGCGCCTGGGGCTGTGGAGGAGACTGCGGCCTCCCCCCTCCCGCAGGCGATGCCGGCGGAGGAGGAGGGCGCGAACGAAACCATCGCCATCGGCACGCTGGTGCGCCGGATCGAAGCTTTCCAGCGCGCGCGCAATGGCCAGACGCTGCACGGCCCACGTGCGATGCCGTTCAGCGCCCCCCCGCACGAAGGCGCGGATCAGGCCGGGGAACCGGCTCGCAGCGCATTCGATTTCGCCACCGACGCCAACGGGCGGATCAACTGGAGCGAACCCGCTTTCGCCCCGATGGCTGTCGGGCTGGCGCTTGCCAGCGAAGCGGCAGAATCCCCCGCCCAGCTTTCCGCCGTTGCCCGCACGGCATTGCGGCAGCGCCAGCCCTTGCGCGGCGCGCCTGTCGCTATCACCGGCGCGCCGGCGATTTCCGGCGCCTGGCGCATCGATGCCTATCCCCGTTTCGACCGGGATACCGGGCACTATCTTGGCCATTATGGGCGGATGCGGCGAATGCCCGCCGCCAAGCCCGCCGCCCGCCCGCAAACGGACCAGACCGCTGACCGCATGCGGCAGATTCTCCACGAATTGCGCACGCCGGTGAACGCGATTCAGGGCTTTGCCGAAATCATCCAGCAGCAGCTCTATGGCCCGGCGCCGCACGAATACCGGGCGCTGGCGGCCACTATCGCCAGCGATGCCGCGCGCATCCTCGCCGGGTTCGATGAGCTGGACCGGCTGGCGCGGCTGGAAAGCGGCGCGCTCGAACTGGACGAAGGACAGTGCGACATCGCCGCGATTCTGGCGATGCTGACCGAACAGATCCGCCCCGCCCTGCTCCCGCGCAGCAGCGAAATCACTGTCACCGGCACGGAAGGTCCGCTGCCCGTCCCCATGGCCGCACACGATGCCGAACGGCTGTGCTGGCGCCTGATGGCAACGCTGGCCGGGGAAGCCAGCGCAGGGGAAGAAATCGCGCTGCACGTCACGCATGAGGAAACCGGCGCCCTGATCGCCATCGATCTGCCCGCCAGCCTCGCCGGGACGGCGGATATCTTTTCCGCCTCGCTCCAGGGCAACCAGCGGACGATCAGCGCGGGCATGTTCGGCAGCGGCTTTACCTTGCGGCTGGCCCGGGCGGAAGCGCGCGCGGTGGGCGGCGATCTTGCGCGCGAAGGCGATACGATCCACCTTTGCCTTCCGCTTGTGAACGGCAAAGACGATCAGCCGGACGAAACCCGGACTGGCGCCGAACCGACAGGAGCGATCCCCGCCTGAACGGGCCAACCGGAAGCGGGCCGTGTGCGATGCGATCCATCACCGATCTTCCTCCTCCGGCGGCCATGGCGCGCTTCCCGGCGGGCTTCGGTCCGCGTTTTCTGCTGACGGTCGATACCGAGGAAGAGTTCGACTGGAACGCGCCGTTCCGCCGGGGCGGCCACGGCCTCGATCATGTGCCGCATCTGCGCAAGTTCCAGCATTTCTGCGACGGGCACGGCGTCGCTCCGGTCTATCTCATCGATCACCCCATCGCGACATCCCCCGCCGCGATCGAAATCCTGCGCGAGGCGATGCGCGATGGCCGGGCGGAAATCGGGGCCCAACTGCATCCATGGGTCAATCCGCCGTTCACCGAAGAACTATGCGATTTCAACAGCTTTTCAGGCAACCTTCCTCCTCAACTGGAGCACGAGAAATTCCGCGTCCTGCATGATTGCATCGCCGGGGCGATGGGGGCGAAACCGCTGATCTATCGCGCGGGGCGCTATGGCCTCGGGCCCCATACCGCCACCATCCTGCGCGGCGCAGGGATCGCGGTCGACAGTTCGGTGAGAGCACGTTTCGATTATACGAGCGCCGGGGGCGTGAATTACCGCCATCATCCTGCCCATCCCTATTGGGCGGATGACGAGCGCACGCTGCTCGAACTGCCGCTGACCACGGTTTTCAGCGGCGGCTGGCGGCGCATGGGGGATCGGCTTTATCCCGCGCTCTGGCGCATGCCGATGCTGCGGGGAATCCTCGCCCGGTGCGGACTGCTCGAACGCATTCCGCTGACGCCCGAAGGCATCACCGTGGCCGAAGCAAAACGGGGCATCGACGCCGCACTGGCGGAAGAGTTGCCGCTGCTGGTGTTTTCCTTCCACAGCCCATCACTGCATCCGGGAAACACGCCCTATGTGCGGCACGAGGAAGACCTGGCCCGCTTCTACAACTGGTGGCGCGAAATTTTCGCCTATCTCGCCCAGCAAGGGGTGCGGCCAACCAGCATTTCCGCCATTACCGACGCCGTCCAGCGTTGAAGGAAAACAGGGGATTACCGGGTACAGCTCGCACCCAGTCCGATACTGTTACTGAGAGTACGAGACGACCACCGACGTCTGCCCCTCATCCGGCGCGGCGGTGATGGAGGCCTTCTTCCCGTTGCCTTCGGCAGAGATCATGCTGACTTCGGATGTCGTCATATCGGACGCGATGGTCAGCCCGGCAGCAGTGAACTTGTCCTTGTAGAACGCCGCCACCTTGTCGATGCCATCCTTCGTCGTAAGGACGATATTGGTCCGGTTGCGATCGTCCTTGCGCGTGGTCAGCGCCGTGGTGATCGTCGATCCGGGGTACTGGGGCGCATAGTCCGGCATCTGGGTCTTGGCCGCAGCCGCGCCGTCCGCGGTTGTAATCGAACCTTCGGCGTTGGAGATCGTCGCCGTGCCCGCCTGTTCGTTGCTGGTGAACGTCGTATCGCCGAGCGTCACCGTATCGTCATCCGAACCGCAAGCCGCTAGGGCCAGAGCCCCCAGCACAACAATCGCGCGCATCCCATTCTCCTCATTTTCGCGTACCGATCCCTACCCGGCGAGGGCCAAGCCCGCAAGCCAACGGGCAGACTCCGGCGATCCGGGAAGGCTGGAAGTTGCGGCACAAGCCATGGCCAAGATGTTGAAAATATTGGTCGGGGAGACAGGATTCGAACCTGCGACCCTCTGCTCCCAAAGCAGATGCGCTACCAGACTGCGCTACTCCCCGACACCAGGCCGGCAATGGTGGGCCCGGCAGGATTCGAACCCGCGACCTAGCCGTTATGAGCGGCCAGCTCTAACCGCTGAGCTACAGGCCCGGCCATTGCGTTGGGGGGCCTAGCCCGCGCGGCAATCGCAGGCAAGTGGGATGCTTGCAGTTGGCCGCGCTTTTTGCAGCTATCCCGCGCCGAAGCACGCCATTCCCCGCCGCGGTCAGCGGTTCCGGTTCAGCGGATCGAGCGCCGATGGCCGCCTGGCGGGTGCGGATGCCGGGGCGATACCGCCCTGCATGGCCTGCAACGCGGCAATGCGCTTTTCCGTCTTCGGGTGGGTGGAAAACAGTTCCGACAGGCCCACCGGTACGATGTAGAGCTGCGCGGCGGCGGGATTGCGTTCCACCACCGGATTGGGGATGCGTTGCGCCGCGCCGCTGATCTTGGCCAGCGCGGAAGCCAGCGCGGCGGGATTGCCGGAGATTTCCGCCCCCGCCCGATCCGCGCCGTATTCGCGCGTGCGGCTGATCGCCATCTGCACGATCATCGCCGCGAACGGCGCCATCACCACGGCGAGAATGCCCGCCATCGCATGGCCGCCATTGCCGCGATTGCCGCCGAACAGCAGGCCAAAATTGGCGATCATCGAAATCGCCCCGGCGATCGTCGCCACCATCGTCATCACCAGCGTGTCGCGATTGCGCACATGGCCCAGTTCATGCGCCATCACGGCGGCGACTTCCTCGCGGCTCAACATCCGCAGCAATCCGGTGGTGGCGGCCACGGCCGCGTTTTCCGGATTGCGCCCGGTGGCGAAGGCATTGGGCGCATCGGTTTCGACGATATAGACCTTGGGCATCGGCAGCCCGGCATTGCGGGCCAGATCGGCGACCATGCCGTAGAATTCCGGCGCACTGGCGGCATCGACTTCACGCGCATCGTGCATCCGCAGCACGATCTTGTCGGCATTCCAGTACGTGAAGAAATTCATGCCCGCCGCGGCGATCAGCGCGATCAGCGCACCGCCCGAACCGCCGAACGTATAGCCCAGCACCATCAACAGCGCGGTCAGCGCCGACAGAAGCATCGCGGTCTTGAAACCGTTCATCGTTATCCCTTGCCCATGGCAAACAACCCTTGACGGAAATTTAGGAACCCGTGCCGGTTTGACAATGGCCGCGAACCCATTTCCTTTGGCGAGCTATCAAACCACAGGATCGATGAATGCGGCGTGTCTATCTGATTGCGGGAATGGCCAGCGTGGTGCTCGGCGTGATTGGCATCCTGCTGCCGATCATGCCCACGGTGCCGTTCCTGATTCTCGCTGCGTGGTGTTTCGGCAAATCGAACCCGGCGTTCGAGCAGCGCCTGCTCAACCATCCGCGTTATGGCCCGCATATCCGCGTCTGGCGCGAACGGCGCGCCATCGCCCGCATCGGCAAGGTCGGCTCGACCATCGCCTTTGCGGGCAGCATCGCGATGGGGTTCTACTTCCTGACCTGGCCCTGGCCGCTGTTCCCGGCTGCCATCGCCGTGATCGTGCTGAGCTGGATCTGGACCCGCCCGGACGCCTGAGCGCCCATCATGCGTTGCCCACCACGAAGCACGCCAGCGCCACCAGCAATCCGGCGAATCGGTTGGAACGGAACCGGGCCAGCGCGTTATCGCCATCGTCCGGCTTCAGCGTCGCCACCTGCCAGGTGAAATGGAGCGCCGCCGGGACCATGGCCAGCAAAGCCAGCGGATCGCCGCGCAGCAGCCACAACGCCAGAGTCCACAGCGCCAGCGCCAGCGCATAGCACAGGCCGACCCCGGCCCGGACATACCGCCCCATGCGCAGCGCGCTCGACCGGATACCGACCAGCGCATCGTCTTCCCGGTCCTGCAAGGCGTAGATCGTATCGTAGCCGATGCACCAGAACATCGCCCCGGCATAGAGCGCAGCGAGCACTTCCCAATGATCGCTGCGCAGCGCGACCCAGCCCACCGGCGCGCCCCAGGTGAACACCAGCCCCAGCCATGCCTGCGGCCACCAGGTGATCCGCTTCATGAACGGGTAGGCCGCCACCAGCGCCAGGCTGCCCAATGCGACGAGCTGCGCCTGCCAGCGCAGTTGCAGCAGCACGGCCAGCCCAATCAGGCACAGCACGCCGAGCCACGCCCAGGCCAGCTTGCGGCTGACCCGGCCGCTCGCCACCGGGCGGCTGGCAGTGCGGGCCACCTGCCGGTCGAGATCGGCATCGACGATATCGTTGTACACACACCCGGCCCCGCGCATCGCGATGCTGCCGAGCAGGAACCAGCCAAGCAGCGCCCATTGCCAGCCCGCACCCGCCAGCCAGGTGCCCCATACGCAAGGCCAGAACAGCAGCCACCAGCCGATCGGCCGGTCGAACCGCGCCAGTTGTGCCAGATCGCGCGGCAATTGCGGAAGGCGGGCGACAAAGCCGCGATGCTGGCTATCGGGAACGATGGCGTCTGTCATGGCCGCTCTCCCCCCATCGCCCGGCGCGATTCGCCCGCGCCACCGGCCTTCGCCCGGGGGCAAGTTGACACAGTTGACACGGTACAAAGAGACGAATTCGGGACGCTGCTTTCGGCCCGGGAAAGCGGGGCGGCAGAGAGGGGGGAATGACTGCTCATCCCCTCCCCTTGCCATAGCCTGCCCGTGTAGGACAGAGATGTAAGGCAAGGCAGCTTCCCGCTTTCGCCCCGGCGCCAAGGCGGCTAACGCAGCGGGATGCCCGCTACTCCCGCATGGCCTCCGAAAAGCGCCCCGCGCCTGTTTGTCCCGCCGCCGCTGGCGCAAGGCAGCCAATGCGTGCTGGAAGGACAGCAGGCGCATTATCTCGCCCGCGTGATGCGCGTGGGGCCCGGCGACGCCGTGATCCTGTGCGATGACCAGACCGGCGAATGGGCGGCGCGCGTGGTGAACGCGGGCAAGCGCGAAATCGTGCTCGAAACCGTCGAGAGGCTGCGGGCGCGCGAAGATGTGCCCGATTTCTGGCTCTGCGCCGCACTGCTCAAGAAAGACCGGTTCGATCTGGTGCTGGAAAAGGCCACCGAACTGGGCGTGGCGCGTATCCAGCCTGTTGTCACCCGCCACTGCGTGGCGGACAAGCTCAATCCTGAACGGGCGCGCACGATCCTGACCGAAGCGGCCGAACAATGCGCTCGCACCGCTCTGCCTGAACTGGTGGAGCCGATGAAGCTCGAACATCTCCTCCGGCAGTGGCCCGAAGGGCGGACGCTGTTCTTCGCCGATGAAACAGGCGGAGAGCCCGCCGCCGCGATGTTCGCCGCGCATCGCGGCCCGGCGGCGCTGCTGATCGGGCCGGAAGGCGGTTTCGACGAGGCCGAACGTGCGGCGATCCGCGCTCTGCCCGCAGCCCGGCCGATCACGCTCGGCCCCCGTATTCTGCGGGGGGAAACCGCCGCCATCGCCGCCGCCGCGCTGTGGATGGGCACCGCTGGGGACTGGAGCACAAACGGAGCCGGGGATTGGCGAGAGGCATCCCGCAATTAAGGCTTTCCTCCGCCCGCCTGCTTGCCTAACGGCGAAAGCATGAGCACCCGCACCGCGTCGGACGGAGAAGATCCGCGAATCGAAAGCCGCGACCAGTTGGTGGCGCCCTTGGCCGCTGGCGAAAAACCGCGCGAAAGCTGGCGTATCGGGACGGAACACGAAAAGCTGGTGTTCAACCGGCATGACCGGCACGCCCCCTCCTATGACGAGCCCGGCGGCATTCGCGATCTACTCTTGGCCCTGCGCGAATTCGGCTGGGAGCCGATCGAGGAAAACGGCACCGTCATCGCCATGAAAGGCGCGGACGGCACGGTGAGCCTCGAACCGGCGGGCCAGTTGGAACTGTCCGGCGCGCCGCTGGAGAACCTGCACGAAACCTGCGCCGAAACCGGCCGCCACCTGCAACAGGTGAAAGCGATCGGCGAACGGTTCGGCCTCGGCTTCCTCGGCCTCGGCATGTGGCCGGACAAGACCCGGGCCGAACTGCCGATCATGCCCAAGGGCCGCTATGACATCATGCTGCGGCACATGCCGCGCGTCGGCAATCTCGGCCTCGACATGATGCTGCGGACCTGCACCATCCAGGTCAATCTCGATTATGCCAGCGAAGCGGACATGGCCAAGAAGTTCCGCGTCGGGCTGGCGCTGCAACCGCTGGCAACCGCGCTATTCGCCAATTCGCCGTTCACCGAAGGCAAGCCCAACGGGTTTCTGTCCTATCGCAGCCATATCTGGTCGGACACCGATCCGCACCGCACCGGCATGCTGCCGTTCGTGTTCGAAGACGGTTTCGGCTATGAACGCTATGTCGATTACATGCTCGACGTGCCGATGTACTTCGTCTTCCGCGACGGGAAATATATCGACGCGGCGGGGCAGAGCTTCCGCGATTTCCTCAGGGGCGAACTGCCCGCGCTGCCCGGCGAGTTGCCGACGTTGAGCGATTGGAACGACCACCTCTCCACCGCTTTCCCCGAAGTGCGGCTGAAAAGCTTCCTTGAAATGCGCGGTGCCGATGGCGGCCCGTGGAACCAGATTTGCGCCCTGCCCGCCTTCTGGGTCGGCCTACTGTATGACGATGGCGCGCTCGATGCGGCGTGGGATGTGGTGAAGCACTGGTCGATGGACGAACGCGAAGCGCTGCGCAACGCGGTGCCCCGGCTGGCGCTGGACGCGCCGCTGCCGGGCGGCGGCGTGTTGCGCGACCTCGCCGGGCCGGTGCTCGATATCGCCAGCGCAGGCCTGTCCGCCCGCAACCGGCTGAACGCCAGCGGCGACAACGAAACCGGTTATCTGGCCCCGTTGCAGGAAATCGCCCGCACCGGCGTGGTCAGCGCCCAGCGTCTGCTCGATCTCTACAACGGGCCGTGGGGCGGCGATCTCAGCCGCGTTTACGGGGAACATTTCTGACATGATCCTGGTGGCCGGCCATTTCCGCATTCCGCCCGCGAATCTGGAACAGGCCCGCCCGGCGATGCGCCGCGTGGTGGAGGAAACCCGCCGCGAACAGGGCTGCATCAGCTATAGCTATGCCGAGGATATGTGCGAACCCGGGCTGATCCGGGTGAGCGAAAGCTGGGTCAGCGGCGCGGCGCTCGACGCCCATCTCGCCAGCCCGCATATGCAGCGCTGGCGGGACGAACGCACCGCGCTGGGCCTCAGCGACCGGGATATCACCCGCTACGAAGTGGCCAGCGCCGAACCGTTCTGACGGCGGCGCCCGCGCCGGTTATTCACCAGCGCGCAGGATCGGGCCGCGCTGGCGGAACAGAGCCTGCACGCACGCCAGCGTCCGCGTGATCGGCGCATTTGCCGCCATCCAGGCGTGATAGGCGCGATACTTGGCATCTTCGGCCAGCAGGTGCTGTTCTTCCGTCTTCGCCCGCCAGTAATAGATCCCGCTGACGATCGCCAGAATCACCGTGTTGCGCACCATGTCGACGAACGAATGGCTGGTGACGAGAAACGGCAGAGTCGACAGCCACCAGAACAGGTTCTTCGACAGATAGGCCGGGTGGCGGGTGAAGCGATAGGGCCCGTTGGTCAGCACGCCGCGATAGGTCAGGTTGGAAAAGCGGATGCCGAAAGCGACCGTGGCCCAGGCGTAGATCGCGGTCAGGAACACCAGGATCGCTCCCCATACCCACAGCAGCGCGGTCTGCCCCTGGAACCAGAAGGCCCAGTCGGCCGTGTTGGCATGATAATCGAGCACATCGCCGCTGCCCATCAGCAGAAACGGCGGATAGCACAGCAATGCCGCCAGCCACCCGCCGAGATAGGGGTTGGCGGTGCGGATCTGCGCGTCGAGCGGCTTCAGCGTCAGCAGATAGCCGACCATCGCGATCTGCACGTCGATCATGAACATCAGGTTGATCAGATACATGCAGAAGACGACCGGATCTTGCAGCCCGTCCGCCAAGGTCGCGCCCACCGCTATCGACCAGCCGCCGGGCAGGATCGAGAACATGAAGGCGATGAAGAAGCCTTTCACCGCCCACCCGCGCAGATGATGGCCGACCATCGCAGGATCGTATGGCTCCCGCCCGATCAGCATGGCCCCGAAGTGCCAGCTATGATCGCGTGGCTGGACCATGTAGCGGTCGAGCCAGAGCACATAGGGGATCGAGAGCAGCACCATCGGCCCGATCAACATGCCCAGCAGTTCCATCGCGAAGAGATAGTCCCCCCGCCAATACCAGCGGGCAACGCAATAGAGCGCGGCGATGACCGCCCAGGTGGCCCACAATCCGGCGATCTTCGTGCCTGCCGTTTCCAGCGCGGCGGACAGCGGGCGCGGATTGTTCCAGTCGAGCCCGGTCGATGCGCGGCGATGCACTTTGTCGATGCACAACGACCAGAGCACCATCGGAATGCCGGAAAAGAGCATCGCGATCAGCGCAGGAACCGGGCCGTTCAGCACCGCAGCTTCGCCGCGGATACCCAGCATCGGGGCGATATCGGGCCAGTTGCGGCAGATCACCAGCCAGACGAACAGCCCGGCCACGCCCGAAAGGCCGACGCCCGCCGAAACATCGCTTTTCGGCATCGCCGCGCTGCTGTGCTGATTATCGTCGATCACGCTTCCCCCTAGCGCGGCAGGGTTAAGGAGACGGTAACGTACAGCAAAGGCACGCACAGAAAAGGGGCGGGATGCCCATGGCCGCCCCGCCCCTTTTCCATATTCCGTACGATCCGGCCGCGATCAGCGGAACGCGGTGATCCTGCCGTTGTCGCTGAGGATATAGAGCGTCCGATTGGCAACGACCGGTGGCAGCGAAACCGACGAACCGAGATCGGCGAATTCGCTGGCCGTGCCGTCGTTCACATTGGCGGCGTAAAGCTCACCCAGCGAATTGGCGACCCACAGGCGATTGCCCGCCAGCACCGGCCCGGTCCAGAAGACCTGCCCGGTCTTCTTCTTGGCCTTGCGCCATTCGCGCAGCTGCGTGATCCAGCGGACCCGTCCGCTCGATTTCGCGATCGCCAGCAGGCGCGCATCGTCGGTCAGCGTGAAAATCCATTCGCCCGCCACCGCCGGGGTGGAAATCCCCGCGAGGCTGAGTTCCCACAGCCGCTGGCCCGTAACCAGTTCATAAGCCGCCATGCGGCCGCCCTGTCCCAGCGCGTAGACCCGGCCCGCATCGATGATCGGATCGGCGTCCACATCGGTCAGCGTGCCGACCTGAGTCGAGATCGACGTCCGCGCCAGAGCGTCGGACCACAGCGTGCGGCCGTTTTCATAACGGTAGGCGACGAGTTCGCCGGTGCTGTAACCGGCCACAACGGTGCCCTGCCCTGCGGCCGGCGCGGCCACGCCGAACACGCCCGCCTGCGCCTGCGCGCCCGATTCCTGCCACAGCGGCGAACCGTCGCTGGCGTCCAGCGCATAGATCTGGTTGTCCTGCGTCATCACATAGACGGCGCCGAACGCCAGAGTCGGCGAACCGCGCAGCGGCCCCGCTGGCTTCACTTTCCAGATTTCCGCCCCGGTGTTGGCGTCGAGCGCCGCGACCATGCCCACGCCGTTGGTGGCGTAGATGCGGCCTTCGGCATAACTGACCCCGCCCCCGAAAGCGGAAGCGCTCTGGTTGCCCGGCACTTCGATCCGGCGCTGCCAGACGGTGCGCCCGGTCTGCGCATCGAACGCGTGGACCACGGCGGAGGTATCGATCACGTAAAGGCGGCCGTTGCCGATCACCGGCGAAGCGGCCAGGCGGCGCTTGCCGTTGGTTCCGTCAATCGAGGCCGTCCACACCCGCGCGGGCGTGGGCGACAGAGCGAGATGGCCGGTGGCTTTCGATGCCGGGCCGCCTGCCTGGGCCCACTGATCGTTGGCTTCTTCGGTCGGCAGGACGACGGAGACGCTCGCCAGTGCGGGATCGACTTTCGCCCCGCTTTCGATCCGCGAAAGGATCGGCATGCGATCGCCCACGGTGGGCGTCTGGGGTTTGCCCTTGCCACCGCATCCCGCAAGGCCGGCGGCCAGCAGCACGGCAAGCGGAAGAGCAAGGGTGCGGCTTGCAATGATCCGTTTCATAACCTGCAAAGATCCTTTTGCGTTATTGTGCCGGTGCGGCGCTGGCGGGTTGCGGAGCGGCGGGTGCCGCGCCTGCCCCGGCGGTCTGCACGAGGCTATCCACATCGGTGATGGCATCGAAACCGAGCAACCCGGCCAACTGGCGTGCGCGGCTGCGCACCGTTTCGGGAACGTCCTTGTCCTTGGCGATCGAAGCGAACAGGGGCCCGGCAAGATCGTTCTTGCCCTGCTTGAGATAGGCGGCGCCTACCAGTTCGCCCGCACTGCCGAACCACGCGTTGCCCGGCACGGCCAGCGGCTTGAGCCGGGCGATCACGTCATCCGGCTTCATCGCGTCGAAATTGGCCGCCACCGCGCGGATCGTCGCCAGATCGCGATAGGGAGCGGGTACATCGCCGTTGCCCGCGACGCTTTCGTAAAGCTTGACCGCTTCGGCCTTGCGCCCTTGTTCCAGCGCGATCCCCGCGCGCAGCAGGTTCGCCGATGCGCCGGTGCCGGCGTTCGCGCCATCGGCCACTTTGGCCAGGGCCTTGTCCGCTTCGCCCGGATGGCCCGCACCCAGTGCGTCGATTGCGCGAACCAGTTCTTCCGAACGGCTTTCGAGCTTCGATTCCCGGTTTTCGTGGTAGAGCAGATAACCGCCGAACCCGACGAGCCCGGCGACGACCGCGGCCATAATGGAAATGCCGTAGCGCTTGGCCGTTTCCGACATTTTTTCCTGGCGCACGGCCTCATCGACTTCACGCATCAGCATGGCGTCTTCGGCTGCCTTACGCTCAGCCAGTTGATCGGCGCGGGATTGGGGGCGGTTTGGTCTGAGTGCCACGCGGGCGCTTTCGCTTCTTCGTATGCCGCGAACGGCAGATGGAACAGATGAGGCTGTTTAGCGGATGACACCGTCAATTCAACGGGGAAAGCCGCGCTGTCCCCGCGAAACAAGCCCGATGCAGGTTAACCGGCGCTGAAGTGCCCCTTTCAGGGGAGCGTTTCGCGCCCCATGACCCCTGCGTAGAGCGCGCGATAGGCCTCCACCATCCCGCTTTCGTCGAAACGTTCCTGCGCGCGCGCCTTGTTCGCCTGCCCCAGCGCCTTGCGCAGGCCGGGATCGGCGGCCAGCCGCTCCAACGCTTCGGCCAGCGCGGCCTCGTTGCCCGGTTCGACGATGAACGGCCGGTTCGCCTCAGCCACGATCTGCGGGATATCGCCCACGGCGG
>Ga0182743_1001032_pt1 | contig 29636 bp, 27 predicted proteins | sample eDN3rd30CKraftOP_FD_128522 | JGI IMG/M metagenome (GOLD analysis project Ga0182743, IMG submission 128522) | Enriched Organic Plus compost microbial communities from Emeryville, California, USA - eDNA 3rd pass 30_C Kraft OP (version 2) (version 2) ... | reverse complement strand
TGGCAGCGCGATTTTTCGACATTGGGATATTATGGCCAAAGAAGAACTGCTTGAAATGCGCGGACAGGTTGTGGAGCTTCTCCCCAACGCCATGTTTCGCGTCCGGCTTGAGAATGATCACGAAATTCTCGGCCACACCGCTGGAAAGATGCGTAAGAATCGCATCCGTGTGCTGGTCGGCGACGAAGTGCTCGTCGAGCTGACCCCCTACGACCTGACCAAGGGTCGGATCACCTACCGCTTCAAATAAAGCCCGATGCGGCTCATCCTCGCTTCCGCCTCTCCCCGCCGCCTTGCGCTGTTGGGGCAGATTGGCGTCGTGCCCGCGGCGGTGGACCCGGCTGACATTGACGAACAACCGCGCAAGGCTGAACTGCCCCCTCATTATGCGGCGCGGGTCGCGGCGGAAAAGGGGGTGCTGGTGGCGGCGCGCCATGCCGATGCTTTGGTCCTTTCCGGTGATACGGTCGTGGCAGCCGGTCGCCGCATCCTGCCCAAGGCGGAAAGCGAGGAGGAAGCGCGTGCATGCCTCCAACTGCTGTCGGGCCGCCGCCACCGCGTGTTGAGCGCGGTTACGCTGATCGATGCGGACGGCAAGGCGCGCCATCGCCTTTCCACCAATATCGTCATTTTCAAGCGGCTCGATCGGGTGGAGATCGACGCCTATCTCGCCAGCGGAGAATGGCGTGGCAAGGCGGGTGGTTACGCGATTCAAGGCCGCGCCGCTGGCTTCATCTGCGACATTCAGGGCAGCCATAGCGCCATCGTGGGCCTGCCCCTTTACGAAACGCGGGCGTTGCTGCGCGCCGCCGGTTATCCTTGTGATTGAGGTGCCCCATGGCTGAATGGCTGTATGAAGAAGGCATTGGTGAGGCGCGGGCCGCACGGATCGAAAAGGGGCGCCTGGTCGAGGCGCTGGTCGAACGCGAAGGCGAGGCCGTGCGCGCCGGAGCTGTGGCGCAGGGGCGCCTGATCCGCACGGTCATTCCCAAGAAGCGGGGTATCGCCCGTCTCGTATCGGGTGAAGAAGTGCTGATCGAACCCATCCCTACCAAGATCGCGGAGGGTGCGACGGTGCTCATCGACATTCAGCGGGAGGCAATCCCCGAAGAGGGCCGCCCCAAGCTGGCCAAGGGTCGCATCGCGCAACCCGGCTCAAAGGCGCAGCCCGGTCCCACTTTGCTGGAGCGTTTGCACCAGACGGGCATATCCATCGTCCCCTGTCCCGCGCATGAAGAAGATCGGCTCGAAGCTCATGGCTGGAGCGAATTGATGGAAGAAGCGATGGCGGGGGAGGTCGGCACCGAAGCTGCGGCGCTGCGTATTTTCCTCACGCCCGCCATGGTGCTGATCGATGTCGACGGCAGCCTGCCGCCCGCCCAGCTTGGCCCCAAGGGCGCGAAACTGGCGGCGCAGGCGATTCGCCGCATGGGCCTCGTCGGCTCGGTCGGCATCGACCTGCCGACGATGAACAACAAGGATGAACGCGTCATTGCAGCCGCGCAGATCGACAAATATCTGCCGCTGCCTTTCGAGCGCACGGCCGTCAATGGTTTCGGCTTCATCCAGATCATCCGTCGCCGTGAACGGGCGAGCCTGATGGAGATATTGCGCGCCGATCCGGTCGAAACGGCGGTGCTGGCGCTGCTGCGGCGGGCGGAACGGCATGGCAATGGCGGCAGCGCCACGCTGACGGCGGCCCCGGCCATCATCGATCGCTTGCACAAGGCTCCGCACTGGGTCGAGCAACTGGCACGGCGCCGGGGCGGAGCGATTACCTTGCGTGCCGACCAAGCAGTCTCCATATTGGCTGGCCATGTCGCCTAAAGCCTCTTCCTGCCCGATCTGTGGCCAGCGGCCCGCCCCCGAAACTCGCCCCTTCTGTGGAGAACGGTGCCGGGATCGCGATCTTTTGCAATGGTTGGGAGAGGGCTATCGCGTGCCCGGCGCTCCGGCTTCCGGGGCACAAGAAAAAAGCGGCGATTATGGGGTGGACAGCGACCCCGATTGATGCCTATAGGCACGCCTCTCTGACGGCTGGTGTGAATAACATTGGCCTCCCATGCCCGGGTAGCTCAGTTGGTAGAGCATGCGACTGAAAATCGCAGTGTCGGCGGTTCGACTCCGTCCCCGGGCACCATTTCTATGTTCGCCAAGTCACGCGAATGATTGAGAAAACCCCAGAAAACTGCTAAAAATGCTCTCGAAATGGCCGGGCTTGTTCGGCTGTGTTCGCCAGCAATCACGCTCTTTTGGGGGTATGGCTGGGGGTGGTTGGCAAACCGGCTAATCGAAACACCCCCAGATTGCGACGATGATTTGGGGGTGGCCGCAATGGCGCTAACCGATACCGCGATCAAAAATGCCAAGCCGAAGGCCAAGCCCTACAAGCTGGCGGACGAAAGAGGACTGCATCTGCTGGTGCATCCTTCCGGTGGCCTGCTGTGGCGCATGAAATATCGGGTGGATGGCGCGGACGATCAGGGTCAGCCGAAGCGAATCGAAAAGCTGCTGTCATTTGGCAGCTATCCCGCGCTTGCATGGCTTTGAGCTTCTGATGGCCAGCTACGCTATGTGCCACATGAAGTTGGACATGATCCTGACCGGGCTGGGTTACAAGCCATCGGAAAAACCTCCGCGCCTTGGCGTTTATCTGACGAACAGCCTTGAGGAAGGCGAACGGGTTGAACAGACGCTGTTCGGCCTGTCCCGTGCCATTGCCAATGAGGCCAAGGCCGCGAGCGACATCAAGCGCCAGACCCCCATCATGTGCGTGATCGGCAACCCACCTTACAATTCAAGCAGTGCGAATAACGGTCCATGGATCGATGGTCTCATTGCCCCTTACAAGGCAGAATTGGGGGAGCAAAAAATAAATCTCAATGACGATTATATCAAGTTCTTGCGGCTCGGGGAAAACTACGTCGAGCGGAACGGTCAAGGCATCTTGGCCATGATTACGAACAACTCATTTCTCGATGGGATCACACAGAGGCACATGCGCCGTCATTTGCGGCGAACCTTCGATGCGATCTACGTTTTGAACCTTCATGGGGACATCCGAACAGATTCAGGGTCTGCTAACAAGGACGAGAACGTTTTCGACATCACTCAAGGCGTCGCCATATCTATTTTCGTGAAAAAGGCGGCGTCGGCAAAAGGTCAACTCGGGCAAGTATATTACGCAGATGCTCACGGAAGCCGCAAATCGAAATACGAGCGATTGTTTTCTGAATCGGTGTCTTCATCGGAATTTTCCAAAATAGAAGCCAAGGAACCTAACTACCGCTTCCTTCCATCCAACGACCCATGGAGAGAAGCCTATGAAGCCGGATTTCCGCTGAATACGCTGGCTTTGACATATAGTTCGGGTGTGCAAACCAAGCGAGACAACATTTGCGTGACGCACACACGCAGCGAGTTGGAGCAGATTTTATCGGACTTTGCTGAGCGCCCGGCGTCGGAACTGCGGGAACGCTTTGGCCTCCCGAAGGATGGACGCGACTGGACCATTAGTAGCGCCAAGGCTGATGTCGCTTCTGGCGATGGTGAAATCCACGAATTTACTTACAAGCCCTTCGATACCAGATATTTCTATTATTCAGGGAAAACCAAGGGCTTTGTGGCCTATCCACGTCGAGATGTTATGCAGCATATCGTCGGCAGAGATAATCTCTCGCTCTTGTTTAATCGCCAGAATGTCAGAGATTATTTTTCATATGCAGGCGTAACGCAATTTGCGTGCAACCACGGAACGTTTTATCTCGGAAATAGGGGGCAAGACTATTGCTTTCCGCTCTATCTCTACCCCGACCCCAAGAACCCAGCTTATACCGAAACCGGGCATTTGGACGAGTCGATCCGGGTCAACTTCGAGCCGAAGCTCTATGCCCAAATCCGCAAAGCGGCGGCCCTTTCGGGCACGCCAGCTGCGCCCGATGGCTCCGACGCCTTCCGCAAGGCAACGGGTGACGCCCGCCCAGACGAAGTGAAGGTGTTCGACTACATTTATGGCGTGCTGCACAGCCCCAAATATCGCGCCACCTATGCGGAGTTTCTGAAAATCGACTTCCCCCGCATCCCCTTCCCGGCCAGTCCCGAAAGTTTCCGCACGGTCAGTAAGGCAGGCGAAACCCTGCGCCGTCTGCACCTCATGGAAGATGCTACCATCGGCCCCGCGCCCTATCCCTTTCACGGAGAAGGCGAGAGCCTAGTGGACAAGCCCCGATATGAGGCGGAACGCATCTGGATCAATGCCCACCAGTATTTCGAGGCCGTGCCAGCGATCGCATGGGAGTTCCATATAGGCGGATACCAGCCTGCACAAAAGTGGCTGAAAGATCGTAAGGGCCGCTCCTTGTCTTATGACGACATCCGCCACTATCAGCGCATCATCAAAATCTTGGTCGAAACCGATCGGATCATGCACGGGATTGAGTTGCCGCTGGAGCTTGTTCGCTGATCGGCCGACGCTGGATGAGCAAGCAAAAGCCAAGATTTTTATGCACGTGGGGGTGCTTTTGGGGGTGGATGAAAAATCCAAATTGAGAAAATGTATATTTATCAATTAGATATATTAACAATTTGACTCCGTCCCCGGCACCACTTTCATGTTCGCCAAGCCCCGCGAATGATTGAGAAAACCCCAGAAAACTGCTAAAATACCCGCCGGTCTGACTTATTCGGCCATCCGAATGCTTCGCGTCGACGAGGAAGGCGACCTGTCGGCTATCGTTTCAAACCGCATGCGGTTAACAGCGAGAAGGTGGCTTATGGCGACCGCGCTTGATTAACGCTTAATGATGCGCTTACCAGCGGTTTGAAGCGAGAGCGAGGCGCATCGCAGCGCCCCTGCCAGAGGATCAATCATCCGTCATCCGCTGGGGGTGGAACTCCTTCCCCCAACCGTGACGCAGCATGATCTCAACCAGTGCTCACGCGGACATGATCTCCGTATAATCGGGATATTGCACTTTGGAGAGTGCGCCGCCTTCCACCGGAATATTGGCGCCAGTGATATAGCGGGCTTCGGGCGACGCAAGAAACAGCGCCGTAGCGGCCACATCGGCATATTGTCCTACGGAACCGATCATCGTCGTGCGGCCGACAGCGCGATCGAGCGCATCGTGATCGAAATCGGCGGGCAATGTCGATACGTCGTCTTCGTCCGGCCGCACGGTGCCCACCACGATATTGTTGGCTCTTATGCCATGGGCCGCATAGTCGTTCGCCAACTGGCGTCCCAGCGCATCCATTCCCGCCTTCGCCATGGCATAGGCGCCCATGTTGGGAAGCGCGCGCGTGGCTGGCATCGCCGAAATGTTGAGGATTATCCCATAACCACCCTCAACCATGTGAGGCACAGCATATTTGGAACACCAGAAAGCGCCGAAAAGTCCTATACGCATGGTCTGCTCGAAAACGGCGCTGGGCAGACTATGCAAGGGGCCGAAGCCAAATGCTTCAGCGGCGGGCCCGGCATTGTTGACCAGGATAGAGATGCTGCCAAATTCGTCGACGGTGGCGTTGACCAGCGCGCGCACATCCTCCTCCCTTGCAACGTCCACGGCCATATATTTCGCCGCTATGCCGATGTCCCGGAGCGCCTGTTCCGCTGCTCTGCCCGTATCGCGATTGCGGCCTGAGAGCATGACGTTGGCGCCGGCCTCGGCAAATCGCCGCGCAATGGCAAAGCCGATGCCCGACGCGGAACCGGTGATCAGTGCAGTCTGGCCTGACAAGGGCATGGTCATAGATGATCCTTCGCATGGTGCAGGAAAGGAATATGGGCGGAGTGCAAAAAAAGCGCCACCCGCCAGATGCCTGCCGTGCCCCATCACCAGTGGAATGTCGCCGTTGCGCCGTATGTCCGCGGCGCGCCGGGGAAACCCATGGCCGGACCGAACGAGGTATAGAAGGTGGAGACGACGTTCAGATAGCGTTTGCTGCCCAGATTGCGTCCCCAGAGCGCGATTTCGACGTCGGGCCGGTTCAGCCGCAGTGCGACCTTGCCGTTTATCAGGCCATAGGCGGGGACAGTGCCGAACTTGTTCGCCTGTTGGTAGACGAGCTGGACATCCGCGGGCTGCAAGGGGGATGCCGTGTCCTGATAGAAAGCTCTTGAGGCGACATAGGCATAGTCAGCGTGCAGCGTAACCGTGCCGATCGGAATATCCAGGGTCTGCGTGGCGCTCGCGCTGAATGTATATTTGGGTGACTGGGGCACTGTCTCATCCGTGCGGTCGACGATGACCGGCACGCCGTCGACCAGCTGAGTGCCAAAGAAGGACGTATAATTTGCATGGAGATAGGCGCCGGTTCCACTCAGCTCCATGCCTTTCCAGGGGACGAGCGTCGCCTCGACTTCCAGGCCGTAGGTGCGCGCGCTGCCTGCATTCTGCACATATTGGGTGATACTGTTGAAAACCGGGTCGAAAGCGTTGACGATGCGCTGGACCTTTTGCTGCCATGAATAGAAGATCGCGGTGTTGGTACGCAGCTTGCGATCGAACAGGTCCATTTTAAAACCGGCTTCGACGTCGCGCACATTTTCGGGATCGAATGCGGGAGAGATTGTGTCGCGGATGTTCCAGCCACCAGCCATCGAGGCACCGCTCGTCTTGGCGTAGATGAACAGATTTTCGGACGCCTGATAATCAAGCCCGAAAGTCCAGGCCGGATAGTGGAAACTGCGATTGCGCGTTTGATTGCAGGGGCCGCCGGGCACATCACGGATGACTGTGCAACTCTCCGGGTCGTCCCGATCCGCCAGGCTGTGGATGACCACTTTTCGTCCATCCCAGGTATAGCGGAAGCCGGCGGTGACCCGCAGTTTATCGGTCAGGTGATAGTTCGCCTGAGCATAAAGCGCGGTCGAGCTGTTGCGTACGTTGCCGTCGGTTCCCGTCGTCACGACTTGCGCTGCCGGTCCTGCGGGATTGAGGAAGCCGAACGATTGGGAATGGTTGATCTCTCTGCCGCGTTCGATGAAATAATATAGGCCACCGATCAGATCGAGCTTGCCTAATGTCGTGGAGAAATTGGTTTCCTGGCTGAACTGCTTCTGCGCGAAGCGACCGTCGAACGCGACCAGATTGGCTGGAATGCCGCTGATATCCTGGGCGTCGCGGATCAAGCTCTGACGATAAGCGGTGATCGACTTCATATGGATGTCGCCGAAGTCTACATCGAGATTGGCCGATAACCCCTTCGCGCTGCCGATATCGTATGGCTCGTCGAATTCCGGTTTTCCGGTGTTCGCATAGCCGAAATATTGCCGGAAATTTTCCTTCGTCGTCACATAGTCGGCCGGGTTGATGCCGACCATGCCCAATGCGTCGCCTATGGTGAAGCCGGGCGCCAGCTCAAATCCGGAGTTGAAGCCAAGCAATGTCTGTTGCTGGCCGCTGTCGCGATAATGGGAATAATCGCCGGAGATGATCAGCGTCAGCGGAACCGCGTCCGGGGACCAGCGTATGGCCGCGCGGCCATAATAGTCGCCTTTCACGTCGCCCGCAGGCCGGTCGTCAAGGCGCGGATAGCTGCCATAGCCATCATGCTTCTGGAAACGGAATACGCCCCGAACAGCGAGTTCGTTGCTCAACGGCACGTTCAACACGCCCTCGACCAGCCGCTGGCTGTAGTTGCCGACGCCGAGGCGCAGCAATCCTTCGAACTTGTCCGATGGTTTGTTGGTTGTAACGCTGAGAGCGCCGCCAATCGTGTTGCGGCCAAAGAGTGTGCCCTGCGGACCACGCAGGATTTCCACGCGATTGACGTCGAGCACATCGACGTTCGCAGCAATCGGACGCGCGATGTAAACGCCGTCGACATAGACACCCACGGCGGGGTCTGAATTCGTGCCGGGGGAATTCTGCGCTTCTCCGCGAATGGCGAGTTGGGCTTGCGTTGGCGCGCTGGTTCCGCCCACGCCGATGGACAGGTTCGGTGCGCGGCCCTGAAGATCGCTTACCCCCATGACCTGCTGGCGGGCGAGCGATTCCCCGCCCAGGGCGGTAACCGCGACCGGCGTCGTCTGCAGGCTTTCATCGGTTCGCCGGGCCGTTACAATGATATCTTCGACACCGGTAGAGGTGGAAGCCGACGTCGCGTCGCCAGTCCGGGTCGCTGGCGCGGTGTTCTGCGCCCACGCCGGCGTGACAACCAACGCCGCCGCCGCCGCCCCGCAAAGCAGGTTCATCGTTTTCATCCCTCTCTCCCATTATCCCGCGGTCTTTGCCCGTGTTTGTTCAAAGCATTGTAATAATTACGTCATTCCGGCCACCGCCGCGTCAGCGCATCCCAATCGGCGTCCGCAAGGCGTATGACCTTGGTTTGGGGCAGGACTAGTTTGGCGGGATGAATCCAGCGCGACATCATGTGGCCTTGGACATGCCCCAGCGTTTCGAGCCAGTTGCCCGCAGCGGGTCGTTGGTCGGACACAACAAGCGTCATGCTGCCGTCTGCATTCGCGATGGCCTGATTATTGTTGAGGAGGATACGGCCCTTCGTATAGTCGAGGGACTCGAGCCAGAAATTGTAGAGACACAGGTTCCATGCTTCATGCACCGGTACCTCGGGCCACTGGATGGCCAGCGCCTTACCTTCCGCAAGGTCGAATGACCCCCAGAAATAGGCGTAGTTGGGATCTCCGCCCAACGACAGCATGAAATCCTGATCGACGCAGGGAAGCGTGTTGGGCTTCCTCCGCATCGCGGCCGCCAGGTTGAGAAAAGTACGCCCGGTGTTCTCGAAGAAGGACTGCGCCTGCTCCGACCGGGCCAAAGCTTCGGTCAGCAGCGGAGGAGCCTGCATGATTTTGCCGATCGGCGCGATTTTGAAGGACATCTCCCTTTCGCTGGAACGGTCGGCGAAGGTTTGCCGCACCATCACGCTGTTGGTTTCGGGGTCCATATGGACGCCGTTCGCTTCTAGATTTTTGCTGCTGAGGATGACTCTGAAATTTCCGTCGGCGTCGGTCTGAACATCGGGACCGTCCAGAACGCCGGTGATTTCATACTTGGCGTTCAACGACATCTTCGCCGTGGTGAAGTTGAAATAGTTTACGCTGCCGACATTGCCGACAATCTCATATTCTCGCGTCCCGTCCACATATGCGAGCGCGTAGAGACTGTCGGGATTGTCCAGGCCCCATTTGAGATGTTCGTTATATACATTGGCGAGAAAGGGGTCTTGCGGATCGGAATATTCGACGAACTTCTCGATCCCGCTCCGCAGTAACCGTGTTAGATAACGCAGCCCCTCTGCCTGCGAGACGGCGTCGGCCTGTTCCGCGGTCATCAATATGTCCCGCCCAGCGTGCATAAGCCCGGTGCAGAAGGCATCCCACCGCTTGATTGCATCGCCGATTGCAAGTTCCGTCATGGCTTCGCCCCAGGCTTGGATCGGCCGAAACACATGGCCAATCAAAAATATGTTGATGATTACTCTGAAATTTCAGGCATTACGCCGAAAAATGCCTCATATCTTGCGTAAAAATTTCTTTCATCTTGGACGACGTTATGAGGTGTTAGCTCATATTCATGTTTACCGAACTTACCTTTCGTCTTTTGTTCCAAAAATTGGAGCATATTCTGCTCGACTTCTGGCAAAAGCTGCATATCGAGATCATCGTAGATCTTTCTGATCGACGCCATGGGATCGGTCATGAATTCCGCATAGTGAAAATTGGCGAAGCGGCCGCGCGGCAGATCGCCGCTTTCGATCAGGGCGATCACTTCGTCCCAGGCCGCAGCGCGATCCACCGCCGAAGACAGCGACCAACTTTCGCGTCCGCCATTGCCCCAGGGATTGTCGGTTCTCAGCCAGTATAATGTGCCCATGACGCTCACGACGGAGTCTGCCGTCACCAGGGGGTCCCGATGCGTAAAGATCACGCGCATGTCGGGAAAGACCTGCAGTATCTTGCGAAGGTGAGGGAGGTGCGATGGGCTTTTCATCAGCCAGTGGCGCCCCTGATGCTGCGATTGGAGAACTTGCAGCGTGAGCTTCTGCCACTCCAGTGTCTGGGTCAGATCCTGCGTCTCCAGATAACGAGCATATGACGGAATCTGAAAAGCGATCGTGAAGACATCGGACAGGAAGGCCGGATATTCAGTTTCCAGACTCTCCACCGGGAGTTCCGCGCCAGACTTGTGGGCTGACTTGAATTCCGGGGTCATTTCTTCAAGCAGGTCGTTGTAAGAGGCGGCGCGCGCGTTTCGGTCCTCTACGTCAGTGCTTCCCACCTCTGACGGTGCACAGGGAAACAGCGCCTCCGATTTGGTGACGACCTGAAACTGCGGATCCTGCGCCAGCACCTCGAACAGTATCGTCGTACCCGATCGCGCATAGCCGGTGATGAACAGCGGGCGGTCGATCGGCCTCTGCACGATCTCGGGCGACGTCTTGGCGGCCGCGACCATCCGCAACCGGGCCTGAAGATACATCAGCAACTCGCATCGAGTCAGCAATCTGCCGGAGAAATGGAGATCGGCCTCGTCATCCAGGGCATGCGCCAGAACCTCAAGATGCTGCCGCCAATCGCCTTCGCCGAAATCTTCAAGACCAGTGGATTCAATCGCTTGGGCGATCAGGGAGTCTGGCTTTAGCGGAATGATCGCCCTGACATCCAGGCCTTCGCCAAGAGCGTTCAGCTTCGCCATCCATTCGGGGCGCGGCGCCGGTTTCCAGGCCTCACGCCGGTCATAGGTTTCCCCGTGCATTCCTCATCCCGCTTGTTTCTAATTATGGGGGACGTTATGCATAATTATAGGAGTCAACTCCAACGGCATTTGTTGACCTCGAGTCAACCTGCAGGCGGGAATGTATGAAACGGACGGAATGAAACGCGACAGCGCCGTGACGATCGCCCGCATCCTGGACGCGGCGGAGCAGGAGTTTTCGGCTCATGGCCTGCTTGCAGGTCGGGTGGATGAAATTGCCCGGCTTTCCGGCTGCAGCAAGCAGCTCGTCTACCGCTATTTTGAGAGTAAGCATGGCCTTTATCAGGCGGTGCTGGACGATATTTCGCGACGTCATGAAGCCCATTTGATCAGGCAGGATTATGATAGCCTGTCGCCCATTGACGCGCTGTCTCTGTTCGTCAGCCGCCTCTTCGATATACAGAAGCGCAACGGCGGGCATGTCATTCTGGACCTTGCCCAGCAACAGGAAAATGACGAACACCCAATCTATTACAAACAGTGGCCGCAACTGGTTGGCAAGATTGTGGCATGCTTGGAAAAGATCATCGAACGGGGGCGCGAAGCCGGCGACTTTTCGGACGATATCGAAACTGACGATCTCTTGATCCTGATCAATGTCATGACCAACGGTTCGATTTCCTTCGGGCGTTTCATCGCAAAGATGATGTCAAAGGACATGACGCAGGATCAGGCCGGACATTATATGGAAGAGCTTGGTCTACTTTTCATCCTCAAGGCCATGCGCAAGATGCCGGTCACGGTGGATGCCTGATCCGACCGCAACGACGCGGCACACACCGCCCATGGCCAAATAGTGTCACCAGACGAGCCGCAGTTGCTCCACATGAATGACATTGCCCAGGAAAAAGGGAACCCTGAAGCCGGGCTCTATGGAAAAGGACGGGATCGCGGCCAGGAATTCCTGCATGGCGATCTGAAGCTCTCTGCGCGCGAGATGCTGGCCGAGGCAACGATGAATGCCGAAGCCCAAGGTCAAATGGGAAGGCTTGCGGTCCAGCCTCACTTGGTTGGGCTGATCATATAGATCGGGGTCGCGGCCAGCCAGCGGGGTTGACATGGCGACATAATCGCCGGGCATGATCGTCACCCCATCCAGAGTATAGGGATTGCGGCATATCCGCAGGGTGGTGACGGCTGGATAGGCGCGAAGCAGTTCCTCGATGGCGACGACTACCTTCGAGGGCTGGGCGCGCAGCATCTCCTGGTCTTCGGCATGGGTGGCGAGATGATGAAAATGCAGACCCAGATTGGCGGTCACGGTATCCAGGCCGCCCAGATAGAGATTCATGCAATGGCCGAACACTTCCTCATCGGTCCAACGCCGTCCATCCACTTCCAGTTGGAGCGTCTTGCTGATCAGATCGTCACCCGGATTCTTCTTTCGATCGGCGATCGCTTTCAGCAAATAGGTTTTGACCGCCTGCACGGTGATCGCACGGCTGCCATTGTCGTTGCTACGCAACAATATATTTTCCCATTCCAGGAACTGGTCGATTTCGGCCAGCGGAAAGTCCAGCAAATCCAGAAAGATCGTGACCGGAAAGGGAATAGCGAAATCCTTCACGAATTCGCAACGGCCCTTGTCCTTGAACCTGTCGACGTAATGGCGGGCGCGTTCACGAACGCGTCCATCCAGAGCGGCCATTTTCGCAGGCGAAAAGCCCGGATTGAGAGCCGTGCGGAATCCCGAGTGGCGGGGAGGATCCAGTTCGGTCGGGATGATGTCCCAATCTTCACCGATCAAGCTCGCGAGTTGAGTATTCCCCTGCTTGTAGAAATTTTCCGTGTCGTTGTAGATCGCGCGAATATCGGCAGCGCGACGAATGACCCAGCCGGGCACGGGCCCTTGCAGCACGTTGCGCGCATAGAATATGTCGGGGCCTGCGTGGATCTGCGGAATGACCGCATCATAGGGATTATCGTATGTGATTTCACGGTCGAAGAGACGGCATTCACGCACTCTCTCTGACGGAATATGCGCGGGTATTGCCTGAGCAGTGGTAGCCATTTGATCCTCCGTCCTGACGCTGCTTGTCTCCCCGCTGCTGCGGGGCGGGGGCATTTGTCGTCGGACATTAATCTCAAGCCGTGGATATTCAATATACTTATAAGAATAAGTGATTATTCTCATATAATGAATAAACGGTAGAGCGGCTAGCTACCATGCTCGGCAATAGCGTTGTCGATGATGCGTACCAAAGGCGAAATACGAGGAAAGCCGACATAAGGCAAAGCCGTCAGCAGGACGGCTTGCAGTTCATCCGCGTTCAACTCCCCGTTACGCAACGCTGATTTGGAGTGGATTTCAAAAAGAGAGGAATCCGCGCCCAATCCGGCGATGATGCCCAGGACGATCAACCGTTTGTCACGAAAGCTGAGTGTTTCATTGCCCCAGATGTCGTTGAACATCTTCATGGCTAGGCCGGACAGAGCCTTGCTCTCGATAACGGGAGGCGGTGCAATAACGTCGCCATAGCATTTTTCGAAAATCTCCTTCCCACGCGCAATCATTTCATCTTCAGTCATCGCTCATCCTTCTCGATCAATGCCGCCGCCAGCCATTGCCGTAGTGATTGGCGCTGGCGGGGCTTGTCATACCATGGGAGGGGAACGCTCAGGCCTCGGATGTAGAGGTCAGTGCTGGAATTATCCTCAGCTCTTCAGGAATATGTTCTGCGCCTATCCTGCGGTCAATTTCCTGATGATACCAATATAACGCACGCTCCTGACGTCCCATTAATACTCCCGGCATCAGGCCGCTTGCCGCCGCGCGCTGCAGGCTGGCGAAGAGTCGCAGATCCTCCGCTAGGATCGCTTCGGTATTGCGGCGCATGTCCTGCCAGAAGTCTGCGTCGGCCTTCCCGTTGCTCTTCCAGCCGAACAGTGGCGCCTCCATAACGCTCGTGTTCGGATTCACCGGCCAGAAAGTCTGCCAGGCAAATCCGACGGGGTCCAGCGCCGTGAAGCCATTTGGGAAGAAGGGCAGGCCCATGGTTGCTTCCCTGAATTGCTGAGCGGTTTCTCCGTCGGCGGTCCTGTCGGTCTGGAAAACGGTTTCACCCTGCTTCTTGCGGGTAAGGAAACGGGCATGGCCATTGCGTAGCAGGGTCACATCGAAGCTTTTGGAATCAAGATAGGGTGCCAGCGATACGGCGTGCACCGTGTTGACGTGATAAATTTCCAGGAAATTGTCGTAGGCGACCTTCCAGTTGCATGGCATCTCGACAGTGATCCACTGCTTGACCTCCATTTCCTCAAGCGGGAAATCTTCCATCTGCGCTGCCATCGGCGCGAGAAAATCCGCCAGAGGTTCGGCGCGCTGGTCCAGATTCAGGTAGATCATGCCGCGCCAGACCTCACACCGCACAGGGATCAGCCCATGCTCCGCCTTGTCAAGGCAGGGGAAGTCCTGCTGCTCGGGCACGGACTTCAGCCTGCCTTCAAAATCATAGCCCCAGGCGTGATAGGGGCAGACGAACCGGCGAGCGTTTCCTTTGGGCTCCAGCAACAATGCCGACCCGCGATGCCGGCAGATATTATGGAACGCACGCACCTCGCCATCCCCGCCACGACTGATGATGATCGACAGGCCGACCTTTTCAAAAAGCTTGTAGGAGCCGTTATCAGGCAACTCGCTGACATGGCCGGCATGCAGCCACGTCCTTCGCCACAGATGTTCCATTTCCAGATCATGGAAGCGTGGATCAGTATATCGACCGGCGGGCACAGGCCGCATCGCGGCAATCTGGTCCATCGACCCAGATCGTGTTCCATTGGAAGTCGCGGGGGTGTCCTGGCTTGCATGAGTGCCGTTCATCGCTTCTCTCCCTTGATCAACAGATAGTGGATCGACTCTCGCATCGTTTTCAATATCATATATGTCATCTATGATTATGCATAGCATGATCGGCTGATGCCAAAGCTAGGCGTAGTATATTCATATATCAGGATTATTTTTCATTCAGATCGATCAGGGGCAATCCTGTCAGGACCGCTTCATCACAGTCATCGCTGCAATACAGCTTTAGGCTTGATGTGGTATATCATGCACGATAGCCTGAAATTGCATGAATGATGATGCGCCTCGATGTTGCCCGCATATGGCTGGCAAGCGCTCCGCGCCATTCCTCGTTCTGCAACATGCAAAAGAACAATTGAGAAGGAAATGCCTGTGGAGCGTTTGAACGGACGGGTAGCGATCGTGACGGGCGGCGGCGGTCGCATCGGAGCCGCGACTGCGCGAAGGCTGGCCAGCGAGGGCGCGAAAGTGATCGTCGCCGATCGGTCGCGAGAAGCGGCCGAAAGCGTGGCCACAGACATTGGCGATTGCGCTCTGCCCTTCATATTCGATGCCGGAGAACCGGAATCGATCCGGGCCATGGTCGAAACGACAGTCCAGCGCTTCGGCCGGATCGACATTCTCCACAATAACGCCGCCTTGCTCGACGTAGATTTCCTGAACAGCGACACCGATGTGGTGAACATATCATTGCCGGCTTGGGACAAGACCATGGAAGTCAATGTCCGCGGCTATGTCGTCGCATGCAAACATGCGATCCCCCACATGCGGGCAGTGGGTGGCGGCGTCATTATAAATACTTCGTCAAACGCGGCCCTGGCCGGTGACAGCGCGCGGATCGCCTATGGCGCGTCGAAGGCTGCGATCAACGCGCTAACGCGGCACATTGCAACCCAGCATGGCCGCGAGAATATCCGCTGCAATGCGGTGTCGCCTGGCCTCATCACCGACCCCGAACTGGAGGCGCGCTTTCCAGATTTGCATGCAGTCAGCGCGCGTCACACCCCATTGCCGCGCTATGGGCGAGGCGAGGATATGGCGGCGCTTGTCGCATTTCTTGCTTCGGATGACGGATCGTTCATCACGGGTCAGGTCATATGCTGCGACGGAGGCATGTTGGCGCATCAACCCACTTATGCGGATATCATCGAAAATCCGTCTCTCTAACGGGAAACCTTGCTTGCGTGTTGGAGATTTGCGGCCCTCCGCTTGCACTGCGGCTATAGCTCTTATCTACGAAGACCTGTTACAATCCCGTGATCGAAAGGGACGGGTAAAGTGAACTTAGTGAAATCGAGGGATTTGGAAAGCGGCGGCATATCCCTGGAAAAAAGAAAGCCGAACCGGCGGGGGCGACCGCGGATTGAGGACGGGCCGGTGCTTGATCGCGAAAGACTGGCCGCGACCTTGCTGGACATCGCGCGCCACGAAGGCGTGACGGGTCTTCAGATGCGACCCGTGGCATCGGCTTTGGGCGTGTCCCCGAAGGTTCTTTACAGTCATGTGACTGACAAGCAGGGCATGCTCGAAATTCTGGTCGAAACGATTCTGGACGCCTGCATGCCCGACGTCAGGGACAAGCCATGGGACGAGACCTTGCGTGCGATGGCCGGCGCGTTGCACCAGGCATATAAGCCGTTTCCAGGTGTGCTGGATGTAGTTCTGGCGCAAGGCTGCGACGTATTGCAGCAACCTTATACGAAGTGGTTCCACGCCACGGCCCATGCTGCGCTGACAAATGCCGGCATACCGCAGAAAAAAGTCTATCACGTCTTTGTTCGATTTGCCGTCATCGTGATGGGCAGCGTGCTTTACGAGGAAAGCAATGCGCGCAGCGCCGACCCGTCGGAATCCCAGGAATCGTTAGATCAGTGTTTTGAAGAAAATGTCGAAATGTTCCTGAAAGACGTTGAACGCATGGCAAGCGACTGCGCCGGAACCGATTGATAAGCCGCAGGCCGGCACATCATCGCTTTCCGGTAGGAACATCGCTGCCGCCACCCACCGGGTGGCGGCATTCTTCAATCAGAATCGCACCGTCACGGTGCCGCCATAGGTGCGCGGAGCACTGGGGAACTGCTCGCTGGACCCCAAGCCCGTATAGCTGTTGAAGGCGTTGCTGAACCATTTCTCGTTGGCTAGATTCTTGCCCCAGATTGCAAATTCGATGCCCGAATCCATCTGTAAGGAAATCTGGCCGTTCACCAGAGAATAAGCCTTATTTCGCGCAGATTCATTACCGATCGCAACCGCTGCTGCCTGTGCCGGATCGCCAGTGGTAAAGTAATCGAAATAGCGTGCCGCAGTATAGGCATAATCGATATGGAACGCCAGCTTGCCGCTATCGATGTCGAAGGTCTGCGTTGCGCCAGCATTCGCGGTATATTTCGGCGCCTGGGTTACAGGCTCCCCCGAACGATCGACCGGAACAACCAGACCGTTGACAAGCTGGTTCTCCGTGCGACTGCCCCTGACATACGCCGCGTGCAGATAGGCGGCGCTGCCGGTCAACTCCATGCCCCGCCACGGGATCAGCGTGCCTTCAAACTCGACGCCATAGGTGCGAACCTTGCCGGAATTGCTGACAAACTGAGTCAGCTGGGTCTGTCCGTCGCCGTCGACAAATGTTGTGGTGACGATGCGCTGGACCTTGGACTGCCAGGCATGGAAAACCGCAAGGTTGGTCCGCAGCCGGCGGTTAAGAAATTCGCCCTTGATGCCGACCTCAACGTCCTTGACATGCTCGGGGTCGAAGGCGCTTGAATATTCCGGCGGCACGGGTCGGCCATTATAACCGCCTGACATCGACGCTCCGCTGGTCTTGGCATAGACAAAAATGTCCGGTGACAGCTTATAATCAATGCCTGCCGTCCATGCGGGATACTTGAATTTCACCTTGTTGGGGTCGTCGCAGGGAGCAACGCTCGCCGGCAGCCCGGCATTGATCCCGCCGGAACAGATTGGATCTCCGGCGCGATAGTCGTCAACGCCATGACGATTTATGAAGCGCGTATCCCAGGTGTACCGTATGCCTCCCGTGATACGCAGGGAATCCGTGGCATTGTAGTTCACCTGTGCAAACACACCCTTGGACTCGGCATAATAGTTGGCGAGGCTACCACGGAAATTCTCCGCGGGAGTATTGTACAGGATAGCCGATTGGGTTTCCTCCGTACCTGATTCACGGAAGTAGTAGATGCCGCCAATATAATCGAGACGACCCAGACTCCCGGAAAGCTGCAGTTCCTCGCTGAACTGATGATTGTGGTAGATGCTCACAAAGCCGCCCACGCCGGTTGGCGTTCCCGACAGATCCTGGCTGTTGGCGCTGTGCGACTTGCGATAGCCCGTGATCGACTTGATCGAAACGTCACCCAGATCGATGTCGAGATTCGCCGTAATCGAACCCGCCTTGGTCAGGCTGAAGGGGTTGTCGATCTTTGGGTTGCCCGTTTGGGGCGCGCCATAGACCGTGCGCCAGCTGTTCGACAGGAGGAATTGACGCTGATCGGCAGGCACGAATTGCGGATTCAGATATTGCGTAATCGGCCCGGCATTGCCGAAGTTGAAATTCTCATAACCCGGTGTTCCCGCCTGGGAAAGGGCATAAAAGGACGCGAGCGCGCCGTCGGGGTTGATCGCGACGGTGGAAACGCCAGCGCCATGATCCCGATAATGGGTATAATCTCCGATGATGTTCAGCGTCACCGGCAGCGACGTCGGTTCCCACTTCAGCGATCCGCGGAGATAATATTCGCCATCGACATCGCCCTGCCGGCGTCCCAGGAAGGGATTTTTGAAATAGCCGGCATGACGGTCGTATCGACCCGCGAAGCGGGTAGCGAGTTCATCCGTCAAGGGAATGTTGACCACGCCTTCGACAAGCCGCTGGCCATAATTGCCCGTGCCCAGCTTTGCATAACCTTCGAAACGGTCGGTCGGTTTTTGCGATGTGAGGTTGAGGGCGCCGCCCGTGGTATTGCGACCGAACAGCGTCCCCTGCGGGCCGCGCAGGACTTCGGCGCTCGCCATGTCCAGAAAACCCAAATTGCCCACCACCGGGCGCGCCACGTATACGCCGTCGATATAGATTCCAACCGATGCGTCGGAAAAGGACGTTGGGCTGTTCTGAGCCTGGCCACGGATCGCCAGGAAGACCAGCGAGCCGGGACCGGTGCCGCCGCCGCCCACGCTCAGGCTGGGCGCCGTGCGGCCAAGATCCGAGACCGAGGCGATCTGGCGCTGCACAAGGCTTTCGCCGCTAAGGGCTGTCACTGCCACAGGCGTGGTCTGCAGCGCTTCGCTTGTGCGCCGCGCCGTGACCACGATATCCTGGAGTTGATCTTCAGATGCAGTCGATGTCGCCTGGGGCGTTGCGGTCGAAGTTTCTCCCGCCGCTTGGGCGGAGGCCGATTCCACCATCGCCAGTGCGGTGATCGCTACCATGGCGGAGCCGGACAGGAAGCGCTTAAACAGTCTGTTATGCTGCATGTTCAAATTCCCTCTCTCACTCATTTTGACAGAGGCCCAGCCGTTTTCACGGGAGCTCTGTTCTCGTTGAAGTCGTCATAGAAGCGATGGCGGCTTGGCTTTGCCGGCTCGATCAGCCCGCCAAGAGTGCTTCGATGGAGCGAAGTGGCTCCTCGCCATTCCAGTTCAGATGCAGTGCGTGAAGCCGTTCGGTAATAGCGTCATATGCGACGTGATCGAACTCGAGCACTTCCAGAAAACAGCCGATCGTATCGCGCGCGTCGAAGAATGCGTTTCGCCCCATTCCGGGTAAGTGCAGGGAGAGCGCTTCGACAAATCCGCTCGCTCGATACGCCTCGCACTGGGCGTCATAGGCCGCGGCATCCAGCGGCTTGATGCTTGGGTAGATGTGATGCAGCGCGCCTTCGCCCTTCACGTCCAGCACTTCGCGAATGATGGACGGTGCAGCGTTCGCTGGTTGCAGCAATTCAATTAAAGTCGTCCCCAGGAAACCGATCGCGGCCCGAAACGCATCCTCGGCCGGTTCGCCCCGGTAGCGGTTCCCTGGACTTGGCTCGAACGCCATGACGATGAACGGACCCGCGCCGGTAGTCTTTGCCCACCGGTCGACAGCGGCCTCGATATTTTCCGTGACGAAGCAGATCTCCGTCACGCTCCCGATCGGCACTGGCATGGACTTGTCCTGACTAAATCGGTTGCTTGGCAGCGGTTTCGATCTTGCGCTCGTAAAGGTCTCCACCGAAGACCTGCCGGACGTAGAAGGTATCGAAATATTCGTGCAGCCTGATGATACGGTCGCCTTCGAATTCGACGACATGGTGATAAGTATTGCAATAGGTTCGGCCGTCGGGGAAGGCCATGTCGCCCCGGAGTTCGACGGCAACCTTGTTCCCTTCAGCGACCGTTCCCATTACGCGCAGGCCATGCTTGGTTAATTGACCTTCCGTCTCGGTCGCCAGAGCGCGGACTCGGGCATGTGACAGTTCACCTTGTCCGATGATCCACCATGTGGCGTGTGGATGAAAAGCTTCGTCTGCATCGACCCACCGATTTTCGGCCAGCGCGATCATAGCGTCACATGCGCGCTTACGGAGAAATTCAAGCCTGTCGTCCATAATCCGCTCCTTGTTGACCTGGGGTGTAGATTGTCGTGCCGTTATACTTCAGCGCTGCAGGATATGATGGCTCAATACAACGAGGCCGATATTGGCGGTGAGGAGGCTGATACCGCTTGCGAACAGTGTGAGCGCGATTGTGAGAGCGCCCAAGACCGCTATGAACCTGCGCCACAGAGGCCAGGCGGGGAAGCAAACAATCCGATGATAACCAGCGCCGCGCCATCCAGGCCCAGGAGGCGCACCGCTTGATTCCCGCGCTGACTGACGACTGACTTGCATGAAACCCACTCCGTCGGCTGTTCACGCTTCTGTGGCGCGACTCGCATTCGTTGGACCTCAAACTTCTCCTTCGCCGGCCGGAATGCAAATTAAAAATAATACCTTGTTTCCTTTTTATAGTGGAATATTATGCATAGATTAGGAATCGAGGCCCTGAAGGGATGGCGCTTGGAGAATCCTGCGCTGCCGTGCATCCTGACGGAAGTGGCCCGTATAAGTGACATGCACAGGAGTAAGGATGATGGAGCTGGATGTGGGGAAGGCCCTGGCCGAATTCGATGTCGGCTTGGGCAGGATGCACCCCGATGAAGATATAATCCGCACGGGCAAGGTTGCTTCGGACACCTATTTGTCGAAGAATCGCTTCGATCAGGAAATGGAAGTTTTCCGTCGCGTCTGGCTCAATGTTGGCCTGGAATCCGACGTGCCGAAACCTGGCAGCTGGATCGTCCGGGATGTCGAAGCCGGAAAGGCGTCGATACTCATAGCCAGGGGCCAGGACGGGATCATCCGTGCGTTCCATAATGTCTGCTCCCACCGCGCGCTGAAGCTGGTTTGGGGCGAGCAGGGATGCGACTCTCAGTTCGTCTGTCCCTATCATGCCTGGAGCTATGCGTCGGATGGTCGTCTTCGCGGCGTGCCTGACCGGGCCGCTTCCTTCCCTGACCTGGATCTTGCAACCTCCGGCCTGACCCCGATTGCGATCGAAGTCTGGAAGGGCCTCATCTTCATCAATCTCGATCCCGAACCCGCGCAAACCCTGCGCGATTTCCTCGGTGGGGTCATGGACCTGCTCGACGATACGCCTCTCGACCGGTTCCGCTATACCGCCCGGCTTTCGGGCGTGGTCCAGTCCAACTGGAAAGCGGGGTTCGACGCCGCCAGCGAGGGCTATCATGTCCGGGCGCTGCATGCCGACAGCGCCAAGGATATGGTGTGTTCGCAGAAAAATCCGCACGTTCATTTCGTCTCGCTCGACGTTTATGGCCCCCACAGGCGAACGTCCAACACGCGAAACCCGGATTTCGTCGTGCCGGAGAGCAAGCCCATCCAGAAGCTGATATTCGAGGCCGTGCCGCAGGTGACAGTCGCCGATGCGGCGGAACGCGGGGCTTTCGACGTCGCAGGCCTCAACCCGACGCAGGACGAGGATTGGAGCAACGAACAGATATCCATCTTTCCCAACTGCATCCTCAGCCTTGCGATGCACGGGTTCTGGACGATGCATTACTGGCCGATTTCGCCCGATAGCTTTCGCTGGGAGGCGCATTACCATTTCGCCAAGGCTCCGCAGACATGGACCGAGCGTTTCGGCATGGAAGCGAGCGTCGCGTTCAACCGTGACATCTCCAGCGAAGATATCGCGTGCACGGAAAAGCAACATACGGCGATGGAGTCAGGCGCGAAGCCATTCATCCAGTTCGGGATTTACGAGATGATCTGCCGCCACCAGGCCGCGGTGCTGGAAAGCATCGTCAATGGCAGCCACGCGACCCCCATGGTCCTGGCAGCGGAATAGGAGCGCAACTCATGGCCAATTTCAACCAGGCGCTGCCCGCAGCCTTTGCCGATTTGCAGTCTTTCGTCCCGATCTGGGGTCCGCTCGAAACGGCGGAAGCGCGCTATCTCCAACGGCAGGCCTCCCGTCAGGAAGACCTGCGCGCCTTCTATGATGCGATGGAACCCAGGATCAGGGATATCCTTTCCTATCTGGATGGCTTTCCTGCCGATCATGATCTTCCGGCGCCCGAACATGCGCTGTTTCAACTGGCGCTTGGGCTGACGGAGGCGGCGGCCGCCATCGAGGTCTATGGCGCGCCTTGCGTGCCTTTTGTCGATGCTCCACACCATGTGAAGATCGACTGGAACGATGGCGTCATCTGAGGCGAGGTCCACTTGGAACCTCGGATAATAATGAGAATTGGGTAGAGATCATGGCCAAACTGATGACGTTGATAAAACGCTCGCCGGACGTTTCCGCAGAGCAGTTCCGCAGTTATTGGCGAGACATCTTCCTTCCCCAGCTTCGTGCACTACCGCTTTGTGCTAATTCCTTGTCCCGGGCTGTTCATCATCATGTCGTGCCGAAAGACGTCCGTAGCGGGGAGGGCTTCACGCCGCAGGATTGGGCGGGCGTCGGTTGTTACTATTTCGACAATCATGATGATCCACAGACATTGCTGTCGACGCCCGCTTTTCAGGATTTGTTCGCGGATACATCACATATTGCCAAAGCCACCCATCTGATCGTCGATGAAATCTGGATGTATAATCGCGACAAGTCCCATCTGCCGCTTAAGATGTTTTCCTTCTTTAAGCGACTGCCGCGCTTTACGCGCGCGTTCGCCCATGAATATTATCTGACGCTGCACGCCGATGTTGGGGCGTCGATCAACAAGAACCGGACTGTACGTTATATCCAGAATCACGTGCTTCAGACCTACCGCAATCCCGACGCTGAATATGATTTCGATGCCGGTCCGGAAATCTGGTTCAAATCGATGGAGATGGCCGACGATCTTTTCGCGGATGCCGAAGGGATGGCCATCCTGAGCGCAGACGAAGAACGCTTCTGCGACAGGCCCTATAATATATTCTTCATGACTGATGAGCAGCAGGTCTTCTCACGCGATAATTAGGCGGCGTAAAAAGACCCGCAATAGCCGCTTTCCCCAATGCCTCTCGGACCGTCCGTTACGGGACGGCTCCGCCGACATTGGGAGCGAGACGATCGACCAATATGGCGCTGGCCTCGTTCAGGCCGACCACCTCGACAGCAATGCCATGGTGTCTCATCTTGGTCACAACGTCCTCAAGCGCGCCAACGGCGGTGACGTCCCAAAAATGGCTGGCGGTCAGGTCAATTCGCACGCGGCGCACGGTATCGCGCAGATCGAACTGATCCGCAAAAATATCGGCGCTGGCGAAGAATATCTGGCCTGACACCGTATAGGTTCGCGTGCCGGCTTCCTCATCATGGTGCGATGTAACCCGCATCAAACGCGTCACCTTGAAGGCGAAGAACACGCCGCTGAGCAACACGCCGACCGCGACGCCGGCCGAGAGGTCGTGGGTTGCGACTGTTACAACCACCGTTGCCAGCATAACGACGCCTGAAACCTTGGGATGGAGCGCGAGGTCGCGGAACGACCCCCAGGAGAAGGTGCTGATCGACACCATGATCATGATCGCTACCAGCGCGGCCACGGGAATCTGCGCCACCCATGGGCGGAGCGGCACCATGATGACAAGTAGGAACAGGCCCGCGACCAGCGTGGAGAGCCGCCCGCGCCCACCATAGCGGACATTGCCCACCGTCTGGCCGATCATGCCGCAGCCGGCGATGCCGCCGAACAGCCCCGCGGCCACATTGGCAAGGCCCAGGCCGGTGCATTCCTGCGCCTTTGAACTGGTGGTTTCAGTAAGATCATCGACGACGCTGGCGGTCATCATCGATTCAAGAAGGCCGACTGCTGCCATGGCAAGGGCATAGGGGGCCACGACCTTGAGCGTTTCCCATTCGAACGGAATCGCCGGGAGCGTGAAGGAAGGCAATGAAGCGGGCAGGCGACCAAGGTCCGCAACGGTGTGGATCGGCATAGGAAAGACCAGGCTGATCGCGGTCAGTATGACGATGCAGATGAGAGGCGAGGGAATGACGGTTGTCACCCTTGGCACCAGATAGATGATCGCGAGACCGCCCGCGATCATGGCATAGCTGTGCCAGCTGACATTCAGCATCTGGGGCACCTGTGCCGAGAAGATGAGGATCGCAAGCGCATTGACGAAGCCGGTGCGTACGGATCGCGAGACGAAACGCATCAGCACGTCCAGCTTCATGAGGCCGAAGGCGATCTGCAACAGTCCGGCAAGCAGGGTGGCGGCCAGCAGATATTGCAGGCCATGACTGTGGACCAGCGCGGCTGCGACCAGCGCGACTGATCCGGCCGCGCCGGAGATCATCGCCGGGCGACCTCCCGTGAAGGCGATCACGATACCGATCATGAAGGAGGCGAACAGTCCCACTTCCGGGTCGATGCCCGCCACGAAGGAGAAGGCTATAACTTCTGGAATCAGCGCGAAGGTGGCGACCATTCCGGCTAATATGTCGCGGCGTGCATTGCCCGCGCCGCTAAACCATTGGGCGCGGTAACGTGAAAGAGATTGTGCATTCATCAGGAGGGACCAGCCGAAAATTCAGGCATGTCGCGAAGAGATGTGGCGGTATGTCATCCGGCCAAGCGACGCACGTTGTCCGGCGGATCGGCGGCCGGAATAGCCACCCGGAATTTCACCGGGTCCATACGAATCCGCTTCACCTAATACAGGCGGCACCAGCGCACAACCCTGTCATAAGGTGAAGGGATGGCCGGTTTGGGGATGGAGCCAGTGCATATTCGTTCCGCACATCAAACAAGGACATATGCGGCACCCCGTAAATTTGGCCGATGCGACTCGGCTGGCCGAAAGGCGGGAGGTTGGGAGGGTTCCGACGGCAATTTCACTGATTCAAAAGGCCACCGGCGGCGAGCGTGCTCAGCGGCGCCTCGTCACTCCAACGCCGGAACCGCACGTTGCCCCGAATGGTTCAGCTTGCACAAGGAGAACAGAGATGAAGATGCGTGGAATGAATGTCGCGGTTATCGCGGCGCTGGTGCTGACGGGCGCTTCGGTATCGGCCTGCCGTGACGGACGACCGGGCTATAACAGCGATCGGCATCATGGCCATGACCGGGACCACAGGCATGATCGGCACGACCGCCATGGTCGCCATGATAGAAATGATAGAAGCTGGTCCCGCTGATCGGCCTTCTCTTGACCGATAACTGGAGGATGGCCGGTTCTGCGGATTTGGCGATCTACGTGGCATGAGACACCGGTAAGTCCTATAACGATGATGGATTCTGGCCGGAAGGAAGCCCCGATGCCCAATATGATCGCGATGGCGGTGCCGCATGCGGGCGGCAAATTCGAACGTATTGAGCGTGACATTCCCAATCCGGCCCCCGGCGAACTATTGATCGAGGTTCATGCCTGCGGCGTATGCCACAGCGATGCATTGACGGTCGAAGGTCATGTTCCCGGCATCGCATATCCGCGCGTTCCGGGGCATGAAGTGATTGGAATTGTGGCTGCCGTTGGAAGCAATGTTGGCGGCTGGCAGGTCGGCGACCGTGCCGGGGTGGGCTGGTTCGGTGGCTCTTGCGGCCATTGCGTTCGCTGTCGCCGGGGCGAAGCCTTCGCATGTGAGGTCATACAGGCCGTTACCGGCGTCACCCGTGATGGTGGCTATGCGACCCACCTTGTTGCCGATGCCACCGCCGTTGCCCATGTCCCCACCGATCTCGACCAGATCGAATCCGCACCGCTCCTCTGTGCCGGGATCACTACCTTTAATGCGTTACGCAATTGCGGGGCGGGGCCTGGCGATCTCGTTGTCATTCATGGCGTCGGTGGGCTGGGTCATCTGGGCATTCAATTCGCCCGGCGGCTTGGCTTTTGCACCGTTGCGGTCAATCGCGGCCGCGGCAAGGAGGAACTCGCGCGGAAGCTGGGCGCCCATGACTATATCGACAGCGAGGATGGCGATGTCGCGCAGATATTGCAGCAGATGGGCGGCGCACGCGCGATCATTGCAACCGTTACCAGTGCGGACGCCATGCGGGCCATCGTGGGAGGGCTGGGCCCTAACGGCGTGATGATGGTGATCGGGGCAGTCGGAACCTTCCCGGTCGATACACTGGATCTGCTTGGCAAGCGCGCGGCGGTGAAGGGCTGGTATTCGGGCGTGGCCGCGGATTCCGAGGACACGCTCGCTTTCAGCAAACTCAACAGCGTGAGTTCAATGAACGAAATCTTCCCGTTCGAGGACGCCCAGGCGGCCTATGATCGCATGATGAGCGGCAAAGCCCGATTTCGCGTGGTGCTGAAAATGCGCTGACAATATCGGCAGTGGTTGGACGGCCGGACCGACGTCATCTTCGTGACCAGCAAGCCCTAGCATGCGGTGGCGGCCTTCTGTTCCTGCGAACTGTCCACATCCCAGGCATGCAACGTGGGGAGGACTGACGAGGCGAACAGGCGAATAGCCGCTTCCTGCTGTGCGTGCGATCCGATCGTGAACACCAGATCGGTGACGCCGACGCCGCAGTCGCGCAGCGTCGCGAAGCGATCGATCACCGTTTCCGGAGACCCCAGGAAATAGGGCTGGAGGATCAGGGGAACGACCGGAGGGCCGCCCATGGTCTTCGACTGAATTCTCGACTGCTGCTCTGCCATTGCACCGAAATGTGCTTTCATGTGCTCAGCAGCCTGCTCGTCTGTCGGCGCGACATAGGCAAGGCCGCGATAGATTACATGGTCGGGCGTCGGCGTCCATCCGGCAACGGCCGCCCGTGCGTGATAGAGTTCCACCCAGTTCTTCACCACCTCGGGCGGAGCAAAGGAGAAGGCGATCCCTAAGCCGCGCTCGGCGGCGAAGGCGATCGACTCTTCACTGTTCCCCGATCCGTAGACCACCGGATGCGGTTGCTGCATCACACGAGGCCAGGTCGATATGGTGCTGAAATTATAGTGCTCGCCTTTCCAGGCGAACGGCTCCTTCTCGCGCCAGGCTTTCAGGATAAGGTCGATGCCCTCCTGGGTCATCCCACGGGTCTGGTCGGACGGTGTATCGTAAGTGCCATGTTCATTGGGGGTGCCGCGCAGGAACAGGGTCACCAACCGCCCGCCGGTGAGGATGTCGAGCATCGCCAGCTCTTCCGCCAGCCGCACTGGATTGTTGAGCGGCACGAGCGGGCCAAGAAGTGCGATTTTCGCACGCTTGATGCGCTGGCTGGCGGCCGCCGCGAGCACAACGGGGTTAGGCGTCATCTGATAGGGTGCGTAATGATGCTCGGAAAAGCTGATCCAGTCGAAGCCCAAATCCTCTGCCAGGCAACACAAATCCAGCCATCGTTCCACCGATGCCTGTGCCACCGATGGATCGCAATAGCTCGGAGAAGCGGGCCAAATCTCTATTCCTGGAGCCGGGCCGTCATAGGACGTCATCCCCAGAAATGAAACCTTCATCGCCGCTTCTCCCTACTGCCACACAATCGACCTATCACCTCAGATCGTCAATGTCGAATATAATTATGCATTATCCTTGAGGCAGTCCCTCATCGTTGGTTCATGGCTTGAACCATGCCCATATAGTGATCCATGCGCCCGTCATGGGCAATGCTAAGCAGGCCAGCGAGCATCGACGCCGCCGGATTGTAGACTGCCACCTGATTGTCTGCAGGAAGAGCGCCCGCCTCGATGAGGATGTCCGCCGTCCGCGCTATGACGAGCGCCATCCGCAGAGCCGCCAGCACTTCAAAATAGGCCAGATCGGCGACCGGACGGCCAAGGGCCCGTTCAAATATCGCAACCTGCTCATCCCGGTTCGGCATGCCCGCCGGGAGCGGATTCCCGGCGGCCAGCATCCGGTCCACCACGAACCACCAGCCCAGGTCGATTTCAGCGGGGCCGATGGATGCTGCTTCGAAATCCAGCGCTGCCGTGACCGACCCGTCCGGCCCAAACAGCAGATTGCCGGGATTGGAATCGCCCCAGAGCAGGCCGATGTCCGCCACGGGCGGCCGATTGTCTCGAAGGAAGGCCATCGCCTGATCGATGACCGGATGCGATTTTTTGCACGCCAGATTCCGCCATGCAGCGATCCAGCCCAGATAATGCTCCAGTCCCGGCGCGCCGTAGGGCGGTGACAGAAGGAAATCGAAGCCGTCGCGCCAGTCCAGGCGATTGATCCGCGCCATCGTCTCGAGCGATTGGCGCCATGCGCGGGCGCGCTCCGCCGGGTCCAGCTCGATCAGCAGACCGGCCACATGATAGCTGGGATATTGCGGCAAGGATGCGCCGTCCGTCTTGCACATCACCAGGAAAGGCGCGTCGAGAACCGTGCCTTCTACATCCCATCCCAGGATCTCGGGCACCGGGACGCCTCGCTGGGCCAATGCCTCCATCATCCGGGCCTGTCGCTCGATCGAAGCGTCGAGAAAGATGTTCCGTCCCGGATGCTCGATCCGCAAGACGATATCCGCCGCGCCTTTTTCACTCTGAACGGACAGGAGCAGGGTATCTGCGGAAAAGCCGGTTTTCGGCTGCCCGATGCTGACGATATGACAGTTCGCACCAAGTTGCGTGTGCGACGAAAGCCACGCGTCCAGCCGCGACAAGTCGCGCCGCGTTTGAGCCATGCCTACCTCTTGCGTTCCGGCTGCGTTCAGCCGATTTTGACGACGAGTTTGCCGACCACCTCGCCCGACTGGCTGACGGCCAGTGCCTCACTGACGGCGTCGAGCGAATACTCTCCCGCGATCGGAATCTGGACCTGGCCACTCGCAACAAGGGCGGCCACGCTCCCCAGCGCTTCTGCGGTCGGGTGTCCGAAGACCATCATCCCCCGCACGCCGAGCGCTTGGGCATGTTCCTCGGACGGGGGCTGAACCAGGCTGACCAATATGCCGCCTTTTGCCAGCACGGGCCAGGACGCTTCCTGGGTAGCGCCTCCTACGCCGTCCAGCACGACATCCATCTGCCCCGCCTGGGTCGCCCAATCCTCTTCACGAACCAGCGCGATGTCGGCGCCAAGGCCACGAACATGATCCTGCGTGGCCCGGGACGTCACCGCCGTAACATGGGCTCCGCGCGCTTTCGCCAACTGGATCGCCAGGCTGCCGACGCTGCCGGCCGCCGCGTGCACCAGAAGTCGCGTGCCAGCCTTTACTTCTGCCGTATCCAGCGCAACCGTCGCAGTGGCGGCGGCCACTGGCAGCGCGGCTGCCACGACCAAGGACATCCCATTTGGCACGCGGGCAAGCTGATCGACCTTGAGCAATGCGAACTCCGCAAAGCCGCCGGTTATGCCGGGTGACCCAAAGACCGCGTCGCCTATTGAAAGGCCTTGAACGTCCGCGCCCAACGCTTCGATCGTCCCAGCGGCATCATTTCCCAGCGTCGCGGGAAAGGTCAGCGGGGCCGCTTCTGCGAGATAACCTTCCCTGATCTTCCAGTCGACCGGATTGACGCCAGCGGCCGCTACCTTCACCAGCACCTCTCCCGGCCCCGGACTCGGGACGGGCACGTCGACTATCTTCAGGACATCCGGCCCGCCATAGGCAGAAATCTGCGCTGCCCGCATGATCTTATCCTCTCAAATCCCCGCTCTTGGCCCGA
>Ga0182743_1001030_pt1 | contig 29682 bp, 28 predicted proteins | sample eDN3rd30CKraftOP_FD_128522 | JGI IMG/M metagenome (GOLD analysis project Ga0182743, IMG submission 128522) | Enriched Organic Plus compost microbial communities from Emeryville, California, USA - eDNA 3rd pass 30_C Kraft OP (version 2) (version 2) ... | reverse complement strand
TCACGACGTCACCAGCCTGTCGGAGAGCAGGGTCACGTCCCCGGCACCGAGGGTCGCGATGATCGCACCCGCGACGGCCCGGCCGCGGAGGATCCTTTCGGCCGCGTCAAGGTCCGGGGCCCAGTAGGCCGGTCGCCCCCCGGCACGGTCCGCGGCGGCCCGGAGCACGTCCAGGCCGCTGACCCCGGCGAGCGGTCCGACCGGTTCCTCGCGGGCGGGATACACGTCGAGCACCAGGATCTCGTCCGCCTCGGCGAGGGCGGCTCCGAACTCCTGGCTGAAGATCCTGGTCCGGGAGTAGAGATGCGGCTGGAAGGCCGCGATCAGCCGGGTGGGTTCGAACTCCCGCAGGGCCGAGAGGGCGGCCCTCACCTCCGTGGGGTGGTGGGCGTAGTCGTCGTACACCCGGGCTCCCCCGCATTCGCCCTTGAACTCCTGCCGGCGCTTCACGCCCCTGAAGCTGCGGAGCGCCCCCGCTACTTCGTCCGCGTCGAAACCGGCGGCGACCAGCGCCCCGATCGCCGCCCGGGCGTTGAGGCGGTTGTGGGCACCCGGAACCGAGAGACCCAGCTCGCCGGGGCCCGGCGTGGCGAGGTCGAACGGGACCACTTTCCGGTCGGGTGCGGCCAGTTGGTCCGCGAGTTCGCCGTCACCGGCGGGCAGCACGACCGCCCCGGCCTTGGATGCGAAATCGACGAAGGCACCTCGCAGCTCGGACAGGTTGGCCCACCTCGCGTGGTGGTCCATTTCGATGTTCGTCACGACCGCGACCTCGGGATCGAGCGTGAGGAAGCTGCCGTCGGATTCGTCGGCCTCGACGACCACCCACTCGCCCTCGCCCCAACCGCTGTTCGCCGGCTCACCGTCGTCGCCGAAGCCGGGCAGCTGGCCGCCGATGAAGAACCCGGGGTCCTGGCCGAGTTCCCGGAGCGCGTGGGTGAGCATGCCGGTCGTGGTCGTCTTCCCGTGGGTGCCGGCGACGGCGATCTGTCGTCGCGACGAGCATAGTTCCGCGAGCAGCTCGGACCGGTGTCTGACCTCGAGCCCGCGATCCCGGGCGGCCGCGAGTTCGGGGTTCGATTCGGCGATCGCCGTGGAGATCACGACCTCCGCACCCTCGGGCAGGTTGCCGGCGTCGTGTCCGACCGCGACCTCGATCCCGGCCTTCCGCAGGCGCTTGAGGTACGAGGATTCGGAGCGGTCGCTGCCACTCACGGTCGCCCCGAGCCGGTGGGCGGCCCAGGCCAGGCCGGACATCCCGGCACCGCCGGCCCCGATCAGATGGATGCGCCGTCCCTCCCAACTCATCGGTCCGCTCCGATCAACTCCAGGATCTCCTTCGCGACGTCCGCGGCGGCGGTGGGACGAGCCAGACCCTTCGATGCGCGGGACATCTCGTCGAGTCGCGAATCGTCCTCGAGGACGGGACGGACCTCGGCCAGCAGGCGGTCGGCGTCCAGCTCGGCGTCCGGCACCATGATCGCGGCCCCGGCGTCTGCCATCCATTCGGCGTTCGCGGTCTGGTGGTCGGCCGTGGCGTACGGGTACGGAACGAGCACGGCGGGGCGACCAAGGGCCGTCAGCTCGAAGACGGACCCGCCGGAACGCGCGAGCGCGAGATCGCAGGCCGCGATTCCGTCCCCCATGTCCGGCTCGTACTCGAGCAGCGTGTACCCGTCGGCGTGCGGAGCCGCGTCGAGGCGTGCGCGAAGCTCCGCGTGGTCCCTGGATCCGGAGACGTGGACCACGTCGAACGATCTGCCCGGCCGTTCGGCCAGCGCTTCCACGGCCGCGAAGTTGACACTGCGGGCACCCTGGCTTCCGCCCATCACCAACAGGGCCTTCCGGTCCGCCGGGATGCCGAACCGTTCGCGGGCCCTGGCCCGGTCCGCCTCGAGCACAGCGCGGCCGACGGGTCGGCCCGTTACCCGCACGTTCGGTCCATCCAGTCCCTGTATCGCGAAGGCGAGGCAGACGCTGTCCGCCCGCCTGGCGAGAAGGCGGTTGGCCAGACCGAGATGGCGGTCCGCCTCGGTCAGCACCAGCGGAAGCTTCAGGCGACGCGCCGCGACTCCGGCGGGACCGGCGACGAACCCGCCGCCACCGAGCACCGCATCCGCGCCGCGCGACGCGATCAGACGCTTCGCCTTCGGCACCGCCGCCGCGGCCAGGGCCACGGCCCGGGCCGCCTTCAACGGGTTCCTGCGGTCGATCCCGGAGAGTTCGAGCAGGTCGACCTCGTATCCGGCCCGGGGCACGAGCTCGGCCTCGAGCCGTCCGCGCGCGCCCAGGAAGGACACGTCCGTTCCTCTATCTCGAAGCTCGTCGGCTATGGCGAGGGCGGGCACTACGTGCCCCGCCGTACCGCCGGCCGCTATGACGACTCTGGGCACCTGCTGTCCTTTTCACTGGTCTGCTTGTCTGGGAGGCCTCTCCCGGGATGAGGCGGAGTTTCGCACCCCGTCCCGGTACCCGGCGCGGCACCGGTTTCCTCACGGTGGCGGCCTGGCCGCCCCTCCCCACGTTCAGGATCAGCCCGATCGCGATCAGGCTTACGACCAGGCTGTTGTTGCCGTACGAGACGAGCGGCAGCGGCACGCCGGTGAGGGGCGCCATCCCCATCACCGCGTAGAGATTGATGAAGGCCTGGATCAGGATCAGGCCGGTCAGCCCGCCGGCGAGGATGCGACCGTAGTCATCCTTCGCCTTGCGGGCGATCTGGAATCCCGCGTACCCCAGCATGCCGTACACCAGCACCAGCGCGACCATGCCGAGGAAGCCGAACTCCTCGCCGATCACGGCGGAGATCATGTCCGTGTGCGCCTCCGGCAGGTAGAACGCCTTCTGGACGCCGTTGCCGATCCCGACGCCGTCGAAACCACCCGAACCGATCGCGATCTTGGCCTGGATGGTCTGGAACCCGGTCCCGGTCACGTCGCCGTCCGGATTGAGGAAGGTGAGGAGGCGGTCCCGCCGGTACGGCGCGGCGAGGGCGAACACGAAGGCGACCGCGCCCATCCCGGCGGCGAGCAGCCCGAGGTCGCGGGGCCGCGCGCCGGCGGCGAAGAGCGTGACGAAGACGGCGAACACGGCCACCATCGCCGACCCCATGTCGGGCTGGGCGAGCACCAGGAGGAGCGCCAGTGCCGTCATCCCGAGGTAGGGACCCATGTCCCTGACCGAACGGAGGCGGTCGGGACGGTCGGCCAGCAGGTTCGCGCCGTAGAGGACCAGCGCGAGCTTGGCGAACTCGGCCGGCTGGACCTGGATCGGCCCGAGGATGAACCAGCCCCGGGTCCCGTTGATCGCCGCACCGGCGAACAGCACTGCGACGAGCGCCAGGAGGACCCCGATCATCAGTTTCGGGGTCATCTCGCGGAAGCGCGAAAGGCTGCCCCTCATCACGAGCCACATCAGGATCACCCCGATGCCCACGGCGAAGAGGGTCTTCTTCAGGTAGAAGGTGCTGCCGGCCAGGCTTCCGTCGCTGAGGATCTGGGTGGTCGAGCTCGCCGAGAACACCATGACGACCCCGAAGGCGAGCAGGATCATGGTGGCCGTCAGGAGCAGGCTGTAGTCGGTCGAGTACTTGCGGACCCCGTCCACCCTGGCCGGCCGGAGCGAGCTCCCGCCTCGCTTCGCCTTCGTCTTCGGGCTCCGCCGGTGCCTAGCCATCCAGTTCCTCCACGAAGCGGCGGAACTGCTCGCCACGGTCCTCGTAGTTCCTGAACTGGTCGAAGCTCGCGCAGGCGGGCGAGAGCAGCACCGCCTCGCCCGGCGTGGCGGCCCCGGCGGCCTCGCTGACGGCCGCTTCGAGGTCCTCGCAGTAACGGACTATCTCCAGCCCTGCCGGTTCGAGGGCCCGTCCGATCTCGTCCGCGGTCTCGCCGATCAGGTAGATCCCGCGGCACCGCTCGCGCACGGCGGGAACCAGCCCGTCGAACGGTTCGTCCTTTGCGCTTCCTCCGAGGATCAGGTGGAGCGTGCGATCGGACGAGTCGAGCGCGGCGAGGGTCGCGTCGACGTTGGTCGCCTTGGAATCGTTGATGAAGAGGACGCCCTCGATCTCCCCCACGGGCTCGTACCGGTGCGGGACCGGCGGAAACGTCCTGAGCCCCTCGGCCACGTCCTCCATCGAGAGGCCGAGGGCCAGGGCCGAAGCCGCACCGGCCATCGCGTTGGCCACGTTGTGGCGGCCCATGATCTTCATCTCGCCCGCCTCCACGAGCAGCACGCCGTCGACGAGGATCCTTTCATCGTCCAGCGTGACCGTCGCGTCGGACGCATCCGCCGTCGTGAACCCGACCTGCGCGGCCGTGGTCTCCACGCCATCGAGCCCGGGCTCGTCGCGGTTCAGTACCGCGACATCGCCCTCCGCCTGGTTGGCGAAGATCCTCAGCTTCGCGTCGCGGTAGCTGACCATGTCACCGTGGCGGTCCAGGTGATCGGGCCGAACGTTGAGGAGGGCCGCCACCTCCGGCGAGAAGGCCTCGGAATCCTCCAGCTGGAAGCTGGAGCACTCGCAGACGACGGTGCCGACGTCGGCGCCCGCGGACGCCTCCATGGCTACCTCGCAGACCGGGTGCCCGACGTTGCCCGCCGCCGAGGCGGCCCGGCCGGCCGAGCGGAAGAGGTGGGCGGTCAGCTCCGTGGTCGTGGTCTTGCCGTTGGTGCCGGTGATCGCCACGAACGGCGCGTCCAGGAGCCGCCAGCCGAGCTCGAGCTCACCGAGGACCCTGATGCCCCGGCGACGCGCCTCGACGACCACGTCCGCCGACGAAGGGACGCCCGGGCTCTTGACCACCGTCGACACGCCCTCGAGGTGCTCGACGCCCGACGTCGAGGTCTCGAAACCGATCCCCGATTCGCGGAGCACCTCGAGTCCCTCCGGCTCGCCCGAGTCCACCCCGAAAACGGCTTGCCCACGCTCCTTCAGCGCCCTCGCGGCCGCCACGCCCGATCGCGCCAGACCGACGACGAGAAAGGGACCTTCGGGAAGCGGCGGCCGGACCTTCGATGAGCGGACATACTCCACTCGAGAGTCTTCACCGCGGGAGGGAGAATCCCTGCCTGGCCGGTGAACCTACCTGCCGATCGAGTGCTGGTAGATCGCGAAGCCGATCCCGCTGCAGACCGCGGCGATGATCCAGAAGCGGAGCATGATCTTCGTCTCCGACCACGCCATCATCTCGAAGTGGTGGTGGAGCGGGGCCATCATCAGTACCCGGCGGCCGAACGTCTTGAAGCTGAAGACCTGGATCAGCACCGAGAGGGCCTCGATCACGAAGATCCCGCCGATCACGATCAGCAGCACCTCGGTCTGGGTCAGCACCGCGAGCGCACCTATGGCGCCGCCGAGCCCGAGTGATCCCGTGTCCCCCATGAAGATCGTGGCCGGGAACGCGTTGAACCAGAGGAATCCGATGCAAGCCCCGACCAGGCAGACCGAGAAGAGGGCGAGGTCGTGCTGACCGACCGTGATGTACGAGATCGCCGTGTACGCGAGCAACACGATCGCGCTCGAACCGGCCGCCAGGCCGTCCAGTCCGTCGGTGAGGTTCACCCCGTTCGTGGCCCCGGCGAGCACGAGGAAGACGAGGATGAAGTAGGCCACCGGCCCGATGTCCCAGGTGAGGTCCGCGATGCGGAAGTGGATCACCGGTTCCAGCCCGACCTCGTGTCGCGCGACCCACCAGAGGATCAGAGCGAGGAAGACCTGGCCGAGGAGCTTGTAGCGGCCGGGGAGGCCGAGCGAGCGCCGCTTGACGATCTTGATGTAGTCGTCGGCGAACCCGAGAGCCGCGCAGCCGAGCGCCACGCCGAACACCGTCATCGCCGCGGCATCCCGGTCGGAGAGCACGAGGAACGGCACGATGATCGCCGTGAAGATGATCAGGCCACCCATCGTCGGGGTCCCGGCCTTGGTCTGGTGGCCGGCCGGTCCCTCCTCGCGGATGTGCTGGCCGAACTCCCGGGCCCGCAGCATCTCGATGAACCGCGGGGAGAGGAACAGGCAGATGAGCATGGACGCCATGGCGCCGATCACGATCTCGCCCATCAGGCGGGGCTCCCTTCCGAGGTCAGGACCTCCGCGACGCGTTCCAGGCCGGCGGCCCGCGATCCCTTGATCAGCACCGCGGCGTCGGGGCCCAGCAGCGGCGCCAGGGCCTCTGCGGCCTGGTCGGGGTCCTCCACCGAGTGGTCCGGTCCGTACGCCTTCGCCAGTTCGCCGACCCCGATCGTCTCGATGCCGAGTTCGCGGGTGAGTTCGCCGATCTCCTCGTGGAAACGCCGTTCATCGGGACCGAGTTCCGCCATCAGTCCGAGCACCGCGATCTTCCGGTCGCGGTCGATCTGGTCCAGGTACTGGAGGGCGGCACGCATCGAAACGGGGTTCGCGTTGTAACAGTCGTTGATGATGAGACCACGCTCACCGAGATCGATGTGCTCGTTGCGGAAGCGTGAGAAGGAGATCCCACCGGTCCGGCTGGCGAGTTCGGCCGGGGCGAAGCCGGCCGCGATTCCGGCGGCGATCGCCGCCTGGGCGTTTAGAAGGTTGTGCGGCTCCGCGAACGGGAACTCGAACGCCTGGCTTCCCTGCAGGGTCTCGACCCGGGCCACGGTCGCTCCGGCGCGGGCCTCCTGCTCGATCACCCTGACCTCGCCTTCACCGCCGAAGCGGATCAGCCCGGGCACGCCCTCCAGGTGCGGCTCGAGGTGGCCGGCCTCGAAGGGAGCGACGAGGGTGCCGCCCGGCTTCAGGCCGGCGATCAGCTCGGCCTTGGCGGCGGCCACCGCACCGATCGAGCCGAGCAGCTCGACGTGGACGGGCCCGACGTTGGTGATGACTCCGATGTCGGGCTCGGCGATGGCCGCCAGTTCCGCGATCTGCCCCTTCCCCCGCATGGCCATCTCGAGCACGAGGATCTCGGTGCCGGAGGGCGATTCGAGGATCGTGAGCGGCAGCCCGATCTCGGTGTTGAAGTTCTCGGCGGATGCGTGCACCGCACCGGGCAGGAGCGCCCGGGTGATGTCCTTCACGGAAGTCTTTCCGACCGACCCGGTGATCCCGATCACGGTCGCTCCCAGCTCCCGGCGCCACGCCCGGGCCAGCATCTGGAGGGCCAGCAGCGGACCGTCCGTCGAGAACACGAAACCGTCGGCGTCCGCCAGCTTCTCCGCCCATTCCGGGGCCACGACCACGCCCCATGCGCCGGCCTCGAGGGCGCTCGCCGCGTGGGCTCCGCCGTCGCTCTGGCCCCCTGTGAGACCGAAGAAGAGCTCGCCTCCCTCGATTTTCCGGGAGTCGATCTCGGCCCGGAGCGGGAACTCGCCCGCACCGCGCCCGGTGATCTCGGCCCCCATCGTGGCCGCCATCCTTTCGGCGCTCAGTTCGATCACGCCGGCTTCCCGGCCAGTTCGCGCAGATGGCGGCGGGCGACGTCCCGGTCGTCGAACGGGATCTTCCGCCCGTTCTCGAACTCCTGGCCCTGCTCGTGGCCCTTGCCGGCGATCACCACCGTGTCGCCCGGCCGGGCTTCCCTGATCGCCAGCCCGATGGCTTGATCGCGGTCCTCCTCCACGAAGACGGAACTGCGGTCCTCGATCCCGGCGAGCACGTCCTCGATGATCGCTGCCGGGTCCTCGGAACGGGGGTTGTCCGAAGTGATCACGGTGAGGTCGGACAGTTCGGCCCCGGCCCTCCCCATCAGGGGACGCTTTGCCCGGTCGCGGTCCCCGCCCGCACCGACGATCGAGATCACCCGGCCGGTGGTGAGTCCGCGGGCGGCGCGCAACACGTTCTCGACCGAATCGGGTGTGTGCGCGTAGTCGACCAATACAGCGAAATCCTGGCCCTCGTCGATCGGCTCGAAACGCCCGGGAACACGGCCCGCGCCGGCCAGACCGGCGACCGCTTCGTCGGGGTCCACCCCGAGGGCGATGCCGGCGGCGAGGGCGGCGAGGGCATTCGCGACGTTGAACGAGCCTGGCAGCCCGGTGCGGACGGGCAGGTCGCCGTACTCGGACTGGACCGTGAACGCGGCGCCGGAGGCATCGAACCCGACGTCGACCGCGCTGAAGTCCGCCGGCGACCCCTCGGCCGAGTAGGTGAGGCAATCGAACTCGGCGGCCAGCCGCCGGCCGTACTCGTCGTCCACGTTCACGACCGCGGCTCCAGGACCGGCGGCGAAGAGGAGCCGCTTGGCCTGGAAGTAGTCCTCCATGTCCTCGTGGAAGTCGAGGTGGTCCTGGGTCAGGTTCGTGAAGACCGCGACGTCGAAGTCGATCGAGTCGGCGCGGTGCATGACCATCGCGTGCGAGGACACCTCCATCACGCAGGCCTCGTCACCGGCGTCGAGCATCCGGCGGAACGAGGCCTGGAGGTCGATCGCTTCGGGGGTGGTCCTCACGACCTCCTCCTCTTCCCCGCCGACGATCTGCTTCACGGTGCCCATCAGCCCGCTCGGGATGCCGGCGTGTTCGAGGATGTCGCGCAGCAGGAACGCGGTGGTGGTCTTGCCGTTGGTGCCGGTGACCCCGGCGACCTTCATGTCTCGCGTCGGATCCCCGTTGAACGTGGCGGCGATCGGCGCCATCGCGGCGCGGGAGTCCTCGACGATCACCTGCGGGACGTCGAGGTCCAGCCGCCGCTCGGCCACCAGGGCGGAGGCGCCCGCTTCGACGGCCGCGGACGCGAAGTCGTGGCCGTCGCTCGAGAGGCCTCGAACACAGAAGAAGAGCGCTCCGGGAGTGACTTTCCTGTTGTCGAACGCCAGCGAGGCTATTTCGGTGCCCGGGTCGCCGACGAGTTCGGACGAGGCCAGATCCCGGGCGAGTTGGTCCAGCCGCATGGCCGTGATTCTAGATGGCCGCGTCCACGGAACCCCGGTCCGCGGACCAGCCGCCTAGTCCGTGGGGACCCCGAGGTAGGGAAGTGTGAACGAGGCGAGCTCGCCGAAACCGGGCGCCGCGGCCTCCGCGCCAGTGTGTCCGTTGGTGCGGGGCTCGTTGACCATGATCGAGACGACGATCGCGGGATCGTCGGCCGGCGCCACCCCCATGAACGACGCGACGTAACGGGTGTCGGAGTACCCGTCCTCGGTGGCGATCTGGGCGGTACCGGTCTTGCCGGCCAGGGTGTATCCGGGCACGGAGACCTCCGAGGCGGTGCCGCCCGGCGCCAGGACTCCCTTCAGCATCTCCCGCACGTCGGCGGCGACCTGGGGCGAGATGATCCGCTTGCCGGGATCCTGCGGGACCTCTTCGCCTCCGATCTTCTCGATCAGGCGCGGGGTGCGCAGGATGCCGCCGTTGGCCAGGGCCCCGTAGGCCTGCACCATCTGGATCGGGGTGACCGCGAGGCCCTGCCCGATCGGGACGTTGCCGATCGTGGAACCGGACCAGTCCGAGTAGGGCAGGACGATTCCGCGTTCCTCGCCCGGATAGTCGATACCGGTGGGCTTGCCGAACCCGAACTTCTCGATCCACCGGCTGAACCTGCGCCCACCCATCTCGAGCCCGATCGTGACCGCACCGACGTTCGATGACTGGGCGAGGATGTCGCCGACGCTCAGCGTCACGGTCCCCCGGGGGTGGCTCTCCTCGATGACACGGTCGTAGATCTGGATCGACGGGGCGAGGGTGAAGGTGCTGGTCGGGGTGACCGTCTTCGTCTGGAGCGCCGAGGCGACGGTCAGCGCCTTGAACGTGGAGCCGGGCTCGTACGTGTACGAGGTCCCGATGTTGAGCAGGTCCTCGGGGTCCGCCTCGCCGAGGTCATCGAGGTCGACCGGGGGCCAGTTCGCCATGGCGAGGACATCGGAACTCTTGGCGTCCATCACGATGGCCGAGGCGTTGATCGGATTGTGGGTCTCTCCGATCCCCGCCAGGACCTTCTCCGCCTCGGCCTGGATCGTCGCGTCGAGCGTGAGCTGGACCGGCTCTCCGTCCTGTGCGTCGCGGACGTTCTCGAGGCTGATCGGGTCGCCGAGGGCGTCCTTGACCAGGCGCCGCTCCCCGTTCACGCCCGTCAGGACCTCGTCCTGGGCTGCCTCGATCCCGGTGAGACCCTCACCCTCGTTGCTGACCGCGCCGATCACCTGGGAGGCGATGTCGCCCTGGGGCCGGACCCGCAGGGTGTCGGGAAGCTGGCCGATTCCCTCGAGACCGAGCTTCTCGACCCGGCCCGCCTTCTTCAGGTCGACCTTGCGCTTGACGTACGAGAACCCGCCGGGTGCCGTAATCGCTTCGAGGATGTCGTGTTCGCTGGCCCCGAGCGCCTTCGCGACCAGCTCGGCCTCCCTGGCGGGATCCTTGATCTGGTACGGGGTCGCGTAGATGGTCGCCCCGGGCTCGGATCCGGCCAGCGGCTGGCCGTTCCGGTCGAGGATCGCGCCGCGCAGGCCCGGCACCTCGATGATGTCCTGCTGCTGGCCCTTCGCCTGCGAGGCGAGAGAGGAACCCTGGACCACCTGGAGCAGGAAGGCGCGGGCTAAGAGGCCGAAGAGGAGCACCAGGCTCACCGCGAAGAGCAGCCCGGTCCGTCGTTCCAGTCGCGTCCTCATCATCCGCCCGCGGCCAGTCGTTCCGCCGCCGCCGCGTAGTCGGACGGCCGGAAGGAGCGATACACGATGTCATCGGGCTCGGGCAGGAACATGCCCTCCGCGCCGGCCTGCTTCTGGACCCTGGGCATGGACAGTGCGGCCGTCTCGGTGGACTTGAGGATCGCGTTCCGCCGTTCGATGGCCTGGATCTGGGTCTCCAGCTTGCTGGCAGTGGCCCCGTAGCTCACGGTGATCACGTTGATGCCGACGATCGCGAGCAGGAGCGCACCGACCACGAGGATCCAGCGGCGCCCGGCCGCCGCGGTACGGACGACCCCGCTCTCGGGCAGTTGGGTGACCGCGTGTGCGGTGCGACCGATCAGCCTGAGGCCCGGGTTGTGGCGGTTCGTGCCGCGGCGGTTCGTGCCGCGGCGGGTCGCGGGCCGCCGCCCGGGGACGGGCCGACGCGAGGGGGCGCGGGCCGGCAGGACCGTCTCGACTCGGGCGGGCGCGCCCATCAGGCCTCCTCCCTCTCGCGGAGCTTCGCCGCGCCGCGCAGACGCGCGGAACGGGCCCTGGGGTTCGCCGCGATCTCGTCCTCGTCGGCGGAGATCGGCTTGCGGGTCAGGACCTGTGCCTCGGGCTCGTGTCCGCAGGCGCAGACCGGCAGTTCCGGCGGACAGACGCAGCCGGTCGCGAGGTCGTTGAAGAATCGCTTGATCCGCCGGTCCTCCAGCGAGTGGAAGGAGATGACCGCCATCCGGCCACCCACCTCGAGGGTGTCCCAGGCGATCGGAAGGGCGGCGTCGATCGCCTCGAGCTCGCCGTTGACGGCGATGCGGAGGGCCTGGAAGCTGCGGCGGGCGGGGTGGCCGGAGCCGAAACGGGCGGCGGCCGGCATGCCGGCCTTGATTGCCTCGACCAGGTCCGAGGTGGTCTCCAGGGGACGCCGGGCCACGATCTGGCGGCTGATGCCGCCGGCGAAGCGTTCCTCCCCGAGCTCGCGCAGCATCCGGCTCAGTTGCTGCTCGGACCAGGTGTTGACGATCTCCGCGGCGGTCAGGCTCTGGCGCGGATCCATCCGCATGTCGAGGGGCGCGTCATGTGAGTAGGAGAAACCGCGATCGGCGGCGTCCACCTGTAGAGATGACATCCCGAGATCCATGTACAGCGCGGAGGCGCGAATACCTTCTTCCTGCAGGGCTTTCAGCCCCAGGCTGAACTCGCAGGGCACGAAGCGCGTCCGGCAGGGGGCGTCCGCCTCGAACTCCTGGAAGCGGGCCTTGGCGACCGGGTCGCGGTCGATGCCGATCAGGGTTCCCTCCGGTCCGATCCGTTCGGCGACGAGGCGGGCGTGGCCGCCTGCACCGAAGGTGCAGTCGATGACCGTCTCGCCGGGCTGTGGCCCGATCAGGTCGACCAGCTCGCGGGCGAGGACGGACAGGTGACCGCGGGGCCCCTGGTCCGGGCGGCCGGGGATTTCGGGGGAAGCGGCCATCGTTGCTCCGATCGAAGCGAGCCGCACGGCGGCGCTCACTCCCCTGCCCCCGCGAGGTTCTCGGCTACTTCGGCGAACTGGTCCTGGAGCTCCGCGTTCACCTTGGCCCAGGCCTCGGCACTCCAGATCTCGATGTACTCCCCGGCCCCGACGACCGTGCAGGCCCCCTCGAGGCCCGCCATCGACTTGAGGGGTTCGGGGATGCGGATGCGTCCGGCCGAGTCGAGGTCGCCCTCGTCGGCGCTGGCGTTGAGCATGCGGCGCAGGTTGCGGGCATCGGCGCCGAAGGGGCTGTGCGGGGCGACGTAGCGGTCGGCCATCGCGTCGAAGTCCTTGGTCGCGTACAGCCAGAGGCAGGCATCGGGACCCTTGGCGAGAACGTAACCGTCGGCCAGGGCGTCGCGGAACTTGCGCGGAACCGTGAGGCGGTCCTTGGAATCGAGGCTGTGTTCGTGCTGGCCTCTGAACGCCACCGTTCCTGGTCCTTTCTTCGCCTCGCCTTTGGGTGAACGGGAAAGAGTTGGGCCGGGGTGGTGAGAGCGGGAGGAGCTCCATCACCCCGGCCCTTGGCTTCAACTCGAGTCGCAACATAACCCACTTCGCCCCACTTTGCAACACGACCCCCCACTTCCTTCCAAAATGTGCAACCACCGTTGCACCGGACCGCGGCCCGTCCGACCGGCCGGAAGGACCGGAGGGCGGCTTAAACGGGACCATCGACTAGGCTCCCGCCATGGCTCCAGGTCGCGCCCGCCCAGCGTCCGCGCGATGAGACCTTGTGCCGAGTTCCAGGCCGACCTGAAGGGGAGACGATTCGATGACCGACCACGAGAAGAACGCCGCGGGCGGGGAGCCCGGTACCGGTGGGGCGGTGGCCCACGCGAACCAGCTGCGGGGCGCCGAGTTCAAGCGGCTGATCGGCCTGGCCAGGACCTGGATCTGGATCGGTGGCATCGCCGTGGTTCTGGGCGGGGTGCTGGCCGCCTCGATCCTCCCGGTGATCGGCCTGGCCGTCGCGATCGGCGTGGTCCTGGTCGGGCTGATCGTCGTCTTCGTGATCGCCGACCACCGGGCCGAGGAGGCGTTCTACGACTCCTACTGCGAGTCACACGGCCTCACGCGGCTGAAGGACGCCCAGATCGGCGCTCTCACGCCCCTGCTCCGCAAGGGCGACAAGAGGCGGACCGACGAGATGTTCAGCGGCGAGCTCGCGCCCGGCATCGAGGGAAGCCTCGTCCTGTGGACATACACCGAGGTCAGCCACGACTCGGACGGGGACAGGACCGAGACCGACTATCCCTTCACGCTCGTCCACGTGTACATGCCGGAGATCGTCCCCCACCTCCCCAAGCTCCTGGTCGAGAAGGCGGGTTTCAAGCTCTTCGACAAGCTCGAGGACAAACTCGGCGGCCACCAGCGGGTGACGCTGGAGAGCGAGGCGTTCCACAAGCGGTACGAGGTCTTCGTCGACAAGGGCCAGGACCAGGTCTGGGTCCGGCGCCTGTTCTCCCCGTCCTGGATCGTGTGGCTCACCGAGCAGACGCCGCCGAAGTTCGGGTTCGAGCTCGAGAACGGCAACCTGATCGCCTACATCCCGAAGCACAAGGACAACGTCGAGGATCTGGAGGCCATGACCCGGGTCAGTACCGACGTCGCCCGGCGCCTGCTCGAGGAGGTCGCCCAGACCTCACCGAGGGCGGAGCGCGAAACGACTCAGTAGCCGATCCCGATCAGCGAGTCGAGGTTGGCGACCAGCCCCGCGACGATCAGCAGCAGGACCGAGGGAACCAGTACCAGCGCGATGACCAGCTGGATCTTCGGCGCCGCCCGCGCGGCTTCCTCTTCGATGGCCCGGCGCTGGTCCTGGCGCAGGCTCGACGACTGACGCCGCAGCTGGTCCGCCAGCGGGGAACCGAGGCGCCGGGACCGCTCGAGCGTCGCGCAGAATGCGCCGATCTCCGCTCCCCCGATCCGCCGGCGGAGCGCATCGAGCGCCGCGGCCTGCCCGCTCCCCCAGGCCATGTCCTCGCCGGCCCGGGCCAGCTCGTCCACCAGCGGCCCCCGTCCCGAGGTCGCGAGGTCCCGGAGGCAGCCACCCATTCCGCGACCGGTCTGGACCGAGACCGCGAGCAGGTCGAGGGCATCGGGCAGGGCCGCCACCATGCTGCGGTGGCGCCGGGTGGCCGCCCGCTCCAGCAGCAGGTCGGGCAGCAGGAAGCCGGCCGCCGCCATCCCGGCCAGGGCGGGCGGGAACAGCCGTCCCGGCATCGCACCGGCGAGCAGGGATCCGAACAACATCCCGGCGGCCGACGAGCATCCCTTGAGCAGGAGCACGCCCCGGGGTTCAAGCGCTCCCTCCAATCCGGCCCGGCGGATCCGGTCCCGGAGACCGAACGGATCGACCGGTACGTCGCGGGACCGTCGTCGGGCGCCCCTCGGCCGGGCGGTCCCGTCGTCCGCCTCGCGCAACATCTCCCGCATTCCGATTCCCCCGAGGACCAGCGCGAGGATGCCCAGCAGACCGGGGACCGCGCTCACGATGGACCGATCCGCGCCAGCCTGGATATCGCGACGAACCCGGCGACCTGGAGCCCGATCGAGACGGCCACGATGATCAGCGCGGGGACGGAGCCGCCGATCGAGGCCAGGAACCCGGGCCGGACCAACTCGACGAACAGTGCCCCGCCGGCGGGCATCGCGACCACGAGATACCCCGTGAACCGGGCCTGAGCCGTGGCGGAACGGGCGTCCTCGGCCACCCGGTCCTGTTCGGCCGCACCGTCCGCGAAGCGGCGCAAGAGCGACGCGAGGTCTCCACCGGCGAGCCGCTGACTGACCAGCGCGGTGGCGAAGGCGTCCACGCGCCGGGAACCGAACCGGTGCGCGAACGCGGAGACCGCCTGCGCGGTGGGTTCCCCGGCCTCCAGGTCGTACCGGACCAGGTCCAGTTCGGATCGGACCGGTCCCTCGAGCGACGCGGCGGCCGCCGCGATCGCACCCCGGGGTGAGTGGCCGGCGCTGAGGCAGTCGGCGATCGCGCGCGCCGCCTCGGGTAACGAGCGTTCCACCGACCGCCGGTAGCGCCTGCGGCCACGTGAGATGAGCCAGCCGGCCGTGAGTGGCGCCCCGAAGGCCAGGAGCAGTCCCGCGACCGGCCCGGCCAGCCACCAGCCCACCACGATCGCCGCGAGTCCGAGCAGGGTCACCAACCTGAGCCGTTCGTCCGAGCTCGGCAGGTATCCCTCGTTGCGGGCCCGCCGGAGCGGCTCCATCGTCATCCGGAACCAGACGGCCATCCCCCGCTCCGGTCCGCGACCGTCCCGCCGGAATGTTTCCCAGAGGCCGGCCGCCCCCAGGGCCGCCGCGACCCCGGCCAGGAGCACCGGCAGGACCACCCTGGTCACCGCCCGACTTCCTCGATGGCGGTGACCTGGCGGGTTCCGTCCCCGGTCCGGGCGATGTGGACCACGGCGTCGATGCCGCGCCGGAGCTGTCTGCCGATCACGTCGAGCGGCAGACCGACGTCCGCCATCAATGCGAGGACCTCGATCCGGGCCAGCGCGTCCCGGGCGGAGCTGGCGTGGACCGTCGAGAGCGCCCCGTCGTGACCCGTGTTCAGGGCCGTGAGCAGGTCCAGCGCCTCCGGGCCACGCACCTCACCGATCAGGATGCGGTCCGGCCTCATCCGGAGCGCGTTCTTCAACAGGTCCCGGATCGTCACCTCACCGCGACCCTCGATGCTCGGCGGCCGCGATTCCAGCCGGACCACGTGGGGTTGCGCCAGGCAGAGCTCGGCTGCATCCTCGATCGTCACGATCCGTTCGGTCGGTTCGATGAAGCCGGAGAGGGCGTTGAGGAGGGTCGTCTTCCCGGACCCGGTTCCGCCGCTGATCAGGATGCTTTGCCTGGCCGCTACCCGATCCGCCAGTTCGGTCGCCTGAGCCCGGGTCAGGGTTCCCATCTCGACGAGATCACCGACGCCCGGCCGGTCTCCGGGGAACCTGCGGATCGAGACCGCGGGTCCGTCCACCGCGAGCGGCGGTATCACCACGTTCACGCGCGACCCGTCGGCCAGCCGGGCGTCGGCCATCGGACTGAGCTCATCGACCCGCCTGCCGAGCGGCGCCAGGATCCGTTCGATCGTGTTCCGAAGTTGCTCCTCATCCTCGAAGCGCACCGACGATCGCTCGATCCGGCCCGCCCTCTCGACGTAGACCGCGCCCGGACCGTTCACCATCACCTCCTCGACCGAGGGATCGTCGAGCAGTACCTCGAGCGGGCCGAGCCCGGATGCTTCGCGGACTATCCGCTCGATCAGGTCTTCTCTGGCCTCTTCCGAGAGCATCTCCGCCCGGGACCGGACAGCGCGGCGGATCGCCTCCTCGACCGTCTCGTCGCCCGGGCCGGACCTGCGTTCCTCGATCAGGCTCGCCCTGATTTCGTCGGCGAGCCTCGCCCGGAGGTCCATCTCAGCCCCGCCCCCGCGGCAGGATCGTGATCCTGCGGGCGAAGCTCTCGGCGTCGACCAGCTCGATGGCCTGGCGGCGGGTGAGGCCCAGGGTGACTTCCGTGAGTCCGGGTCCCGCTTCGCTCCTGCCGGACGTCCCGATCGCGATCAACGGCACCTTGCTCGCCGCTACCGTGGTGCTGCCGCCGCCGCGATCGTCGTCGCTGGTGACGAGTACGTCCACGAGCCCGGCCCCGGCGAGCGCCCCCGCGCCGGAGACCGAGATCTCGACCGGGTGCCTGCCCCTGCCCGCGGGAAGGACCGGGCGATCCTTCTCGGGCACCCGGAGCGCCGGCGCGGTCAGGTAGCTCCCTGCCGGGAGCGGGCCCACGGGCTCCAGCCCGACCGCCCGGGTGGGGTCGGCGATCGACCCCGCCGGGAGGAAGCGGGCCGGGATCTGCCTGGCTTCGAGGCTCGCCTCGGCGACCCGCGCAGTGATCTTTCGCCCGGGCGCGAGATCTCGGGTCAGGACCAGCGCGGTCCGCAGGTCGCCGTAGCTCTCTGCCACGGTCCTGGAGTAGCCGCCGACGAGCGTCGCTGCGAGCAGGCCGGCGGCCGCCGCGGCCACCAGCATGAGCAGGGCGCGCCGGCGCCGGTTCACGGGCTCCCTCCCCCGGCGACCCGGCGCGTCGGGTTGGGTTTCGCTTCGCAGGGGAGGATGATCGCGGCCCGGGAACCGGCTTCGCCGAGATCGGCCTCGAGCCGGCCGCCGTGTTCCTTGCAGGTGGCCCGCACGACGGCCAGACCGTGCCCGTGGCGGTCGCGGCCGGTCACCCGGGCCAGGTCCGGGGCCCCGGGGCGCCGGGCGGCCCGTCCCGCCCTGCCACCCTCGTCCGAGACCTCCACCCTGAGCCGCTGTCCGAGCACGAGCGCCCGGACGACGATCCTGGGGCCGCCGTGCTCGATCGCGTTCAGGATCAGGTTTTCGACCGCTGCCGAGAGCGCGGCCGGGTCGCCGGTCACGAGCGCCTCGGGCCCGGTCCACCGGAACTCGATTCCCGCCCCGGCCATCCTCGCGCGCGACTGCCATCGGCGGACGCAGGCCTCCACCATGCAGCGACAGGCGACCGGTTCGGGACGAATCCGGTCGGGGGCGCCGCCGTTCACCCGGCGGTCGACCTCGCCTAGCGCCTGTATCGCTTGCCAGACGGGCAGGGCGGGGCTCATGCTGCCCGGCGCCGACGGCATCGAGAGCGCGATCGCCTGGAGGGGTCGCCTGGCCTCGTGGAGCGCCCGGTTGACCAGCGTCCGCCGGTGGGCGCCCCACGCCTCCCGGGCGGCCAGCAGCAGGATCGCCGCGACGAGGGTGACCAGGCCGTCGGAACTCATGGCCCGACGAGGCGATACCCCACGCCCCAGCAATTGACCACGAACCTGCGGTCGTCCGGATCCAGCTTGCGCCGCAGGCGGCTGCAGTGGGCCTCGAGCGTCCTCGTGTGCCCGAGCGAGCGGTAGCCCCAGACCTCCTGGAGCAGTTCCTCCTTCGAGAAGACGCGCGTCGGTTCCGATGCCAGCGTCGCGAGCAGGGCGAACTCCTTCACGGACAGCTCGACCCGCCGGCCACCCACCTTCACGGACCTCTCCAGCTTGTTGATCTCGATCTCGGCCACCCTGGTCACCGGTTGCGACCCCCGCCGGCGTCGCAGCACGGCATTGATCCTGGCCAGGAGTTCCGAGTAGGAGAAGGGCTTCTGCACGTAGTCGTCGGCGCCCTGGGCGAGACCCCTGACCCGGTCGCGCTCCGTGCCCCGGCCACTCACGATGATCACCGCCAGGCTCGGATCGACCCGGTTCACGCTCCGGTCGGGATCGCGGATCTCCCGCAAGAGGTCGAGGCCCGAGGCGTCGGGGAGGCTCAGGTCCAGCAGCAACAGGTCGGGGTCGTTGTACTGGCAGAACCGGAGCGCGTCGGCCGCGGTGGGCGCCGCCAGCACTCCGAAACGATCGGCGACCAGGTGGTCGCAGAGCAGCTCCAGGGTCGGCTTGTCGTCCTCGCAGACGACCAGTCGGGCTATCTCCTCCCGCTCGGGCAACATCAGATCACCACCCCGGCGGGAGACGGTTCGGGGCCCCGCTTCTCGACGTCCGGGTCGGAGGGCAGTTCCAGCACGGCCGAAGCCCCGGGTACACGGACACGGTGACCGGGACCGACCCCGCGGACGGCCACCAGCGGCCGGCCGGTCGAACCCAGGAAAAGGAGGTCGAGGGGGAACCTCATCCCGTAGGTGTGGACCGAGCGGCAACGCGGGATCAGCAGGCCCTCCGGAGACCGGTCCCGGTCGAGGAAGGCGAGCCCGACGAGCCTCGAGAGGGGATCCCCGGCGACCGGGACCTCGAATCCGTGGAGGACTCGGCGTTCGAGCCGACGGAAGCGCCTGGCCGGAGGGGTCGATTTCGGCGTCTCGCCCATGCCCGCCTAAGGCGCGGGCACACGGATCTCTCCCCCGTTGCCTGCGCTTGGCTCTGCAACAAAGGTTTCCGGGTGCAACCGACGGTTCAGGCGCGCCGACGGCACGTCCCGAAACGGAACCTCAAGGCATGATGACCGGGCGTCGACGGACCATGCCGCTGACGCTCAAGGCTTCAACCGTGGAACGAAAGAAAACCCGCAGAGGAAACTACGAGTCGGGCACCGACTATGTGCTCGAGTACGGCAATCTCCGATTCTCGTTCAACGAACGGGACTTCAGCCAGAGAGTCGAACAGGCCGCGGTGCGGCTCGGCTTCGTGACCCCCGGACTCACGTACGCGGAGCTCAACGACCTGCTCCACCTCGCGGTGAGCGGCGAGATCGACGAGCCGTCCTCCGAGCTCGGCGTCCACATCACCCACCACTGGGAGGACCTCACCGGGCCCGGCAACCAGAGCTTCGTCCACTGGCTGCGCCGCCTCGTCTTCCGGGGCGCCTGGCTCGACCAGCGCGTGAAGGAGGGCGAACTCGACATCGTCTTCGACGAGGAACGCCAGACCTTCGGCTACATCCAGCCCGAACGCGGGCCGGAGATGATCGAACTCGCCAAGGAGCCCTCGTGGCGGCGAGTCGCGTTCCGCCGCTAGGAACGCCGAAGGGGTGAAACCGTATCCGGCGGAAGGTCCGCCGGAACCGGTCTCACCCCTCAGGAGTGCCGGAGACGAACCCGGGGTCAGAGCTGGTTGAGCAGTTCCTCGTTGTCCCGGGTCCCGTTGATCAGTTCGGCCAGGCGATTGGCCGCCGGGACCGGCTCCATGTCCTTGAGTTCGGCACGGAGGCGGCGCACCGCGTCCACCCCGGCCTCGTCCAGTACCGATTCCTGACCGGAAACGGCGCAGGAGGTCACGTCGAGCGAAGGCACGACCCCCGCCGCGGCGAGGCCGGCGTCGAGCCGGATGGTCGAGTTCTCCGTGGTGTGGACCGCGTCCATGACGTCCTGGTCGCCGGGTGACCCCCACAGGGCGGTGGCGATCACGGTCACCGAGCCGGCACCGTCCTCCTCCAGCTCGCGGCCGGCACCGAAGAAGGGCTTGACCGCTCCCGGGTCGCCGTACGCGCTGCCCAACCGGGTGAGCGAGTCGACGATGATCACGACGTCCTTGCCGGCCTCGGCCTGGCGCTTGACCTTGGCCAGGATCCGCTCGGCGGTCTTGACCTGCTCGTGGGCACCGAGGTCCGCCGGCGCGGCGGCGATCTCCACCTCGGGGACCTCGCGGGTCCAGGCGGTGACCTCCTCGGGCCGCTCGTCGATAAGCAGCACGATGATCTCGGCCTCGTCGCCCGCGCCACGGGCGATCGCCTTGGCCAGTGAACGCAGGAAGCTGGTCCGGCCGGAACGCGGCTGCGCCTCCACGAGCACGCGCTGCCCGAAGGCCAGCGGCGCCAGGAGATCGACGGAACGGGCCAGGATGTCACCCTCCTCGCCGCTCAGCTTCATGTGCCGGTGCGGGGCGATCGGGGTCAGGTCCTCGAAGCGCGGGGAGCGCTCGTCGACGGGCGGCTCGCCGTTGACCAGTTCGACCCGGACGAGCGACGGGCGCCGCTCGCCGCGGCGGGCCGGGCGCACCGGGCCGCTGACCTCGTCGCCGGTCCGGAGCTCGCAACGACGGATCTGGGCGGGCGAGACGTAGATCCCGGCCGCGGGCGCGTCGTCGGACTTGATGATGCCGCTGCCGCGCGGCAGGACCTCGAGCACGCCGGTGATCTCGGTCAGCTCGGGCTCGGCTTCGGCCTCGGCCCGGTCCTCCCGATCCTCCTTGCGTCCGCGATCGCGGTCGCGGTCGCCGCGACGTTCGCGGTCGCGCCCGCGACCGCCCCGCCGCCGGCGGGAACCGCTTTCCGGGCGTCCACCCCCGTCGCGGGAATCGGCTTCGGCATCACCGTCGCCGGAAACACCGAGCTTCTCGATCAGTTCCTCGCGCCGGAGCAGCCGGAACTTCTCGATGCCCGCCTTCCCCGCGAGCTCGTGGAGCTCCGCCAGGGACTTCGACTTCAGATCCGACATCTCAGCCCTTGTTGGCGGCGACCAGGCCGCTCAGCCACTCGCCGAACTCGGGGCGGCTCTTCCAGTCCGCCTCGAACTTGGCGGCGCCCTCGGTGGTCAGCGGGTGGTTCAGCATCTGGTGCAGCACCTTGGCCGGAACCGTGGCGATGTCGCAGCCGAGCGAGGCGGCGGTGACCATGTGCTCCGGGTGGCGGATCGAAGCGGCCAGGACCTTCGACTCCAGGTCCCGGGCGCGGAGCACGTCCACGATCTCCTCGAGCACCTTGGCCGAGTCGACCGAGATGTCATCCAGGCGACCCATGAAGCAGGAAACGAACGTCGCGCCGGCGGAGGCCGCGAGCAGCGCCTGGTTCGGCGAGAAGACGAGGGTCATGTTGACCATCGCGCCGTCGTCGGTGAGCGCTCTCGTGGCCTTGAGGCCCTCGGGACCGAACGGGACCTTGACCGTCACGTGCTCGTGAAGGGTGCGGAGGGCCTGACCCTCGGCGATCATGCCCTCGGCGTCGGCCGAGACGACCTCGGCCGAAGTGGGGCCATCGACCAGGTCTGCGATCTTGCGGATGATGTCACCGGGTTCACCGTCTTCCTTGGCGAGCAGGGAGGGATTGGTGGTCGCGCCACTGAGCACGCCCCAGGCGGCAATCTCCTCGACCTCGGAAACGGCGCCGGTGTCAATGAAAAGTTCCATGACCCAATGCTAGTTGGTCGGCCCGCGGAACCGAGCCGGGGTCCGGCGAAACCGCGCGCCGATCAGGCGCCGGCCGGGTTGAGCCCCTCGGCTTCGAGGGTCTCGAGCCAATCGTCGATCTGGCGCTTCCTCTCGATCTCTCCCCACCCCAGGCCCCTGGCCATGATCCCGGCCAGCGGTTCGACCGATTCCCGGGTGGCGAGACTGGAGGCGGCGGTCAGCCCGAGCCGGGTCCGGCGGAGCAGGACGTCGGCGATCGACCTGGCCTGCTCGAACTCGATCGCGAGCTGGGCCTCGGCCAGCAGGTCGGGCATGCCCTCGACGATCGGTTTCGCGAGTTCGGGATCCGAGTGCGCGAGCCGGATGACCCCGCGGGCCGCGTGACCGTACCGGAAGGCGAGCTGTTCGAGCGATTCCTTGCCGACCCCTTCGGGAGCATCGAGCTCGGCCGGGTCGATCTCCATGCCGAGCGGGATCTCCGCGGTCTGGCAGCGGGCCTCCCGCCCGGCGCGCTCGACGATGCGGTCGACGGTCTGCTTCGCCATGCGCCGCCAGGTAGTGAGCTTGCCGCCGGTGATCGTCAGCATCCCGGACGAGGTCTCGTACAGCTCCGCCTGGCGGGAGATGTCGACCGACTTGCGGGGATCCCCGGTGCTGATCAGCGGCCGCACACCCGCGTAGGCCCCGACGATGTCGGAGTCCGTGAGCGACAGCCCCATGAACTCGTTGAGCGCGTTGATCAGGTACTCGATGTCCTCGCCGGTGGCGGCAACCCGTTCGATGCTGCCGTCGTGGTCGACGTCGGTGGTCCCGACCAGAGTCCGGCCGTACCAGGGCAGCGCGAAGATCCGGCGGCCCTCGCCCGCCGGGACGATGCATGCGGCCTTCCCCATGTCGACGTCGTCGGAGGAGAACAACAGGTGGGCACCGCGGCTCGGGGCGATCTTCGGGATGTCCTCCTCCCTTTCGATCTCACCCGGCCGGATCCGGTCGGCCCAGACACCGGTCGCGTTCACGATGTTGTCGGCCTCGACCGACACCTTCTCCCCGCTCGCCGCCTCGATGAACTCGACGACCCGTGCCTTGCCGTTCTTCTCGTTCACGGCCGTGACCTGGGCGCCGTTCAGGCAGACGGCTCCGAACCGCTGGGCCTCCCCGAGCACGGTCAGGACCAGCCGGGCGTCATCGGTCTGACAGTCGTAGAACAGGTACGCCGAATCGGGATCGCGGTCCGCCAGTGCAGGTGTGAGCGACAGCACCTCTTCGCGGTCGATCGTGCGGTGCCGGTCGGGTGACCACGACTCCTCGGCTTCGGCCGGGCGGCGTCGCCATCGGCGCTCCCGCCGGGTCCTCCCTCCCCCGACGCCGGCGAGCACGTCATAGGCGTTCAGGCCGATCCCGAGCTTGCGGTCGGGCTTCTCGTCGCCGAAGGTAGGCACGAGGAATGGTGTCGGATAGACGAGGTGCGGCGCGAGCTCCACCAGGAGCTGGCGCTCGAGCAGCGCCTCCCGCACGAGGCCGACGTCGAAGTTCTCCAGATAACGGAGGCCGCCGTGGACCATCTTCGAGGATCGGGACGAGGTGCCGATCGCGTAGTCACGGCCCTCGAGCAGGGCCACGGAATAGCCCCGCGAGGCGGCGTCGAGCGCAACGCCGGCACCGGTGATGCCGCCGCCGATCACGACGACCTCGAAGTGCGATCCGGCGATCGCTTCCAGCGATTCGGAGCGGCCTACCAATTGAACCGCCGGGCGAGCAGGATCGTGCCGCCGCAGAGACCGCCACCGACCACCAGCGCGATGAGGATCGCGACCACAGGCGAGGGCTGGGGACCACGCTCGGAGGCCGCCAGGACCGCGTCGCTGGGGGCGACCGGAACCAGCGGGACCGAGTTGTCCTCCGGGTACTCGCCGGCCGAAGGCGCCGTGTCGTCCGCGGCCGGGTCGTCGGCCGGGTAATCGGCCCCGCCGCCATTTCCGTCACCGAGGTCCGGGGCCGCCCCGGAGTCGTTCGTGCCGGGAGCGGCGAGCGAACCGGCCGGTGGCGTGTAGGTGCCGCCGGTGTCCGACGAACCGGTGCCTCCGGTGCCGGGACTCGCCCCGCCCGTGTTCGAGTTGGAGTTTTTCTTCTCCCGCGGGGGAGCGGCGATCGGAAGCGGCTTGCCGGCCAGGGCGGTGGTCGCGTCGGCGGTCACCCAGACCCTGGTCTGGTCGCTCTGCCGCGAGTACCAGACGCTTCCGTCATCGGCCTGCCTCGCGATCAGGTAACCGGCGGGGGAGTTGCCGTTCTTCTTCAGCGAGTCCATCCCCCGTCCGGCGGCCAAGAGGCCCTGGATGACCAGTCCGGTGGACTGGGAGTTCACCACCCCGTTGTTCGCGAACCCTCCGGAAGCCGTCTGGACCTTCCGGAGGTAGGCGACAGCCCTGTTTCGCACCTTCTCGCCGGTGACCGCCATGAGGGCGGTGCCGGTGGAGTCCGCGTCGGGCTTCGCCTTGTCCGTGATGCCCCATCCGCCGTTCTCGTTCTGGGCCTTGTTCAGCCATTTGATCGAGTACTGCGCGTCCTTGGTCGCGCCGGCGGACCGGAAGGCGAGGACGGCGAACGCGGTCACGTTCACGTCGTTGCCGAAGGAGCCGTTGCCGCGGCGTTTGCGCAACGCCTCGATCAGGTTCCGTCCCTTGAAATCCCTGGGGTTCTGGCCGACGGTCTTCAGGGCGAGGATCGTGAGCGCGATGTCGTTGGCGTCCTGGATCTCCTTGCGGTTGTCGACCAGGAACTTGTACGGGGTGGCGCCGTTTCTCACGTCGAGCGGATTGACGCCGGTTGCGGCCAGGGCGAACATCGCCCTGGCGGTCATGCCCACGGAGGAGCTCCCCTCCGGGGACGCGGGGAAGCCGCCGTCGGAATTCTGCTGGGTCTTCAGCCAGGTCGCCGCGAGTGCGGCCTTGTTCGGGTAGGCCGCCTCGGCCCTTTCGGTCGTCCCCGTGCCGCCGAACGCGAACAGGGTCGCGGCGAGGGCGATCATCGTGATCCCGGCGGTCCCCCGGATCCCGGCGGCCGGGCCCCTTTCGGCACGGCGCCACTGGAACCGTTCCCGGAACCTGGTCAGCGCGGCGATCATCGCCGGGCCGGCGGCCAGGGCGAACACGATGTTCCCGGTCATATGTGCGATGTCGAACGGAATGGCTCTTGCCTCCAGTGCAAGGTATCGCTCCACGGACATCTCCCCCCCGAATGAGACCATCGTCTCAAGATTCATCCAGGCGCCGAACAGGAGCCCGGCCAGGCCGCAGACCGCGGCCAGTGACCAGCGGTCGATCCTCCCCCTCGTCAGCCTCCAGAGCACGCCCCCGGCCACCCCGCACATCCCCCACGCGACCATCTGCCACGGGGTCCATACCCCCTGTCCCAGCCAGAGGTTGGAGACCAGTCCCCCGAGCGCGCCCACCGCGAAACCGGGGGCCGGGCCGAGCACGTATCCGGCGATGATCACGATGTCGGTGGTGGCCACCACGTTCGGGATCGGGGCGATGATGATCCGTCCCGCGACCGCGAGCGCCGCGAGGACCGCGACCAGCGCCACGATCTGCGAGGGCGGCCGCGACCGTTCGTACCAGAGCATGCCGGTGCCGAGGGCGACGAGGAGCAGCACCGCGCTGACCAGCTGCCAGCTCAATGCTCCGTCCCCTTCAGCAGACCGATTCCCTGCTCGACGGTGACGAGCCCGGGACGGTCGAACACCCGGGCGGCCTCGGAGGCGAAGTACCAGCCACCGGAGAGCACGCTCGGCGTGTCCGCGTCGGCGACCACCTCGCCGTCCCCGAGCAGCACGACCCGGTCGGAGAACGAGACCGCGAACTCGACGTCATGGGTGGAGATGAGGACGGCGGTTCCGCGCCCGGACAGCCGGTCCGCCAGCTCGTCCAGCCGGTTCTTCAGTCCCCGGTCCATGCCCCGGGTCGGTTCGTCGAGGCAGACGAGCGCCGGCAACTTCTCGCCCTCCATCCGGCCCGCGAGGGCGATCGCCAGGGCCAGACGCTGCCGTTCGCCGCCGGAGAGGTCGCGCGGGTCGCGATCCGGGGAGAGGTCGAGACCGACCGCCTCCAGGGCCGCCTCGCCCGCGGCGCCCGGCAGCTCGTCCCCGATGCGTTCCCGGACGAGGAAATCGCCCGGGTTCTGGGTGAGGAGCGCGACCCCGCCGGGGGTCTCGATCGCGCCGGACGCGACGTCCACGATCCCGGCGATCGAGCGCATCAGGGTCGACTTGCCCGCCCCGTTCCGGCCCATCAGGGCCACCTTCTCCCCCGCCCGGATCGAGAGGTCGACGCCTCGCAGCACGTCCACGGGACCGTCGCCCGGATCGAGCTCGACCCACGCCCGGTTCACAGAGAGGACTTCGGGGCCGGCGGCGGCCGGACCGGTCGGTGGGCCGTCCTCCGCGCGGCGCTCGGGGCTCGACGCTGACCCGGTGGGGGCCGCCCCTTCCCGGGACCGGAGGATTCGGCGGGCCTCCTTGACCCCGGTCGGCAGCGGCTCGATCCCGGCGCCCGCGAACATCAGGGCGGACGGGGTCGCGAGCTCCGGCCTCTCGGTCACGGCCCAGTCCAGGAACCCTGAAGGGCCACCGTCGTACTCGATGCGACCGCCGCCCATGGCGATCACCCGGTCGGCGGCGGCGAGGCATCGCTCGAGCCGGTGCTCGGCCAGCACGACAGCCACGCCCCATTCCTCGTTCAGCCTTCGCAGGAGCCAGATCAGCTCGTCGCCGGAGACCGGATCGAGCTGGGAGGTCGGCTCGTCGAGAAGGATCAGCGGCGGCCGGGTCACGAGCGCCACCGCGAGGGCCACGCGCTGCAGCTCGCCCCCCGAGAGGGTAGCCACGTTGCGCGGGAGCAGATGCGGGATTCCGAGCGCCAGCGCGACCTCCTCGACCGCCCGGGCCCGTTGGGCGGGGCCGTCGCCCCGGAACCGGAGGGGCAGTTCGAGTTCGGCCGCGACGGTGGTCGAAACGATCTGGGTCTCGGGGTCCTGGGCGACGTACCCGACCACGTCGGCGAGCTCGCCCGGCCCGTTCTCTCCGGTGTCCAGTCCCGCCACGATCGCGCGGCCGGAGATCTCGCCCCCGTGGAAGTGGGGCACGAGCCCGCACGCCGCGCGAAGCAATGAAGTCTTTCCCGAGCCGGACCCGCCGGCCAGCACGATGAACTCTCCCGGCTCGATCGACAACGAGATGTCCGAGAGCGCCGGTGACGTCGCCCCCGCGTAGCGGTAGATAAGGTGCTCGATCTCGAGCGCCGGAGAAGTCGTGGTCGATTCGGCCACGGGGTTCATCGCCGCGCCCCTCGCCGCCAGGTCACGAATCCGCCCGCCAGGAAGGCGAGGGCGGCCAGGAACCCCTCCGATCCGATCTCGTAGCCGATCTCCGGGTAGGTGTCGAAGCGGCCGGAACCGAACGCGAGCTCGACCAGCGCGACGACGAGTAGGATCACTCCGGCCAGCCGGAACCGCCGGTCCCAGCGCGACGGAACCGGCCGCGCCTTCGCGGGCCCGCCCTGACGGGCGTAGCCCCTCAGTTCGAGGGTGGCGGCCACGTCGACCGCCCGGTCGAGCGATCCCGCGAGCAGCCGGTGGGCCATTGCTCCCCGTCCGACCGGGGCAGCGGCCGGTCCCCGCAGGGCCGCAGCTTCGCCGATCCTGGCGTAGTCGGTCGCGGCGAGCGGGACCAGCCGCGAGATCAGGGTGGCCGTGAGGGCGGAGCGCCGGGCCACCCCGTGGACCGCCTGGAGGATCCGGTCCGGGTCCACGCAGGCCGACCAGACGCCGATCACGACCATCGTCCCGAGCGCACGCAGCCCGATGACGCCCCCGGCGGCGATCGACTCGGCGGTCACGTCGACCCGCCCGAGGACCGGCCAGTCGCCGAGTCGGGCGAGCACGGTCGAGCCGCGACCGGTCACGATCGCGTTGACGATGACCATGGTCAGGGCGAGGAATCCGCCGAGCTTGAGCGAGAACTTCACGGCCCTGCCCGCCCCGCAGCCGTAACCGGCGATCGCCGCCCCGGCCGTGGCCGACACGATCACGACGGGATCCGAGGAGAGGAAGCAGACGACCAGGTAGGCCCCGAGGTACAGGGCCACCGGACCGAGCGATGCGGTCTGGAGTGTGTCCCGGCGCGGGACGTAGGCGATCGGCGAAAGCTTCTTCATCGCGACGTCTCAGGGTACGGGCAACGATCCGACCCGACCGTCGTGGACGACCGCTGCGTACCTCCGTTCGAGATCTTCCGGGTTGAGCGCCGCGGCGGCCAGCTCCACTCCCTCGTCGGTGGTCCCGGTGATCAACCAGACGGGCGGATCCTCTCCCCGCCGCATCGCGGCCACCAGGCCCGCATCACCGTCGAATGTTTCCGCGACCTCGCCTCGCACGTCGAGTCCGAGCAGGGCATCGCCGCCCGCCCCACCGAAGTCGGCGAACACGCCGCTGTGGGAGGGGCCGCGGTCGAGCCGCCGGCCTTCCGCCGTGCCTTCCAGGTCTTCCCAGGTGCCGACCAGGAGCCGCATGTTCTCACCGGAGTCCCTGATCGTGACCCCGTCGCCCTCGAGTTGCTGCTCGACCATGCCGCACGCGGTCTCCTTGCCGAGGCATTCCACCTCCACGCCCCAGTCATGGTCGTCGTACCCCGTGTCGAACGGGGCAGGGTACGCGCCGACCACCGCCCCGATCTCCATCGCATCCGTCCAGTCGCGGTAATCCCACCAGATGATGTCGCCACCGGCGATCGGGAACTGGGCGGATCCGCGTTCGGCGACGATGCCGTTCACGGAGAAAAACCAGTCGAAGCTCCGGCCACCCTCGGCGCCGCCTTCCAGGCCGTCGAAGCCCTGGACGTACTCACCGCCGTAGGTGGTTTCGAGGTCACCGGTTTCGTCGAGGAGGCGCATCGCGTTGCTCGACTCGTTGACGGGCATCCCGGGCTCGTCGACGAGCACCTCGGCGCCGTAGTCGCGGGTCACGAGCAGCGAGGCGTCTCCGGTGTCTTCTCCGGGGCCTAGGCCGCACCCGGCCAGGACGAGTCCGGCCAGGCCGGCGGCCGCGACGCCGGCGGCCCGGGCGATGACGCCCCGGGTCCGCCGGCCCGCGATCGCGCCGCTCCGGCTATTTCCTGATCGTGACCTGGACACGGTTCGAGGGGATCTGGTTGCCCTCACGGGCGACCAGCCTCGTCTTGCCGGTGATGGTCAGCGTCGTGAAGCCCCTGGCGTCCGTGGGCGCGCCCTTTGCCCCGGACACCCTGGCGCCCTCGACCGGGGTGCGCTTGCCCCGGGCGTCGTACGAGAAGACCCGCACCTTCACCTTCGCGCCCTTTCGCACCTTGCGGGGTGCGTTCAGGGCCAGGGCGTTCGGTGTCACCTCTTCGTACGACTTCGACAGGTAGAGCAGGATCTTGTCGCCCCGCCTGACCTTGGTCAGTTCGGCGCCCGACATCGAGTCCTTGTAGTTGCGGCGAAGTACCCACCACTCCTTGTCCTTTGCCGATACGCCTCCGATGCCGCAGATGCCGAAGCCGAAGTCACCGTCGGAGAGCTTGAGCGGCCTGAGTGCCCTGTACCTGAGCGAGGCGTGGTAGAGCATCCCGAGCACCGTCGGCCCGGTGATCGTGCGGGCCGGTCCCGCATCGCCCCCGAGGCAGGACGTGTTCGGCTTGATCTTCGCGGTGCCGGTCCTGACGGTCCCGTCGAAGACGATCTTTCCACGCCAGGTGACCACCCGCAGGTTGGCCTGGACTTTCTTCGCTGCCGCGGGCTTGCCCGGGGTCTTCTTCCCGGCCATGGCGGGCTGGCTCGACAGACCGAGCAGCAGCGCGAGACCGAGCAGCAGCCCGATGGCGGGCGAGGTGATTCGATTGGTCATGTGTTCCTTTTTGTCCGGCGGCCTTACGCGAGACCGCTTTTTTCGGTGCGCCACAC
>Ga0182743_1001029_pt1 | contig 29690 bp, 25 predicted proteins | sample eDN3rd30CKraftOP_FD_128522 | JGI IMG/M metagenome (GOLD analysis project Ga0182743, IMG submission 128522) | Enriched Organic Plus compost microbial communities from Emeryville, California, USA - eDNA 3rd pass 30_C Kraft OP (version 2) (version 2) ... | reverse complement strand
GCAGAGCTTTCGGATTCAGAAACTTTGAGAATTACCGCTTGAGAGTCTTGGCTCTGTGCGGTTGGAACGGCGTCATCAACAGAGTGTGATGAATGCTGCATCCCCCGTTTATGGTGTAGAGCCTATTTTTCACTTGAGCAGCCTAATTTGAGTTGACTAGCAGAACTGCGTAGCTGAATTCGAACACGAACCAAACGACTTGATGCCTGTCTTGTTTGAACTTTTGGATCACTGCGCATCAAAGCCACTTACCCGAGAACATTCAAATACTCGCGTCAGAGGAACCCATTGCTGCTCTTGCATCTGAAGGTGCCCAAGTACCACTGCACGGGTTGCAACCTATGCTACCGGTATTGTTACTCGGGCATCCGGCCCCGATACCGGGCTAACAATGTTTATCTGCTCAATGTCTTTGAGGCTCATGATGGTGGAGCCACCCAGAACTACATGCAGATCTGGAAGCAATACGATCCGCAAGGCAGGAAGAACCGGGAATTGATCAGTTTGATGCGGGTGGCATCACTGCAAGCTTGCTGACAAGCAAAAGGAGCGTCTCCATGCCTATCTGGCTCAGCATCCCGTGCTGAAAGCACTGTACTTAGCCAAGAAGCAACTCAACGGGTTTCTGGTATTGAAGACCGTCAAGCGAAAGCGAGCCCAGAAGCTGTTGCTCACGTTCCTCAGGCTCCTGAAACAACAGTCACTGACACCTGTACAGACATTGACAGAGACGTCACGTGGCATAAACCAATTGTGGCCATGGGGCGGCTCTCCAAATCCAACGGCGTCACCGAAGGATTCCATACCAAGATCGAGATGATCTCGCGCAGGGCTTTCAGGTTCGGGAATTTTGAGAATTACCGCATGCGAGTCTTGGCTCAGTGCGGTTGTAACGGAATGATCAATCGTGTCTAAAGAATGCGTTCTCCCGATTGTGGTGCAGCACCGGGAATTTGAAAACTGGTGGGCGGTACAAGGTTCGAACTTGTGACCCCTGCCGTGTGAAGGCAGTGCTCTACCACTGAGCTAACCGCCCTGACTGATCCAGTTCAGGATCTGTCAGAAATTGACGAGGTAAGATTATACATGTGTCTCAAAAGTTCGCCACAGCACTTTGCCACCTGAAGCCTTATCCAGTGCCTCCAGATATTCCTCGTGCTGCTGCAAGTCCTCTGCACTGACTTCGATCACTGGCAAATCAAACACTTTTCCTTTTTCATTGGATCGATCCAGTCTGACTGTCTCAGCAGTTTCGTCAATGGCCAGGCTGTTCTGGCCACGCGTCATAGCTAACCAGACTTCTGCCAGAAGTTGCGAGTCGAGCAATGCACCGTGCAACGTCCTGTGCGCATTGCTTATGCCATACCTCTCACACAGAGCATCCAATGAATTACGTTTGCCCGGGTGCAACGATTTTGCAAACACAAGGGAATCCGTAATGCTTGCACAGACATTCTCAAACGGTGGTAATCCCAGGCGCTCAAGCTCTGCATTCAGAAACTTGATATCAAACGGTGCATTATGGATGATGACTTCTGCATCCCGGACGTATTCCAGAAACTTCTCAACTATGTCCTTGAACCTGGGTTTGTCGGACAGAAATTCCGTGGTCAAACCGTGCACCTCCAAGGCACCTGGGTCACTGTCACGATCAGGATTCAGATAAGTATGAAAATCACGACCGGTCAAAGCCCGGTTAATGACCTCAACGGCACCGATCTCAATGATGCGATGCCCGTACTCTGGTTCAAGACCTGTTGTTTCAGTATCAAGTATGACTTGGCGCATTATGCCCCTCATGCAGTTCTGTCTCTACTCCCTGAGCAGAATGCTTGGTCACCTGCTCGTCTGCGACGATAGCACGAACCGTCTTGGAGGCGATCAGCGAGTAGGCCACCGGAACCACGAACAACGTCAATACAGTACCCAACGTTAGTCCACCGACAAGCACCCAGCCAATCTGTTCTCGTGACTCCGCACCTGCCCCATGCGCCAATGCCAGAGGAATTGCACCCAGCACCATGGCACCTGTGGTCATCAAAATGGGCCGAAGCCTCAAGACACTGGCCTCAATAACGGCATCGACCACACCTTTACCCGTTTCACGCAACTGGGTGGCAAATTCCACGATCAGAATGCCGTGTTTGGTAATCAAGCCTACCAACGTCACAAGGCCAATCTGACTGTAGATTGACAATGTGTTACCTGTCAGCCAGAGAGCGAGTAGCGCTCCTGTCATGGACAGTGGCACGGTCAACATGATGATGAACGGATTGCGCCAACTCTCAAACTGGGCGGCCAACACCAGATAGATAAAGACCAGAGCCATCGCAAAAACCTGATAGATACCAGATGATGAATCTCGGTACTCCCGTGACTGACCATCCAGGTCCAGTTGTACTGTAGGAGGGAACATGTCACGTGCCACCGCAGTCATATGATCCAGTACCTCACCCATCGTATACCCCGGGCTGATCGTGGCCTCAATCTTGACCGCGCGCAACCTGTTAAAGTGGTTCAGTGACTGGGGCGCCACCGTCTCCTCGACTTTGGCCACGTTGTCTAACTGGACCATGCTGCCATCACGTGCTCTGACATAGATTCCGGAAATGTCATTGGGTTCGTCACGTCCTTGCCGTGAGACCTGAACCACGACATCGTACTGCTCTCCATCCTGCTTATAGCGAGTCACCTGACGCCCTCCAAGCATGGTCTCAAGCGTACGACCAACAACACTGACATCCACCCCCAGATCAGCAAGCTTGTCACGATCGATGGTCACCCTCAACTCTGGAGTGTTCATCCGCAGATCCATCTGCATGTTCCCGAGACCCGGATAGTCTTCAAGCCTATCCATAAAGCTCTGGGCCATCTCATAAAGTTCTGAATATGGCGCCTGACTCATGATGACAAACTCGATTGGACGAGATGTCGCTCGAAGTCCGAACGATGGTGGGTTGGTCGGGAAAGCACGCACTCCTGGTATCTGGGCATATTTGGAGAGCAACTCATTCGCAATTTGCTGCTGTTTGGTTTTTCGCTCTTCCCAGGGTTTCAGGCGCAAGATGGCCGTACCTTCAGACACCGTCGGGAATCCGACAACCAATTGCCTTGTCTGCGCATCCTTGACCTGTGCATTAATGGCATCAAGCCTTTCACCAGACTCGAGGGTGTAACTCAATGTCGCACCTTCAGGACCTGAGATCATCCCGAAAATCACACCACGGTCTTCAATCGGTGCCAGTTCCTTCTTGATCTGCCCAAACAGGAAGACACTACTACCGGCAACGGCCAGCCCAAGAACCACGACGATAGCCCTGTTGTTCAACGCGACCCTCAAGGCCTTGCGGTAAATCTCGTTCAGCCCGTTGAGCCATCCTTCAACCATGTTGTAGAGCTTGCCATGACTGGTTTCGTGCTTAAGCATCCTAGAGCACATCATGGGCGTCAGAGTCAAAGCCACAAAACCAGACACAAGAACCGCCCCAGCCAAAGCAAGTGCAAATTCAATGAATAGCCTACCTGTTCGCCCAGTTGCAAAGGCCAGCGGCGCATAGACCGTAACCAGAGTCAACGTCATTGCGACCACGGCAAATGCAATCTCTCGCGTTCCCTGTATGGCCGCCTTGATTGGCTCCATGCCTTCCTCTATGTGCCGGTAGATGTTCTCAAGGACCACAATGGCATCGTCAACCACCAGGCCAATTGCCAGCACCATGGCTAGCAAGGTCAGGGTATTGATCGAGAACCCAAAGAAATACATCAGCGCAAAAGCACCAATCAGTGACACCGGGATCGTGATAATCGGTATCAGGCTGGCACGCAAGCTTCGGAGAAAGAAGAAGATCACCAGAATCACCAGAATCACAGCTTCTCCGATCGTCTGGTACACAGACTGGATCGAACGCTCGATGAACACAGAAGTGTCGTACGACACAATCAGTTCCATGCCATCAGGCAAAGTCTGGTTGATCAACGCAATCTCTTTGCGAACCGCATCAGATAAGTCAAGCGGGTTGGCAGTTGACTGCTTCACGATCCCGACGTTCAGCGATGTCTGGCCATTGAAGCGTGCAATGACCCTTTCGTTAAGAGGAAGAATGGTGACCTGCGCAACGTCGCCCAACCGGACAGGATAGCCTTTGACATTTGCGATCACCACGTCCCTGAACTGTTCAGGAGTACTCAAGTCAGTCGAAGACACCACCGAAAACTCCCGGTAGTCTGACTCGATCCGTCCTGCGGGAATCTCCACGTTCTGCGACCTGAGCGCATTCTCCACATCCTGCACCGTCAGGCCATATGCTGCCAACCGGTCTCTGTCGAGGCTAATACGCATGGACGGGTCACGGGCACCGAATATTCTGACCTCGGCAGCACCTGGCAAAACTGAAAGCCGAGATTTCACATATCGGTTCAAGTAATCCGTGGCTTCCATGGCTGACAGCGACCCCGCATTGACCGCCAGGTAGATCACGGGTCTTGAATCTGCCTCCACCTTGGCGATGATTGGTTCGTCTATCTCATCCGGCAGGTAGCGCTTGGCGCGAGAAACCTTGTCCCTGACTTCAGCCGCAGCAGCATCAGGATCACGCGACAGATCAAAAGTGATGTTGATCAGACTTCTCTCATTGCGGCTCCGAGAGGTCATCAAGGTCACACCTTCAATACCCGATATCTGATCCTCAAGTGGCTTGGTCACACGAGATTCCACCACTTCAGGGGACGCCCCCTTGTAGGTGGTATCTACAGATACCACCGGTTCGTCAATGTTGGGATATTCACGCACGGTCAGTCGTGCGTAGGACACCAGGCCGATCAGGACTACAGCCAGTGAAAGCACGCTGGCAAACACTGGCCTGCGAATACAGACTTCGGAAAGTTTCATGATGGATTCCCAGTGACAACTTGTGTCTTCAAGGCCGCCTCTTCAACAACTTTCGTAGTTGGCTTTGGGTCGTCAATCAATTTGACAGGCGCATTGTTGCGTAGTCGCTGCAAACCCGACACCGCGACCAGATCACCTTGCTGCAAGCCCGACACGATTTCAACCATGCCGCCTCGACGGGTGCCCAACTGGACAGGCACCTGCTCTACCCGGTTGTCCTTGACCCGGTAAACATACTGGCTCTTACCTGAGGGTGCTAGCGACGTCTCTGGAACCACGAGTGCCTGGCCATCTTCCGTCAGCACTTGCACCCTGACAAACATGCCAGGATAAAGAAGCCTTTCCTTATTGTCGACATTGGCCCTGATCAAGACAGAACGTCCGCCCGCCTCTACCACAGGGCTGATCGCGTACACCTCACCAACGAAGCTCTTGCTTGGAAAAGCGTCCACATTGACATCCAACTTCTGCCCAAGCTGGATCGACCCAATATGGCGCTCCGGCAACCTGAAATCCGCCTTCAACACATCGATCGCCTCGAGCGGGGCAATATCTTGACCGGCATTCAGGTACTCACCTACGGACACAGACCTCAAGCCAACGATGCCATCAAAAGGCGCCACAATCTTGGTTTTATCAAGCCTTGCCTTGGCCAGTTCATATGCAGATTCTTGGAGCTTCAGTGCAATACTTGCGTCCTCCCGTGCCTCTTTGCTGACAAAACCCGATGCCTGCAGCCTTTGCGAACGCTCATACCTAGACTTGGCCAGTTCCAGGTTAGCAGCTGCCTGTCCCAGTTCAGCTTTGGCAACCGAATCGTCCAGTTCAACAAGGACATCACCCTTCTTGACTGGCTGCCCCTCCACAAAATTGATCTTTGCAACCCTGCCCGCCACTTCTGCGCTAATCACGACAGACTCAGCCGATCGCAGGCTCCCAATGGCACCAAGCCCTTTGGGGAAAGGAACTAACTCGACAATAGCCGCCTCAACCGGGATCTGTTGTGCTGCAGGTGTGCTTGGAGGCTTACTGGTCGGAGCAGGTTCAGATGCCGCACCCGGCATGCTGCCGGACAAACCAAGCTTGGGCATCCAGACTGGAGAGTAGTAACCAGCAGCAAGGCCTATACCGATCAGCACTATAGAAAACAGGATTCGATTTGAAGTCTTCATGGGGAGGAACAGGTTAGTTCTTACACGACTTTCGTAGCATGAACTCTACGAGTCACAACCCGTTCTTATAGCACCATTCAACTCTTATCCAGAGGTTTTTTCTGCTTGTTGCAAACTCAAAACCCCTTGGTTGGCAAGCGCATCAGCCTGCTCATTGCCGGGGTCGCCATCATGACCTCGAACCCACTTCCAATGAACCTCATGAATTGCAGCAAGCTCGTCAAGTTGCTGCCACAGATCGGCATTCTTGACCGGCTGTCTTGAGGCTGTACGCCACTGCCGTTGCTTCCATCCTTCAATCCATTCAGACATACCCTTTTGCACATATTGCGAGTCAGTATGAAGGATGACCCGGCACGGTCTCTTCAAGGCGGATAGACCCTCAATCACTGCCCGCAGTTCCATCCGGTTGTTGGTGGTGTTGTGCTCACCGCCAAACAATGTCTTCTCGGCACCTCGGCTGCGCATCAATACTCCCCAGCCGCCTTGCCCAGGATTTCCCTTGCAGGCGCCGTCAGTCCACATCTCAACAACTGTCTTGTCTTTGGCCCTTTTGCTGCCTTCTGCTGCTGTCATGTCTTTCTATTGCAAATGTTGTTCATAAGGATAGCAAATCGTCCAATCTGACATCGGCTGAAGCTAACGCTCAGCCATCGATACTCTGGCGGTTACTGCGGGCAACAGCAGCCGCCCTGGCATGTCTGAGTCTGGACTTTCTGCGCCAGGCAGGAGTAATCAATCGCATGCCGGCCACACGCTTGACTGCGGAAACTATGTAGACAGCACCAAAAATAGGCCACCAACGATCTCCCGCAGGTTCCAGGAACTTGAGCCTCTCAAGCCATTTCGTGCTCTGTACTGCGGGCGCATAGCAACCAAAATGCCCCCTGTCGATCTCGAAAGAAAGCAACCTGAGCCAGTCCTTCAATCGGGCAGGAGAAAGTTCGCCCTGCTCAGCCGATGGATACCAACTGGGAAGCCCTGGAATGCGGTTACGCAATCCCCAGAGGCTCCAGGGGTTGAATCCGATGATGACCACCCGCCCTTCCGGAACAAGGACCCGCTGCGCTTCACGTAAAACCATGTGCTGGTCACGCGCTGTGCTCAATGTGTATGGCAAAATGAGCAGATCCAGGCTGTCGCTGTCAAAGGGCAACTGTTCTGGCTCGCAGATGACAGCGGCATTCCAGGAAGAACTGCTTTCTGGTATCTGAGGTCCGGCGTAAACCTTGAAAGAAATTCGATTCTGCGCTAGATAATCGAACTGGGGAAGACCATACTGCACGGCCCTGAAACCAAACACATCGGTCACCAACGCATTCACCCGGTCTGTTTCCCAGGCACGGACGTATTGTCCCGCGTCAGTGTCGAACCAGCGTTGCAGTTCTACAATCAGAGGACTGGTTTCTAAATCCATGGATATCCTGACGTGACTCGCTCAAAAAACTCCTCGGTGAAAATCCGACCCATACCCGCCTTCTCGGACAACTACATCTGGTTGATCGAAGATGGTATCCATGCGGTGGTGGTCGACCCTGCTCAGGCTGAGCCCGTACTCAAGGTTCTTGAGCGTGATGATCTTCTGCTTACCGCCATTCTACTCACACATCACCATCAGGATCATGTCGGTGGTGTCTTGAACCTTCTCAAATCCAGAAGCGTGCCGGTCTATGGTCCTGCAAAGGAAGATCTGCCTGCCTGCGATTACCCTCTATCAGAAGGCGACCCGGTGAAACTGGCTGCACCCGAGTTGAGCTTCGAAGTCATTGATGTACCAGGACATACCTCTGGCCACATTGCATTCTTTTCACCAGAAATCGACGGCCACCCTGCACTTTTTTGTGGTGACACGCTTTTCGTTTCAGGTTGCGGGCGCGTCTTTGAGGGTACCCCTGGGCAAATGCTTGCCTCGCTTGACAAACTGTGCCGCCTGCCAGACGCAACCCGGGTCTATTGTGCCCACGAATATACGCTGTCCAACCTGCGCTGGGCACGGGTAGTTGACCCGGATAACCCAGATCTGGTTGAACTGGAAAGCCTTGCGCGTGTTGTGCGTGAGATCAACCAGCCTACAGTGCCCTCAAAAATTGAAGTTGAAAAACGGTGTAACCCATTCCTGCGCAGCCGTGATCCTGTCATTGCCCGCGCAGCTTCCAGTTGGGCCAAAAGATCTCTGGATACCCCTGTTGAGGTCTTTGCTGCACTGCGCGCATGGAAAAACGATTTCAAGTAACAACGAGCTGCGATAACGATGATTTTTTTGAAACGCTTTTTTTACGGTTTGCTGGCTGTTGTCGCTGCTTTTGTGATTTCAGGATGCAGTACTGTTCGTGATTCGGGATCTGGTGCTGAAGTCACCACAAGGACCATTGACCTGACCAAGCCACCCATTGATGTTTGGGAAAGGCTAAGACGTGGCTTTGCAGTCCCCAACTTGAAGTCTCCCTTGGTCGACAAATGGACTCAGTACTACGCATCACACCCCCAGTCGATCAAGAAGATGGCCGACCGCTCGGGCAAGTACATGTACTACATTCTTGATGAAATCAATCGCAGGGGTTTGCCGACCGAGCTCGCTTTACTGCCCTTTGTTGAAAGTGCATACAACCCAAGTGCCTACTCCAGAGCCCATGCCTCAGGTCTCTGGCAGTTCATTCCTAGCACAGGTACTGCATTCAAGCTGGAGCAGACATGGTGGCGAGACCAAAGACGTGACCCTATTGCCTCAACCAACTCAGCGCTTGACTATCTGGAATATCTGTTTGAGTACCAAGGCGACTGGTTTCTTGCATTTGCCTCCTACAACTGGGGGGAAGGCGCAGTCAAACGGGCTATTGCCAAGAATGAAGCCGAAGGCAAGCCCACAGACTACAAGTCCCTCAAAATGCCTGAGGAAACTGCAAACTACGTCCCCAAGATCCAGGCGATCAAGAACATCATTTCCGAGCCCGAGCACTACGGTGTCGTCCTGCCGATCGTAGAAAACGAACCCTATTTCGTGACCCTGAGAAAAGACAAAGACATCGATGTCGAAGTGGCTGCCAAACTTGCGGAAATGCCACTTGAGGAATTTGTCGCTCTCAATCCAGCCTATAACCAGGGCGTAATCCTGGCAGACTTGCAACCTGAGATTCTTCTGCCCCGGGAAAAAGTTGCGACCTACCTGGCCAACCTTGCGCAATATCAGGGGGACCTGAGCAGTTGGAAAAAATATCAGGCCAAACAGGGTGAGAGCCTGCAGCAGATTGCCAACAACTTCAATGTTCCCCTGGAGGTTCTGCGCCGCGCCAACGAACTGAACAGGAATGACAAAGTGGTTGCCCAGGACATGACTTTGATCATCCCCGGTCCTACGGCCGTCGAATCAATCGCTGCAGCCGAAGTGCGCTCACCCATCAGGGTCTACAAAGTCAAGCGCGGTGATACCTTGGCATCGATCGCTCGCAAGCATGGCACATCGGTTTCATCCCTGCGATCGATGAATAACCTAAAATCAGGTCGAATCCGGGTCGGACAACGACTTCGTGTACCGGGATAAACAAACTCACAGGAACCGAACATGGGATTTCTCAAAGGCAAACGAATCTTGATCACTGGCGTATTGTCAGACCGTTCAATCGCATATGGCATTGCCAAGGCCTGCCATGACCAAGGTGCAGATCTTGCATTTACTTACGTCGGAGACAGATTCAAGGAACGAGTACAGGGTTTCGCCAACGACTTCGGCAGCAACATCGTTCTGCCCTGCGATGTCAGTGATGATGCGCAGATCGAGGGCGTATTCAAGGCCCTCGGCGAGCACTGGGATGGCCTGGATGGTCTGGTGCACTCGATCGGCTTTGCACCACGTGAAGCCATTGCAGGCAGTTTTCTGGATGGTCTTTCACGCGAAGCCTTCAAGATTGCTCACGACATTTCCGCCTACAGTTTTCCAGCATTGGCCAAAGCAGCCCTGCCCATGATGAAAGACCGCAAGGCTTCGCTGCTGACATTGACATACCTGGGTTCTCAGCGGGTCGTAACCAACTACAACACAATGGGCCTGGCAAAAGCCTCTCTGGAAGCTTCCGTACGTTATCTGGCCAGCGATCTCGGACCTCTGGGCATCCGGGTCAATGGCATTTCAGCCGGCCCAATCAAGACCCTTGCCGCAAGCGGTATCAAGGACTTTTCTTCAATCCTCAAGTTTGTCGAGGCCAACGCCCCACTGCGCCGCAACGTGACCATTGAAGACGTTGGCAATGTGGCTGCTTTCCTGTTGTCAGATCTTGCTGGCGGCGTAACTGGTGAAATCACCCACGTTGATGCTGGCTTCTCGACAGTTGTACCTTCAGCCAACTGATCAGATAGCAAAAACCGGGCAGAACCATTCTCGTTTGCCCGGTCATATCAAAACCATTGAAACGGGTACTTCTCCGAAGAAACAGAGATGTCTGACTGTATTCCTCCCTGCTGCGCTCTTATTGAGTATTCCCGCCTTCCTTTAACAGGGAATCCAGCTTGGAAAGGCTAGGCAAATAGCCTTGGCTTCCCAATCGCTTCAAGATGCCGTGGTCCTTCAGTTTTGCAAGGACGATGTCATTGGCCTCTGTCAGCACAATGCGTCGCCCCTTGGACTTGACCTCATCAATAACATCGTCAAGGACCTGCAAAGCTGAGGCATCCACAAACGGAACCCGTGACAGATCCAGCACCCAGATCTTGACCTGCTGTGGTAATTTCTGTGCTTCCTGCTCCAGCAAACCAACTGCGGCGAAAAACAAAGGCCCTTCGACATTGGAGATGCGGATTCCTCCTTCATCCTTGACCGTCTGCACACGGACAGTCTGAGCCATGCGCCTAAGAAAGTGCAAGACTGCAAGAAGCACGCCGACATTGACGGCAACAACCAGGTCTACAAACACCGTCAACAACAAAGTCACAACAAGAATGACCTTATCAGCGGTCGGTGCGGTTTTGAGGATGGCCTTCAGGCGATGGACATCGCTCATGTTCCAAGCAACCACAAACAGGATTGCAGACAAGCTTGCCAAAGGAATATGGTAGGCAAGAGGCGCCAAGACAACCAGCACCCCTACAAGAACAACCGCATGAAGGATGCCTGCTATCGGACTGTTACCACCATTACGGATATTGGTTGCGGTTCGCGCAATGGCGCCGGTCGCCGCAAACCCACCAAAAAAAGGAGCAAGGATATTAGCTATCCCCTGGCCTATCAGTTCCTGGTTGGAATGATGTCTTGTACCAGCCATCCTGTCTGCAACCATGGCTGACAATAATGACTCGATCGCTCCGAGCATGGCTATTGTGAAAGCTGGCGCCATGAGCAGTGTCACTTTTTCAAAGGTCACTTCTGGCCATTGCCATGTCGGCAATCCTTGAGGGATACCTCCAAAAGCTGAACCAATGGTTGCAACACCCTCAAAGCTGAACAGTGCCTGGATAGGTGTCGCGATCACCAGAACCAGCAACGGTCCTGGAACCCTCTTGATACCGGAAACCCTTGGCGACATGACGAGAACAGCCAGACTGATGGCACCGATGATCACGGTGGCCCAATGCAACTCGGGAATAGACTGGATCACCATCCATGTCTTCTGGTGAAACAATTCTGCGTCTGGTGTGGGTACTCCCAGAAAGTGCGGCCACTGCCCAGTAAAGATAATGATGCCAATACCTGCGGTAAATCCTATGATCACTGGTGCTGGCACATACCTGATGACTGCACCCATACGAATCAGCCCCATCACAAGCAGCATGATCCCAGCGAGCAATGTAGCGATCTGCAACCCATCTATGCCATATTTGGTAGTAATTCCCGCCAAAACAGCAATGAAAGCACCTGTTGGCCCTGCGATCTGTACACGGCTACCACCAAAAAGTGTTACCGCAAGCCCTGCAACGATGGCCGTATAAATTCCCTGCTCAGGCCTTGCACCCGAAGCAATGGCAAACGCCATGGACAACGGCAACGCCACTACACCCACCACCAAGCCAGCAACTATGTTGCGAACCCAGTTTGAACGTTTATAAAGTCCAGCCTTGTAAGCTTCAACCAGTGCAATCATTTGACCTCGCTCGATCCAAATACACCGGGCAAATACCCCAAAGACCATATGCAAACCGATACTAAACCGCCTGGATTTCGGTTGTTGTATACAGATTGCTGCATGGATGACCACATCGAGTGTACCGCTTAGACAACAAACACGGTTAAAGTTGGACTTAACAAACAACACCAATAAACAGCAACAGGAGGCAATTTGGAAAACGCCATCGTCAACTTGAGCGCACGCCAACTCCGGATGATGATCGGTCGCAAGGCGATCTCACCGGTTGAAGTCGTGAATGCCTACATAGAACAGATCGAAAATTTCAACGCCGGTATCAACGCAATCTGTGCCACTGATTTTGAACGTGCGCTAAACGCAGCAAAAGTTGCGGAACAGGCGGTCATGAACTCTGAGTCACTGGGCAGGTTGCACGGGTTGCCTCTGGGCGTCAAAGACCTGACTGAAACGGCTGGACTGCTAACCACCTTTGGCAACATTGACAAACGAGCCCATGTCCCAGACCGTGACAATTCCATGGTGGCTCGCCTTCGCCAGGCTGGTGCCATTGTCCTGGCCAAAACCAATACCCCAGACATGGGTGCTGGTGCAAATACACGCAACGCCGTATGGGGAGCAACCGGCAATCCATTCAATCCCAAGCTCAATGCAGGTGGCTCATCTGGTGGATCGGCTGCAGCACTGGCCACCAACATGGTTCCCTTGGCGACTGGAACTGATGTCGGTGGGTCGCTCAGGATTCCAGCAGCACTGTGTGGCATTGTCGGCATGCGGCCATCACCAGGAATGATCGGGCAGGATTCGCGCAAACTCGGCTGGCATGTATTGAACATCATCGGACCCATGGCACGAAATGTCGAAGACCTTGCCTTGCTGTTTGCCAGCAGCATGGGTGAGGATCGCCTTGATCCACTGGCCTATCCTGCCAATCCACAGGTAGTCTGGCCAATCAAGGACATTGACCTCGCGACGCTACGCGTTGGCTATACAGAAGACTTCGGATGCTGCAGTGTCGACCCAATGATCAGGCGCGCGTTTCGCCTACGAATCCAGGCCATTTCCCGACACGTCAGTATCTGTGAACCCATTGAGCTCAACCTTGGCAATGTGCACCGTGCATTTGACGTGCTGCGTGCCGAGGGCTTCCTTGCCCAAATGGGACAATCCTACGAAAAAGATCCTGACTCATTGAGCTCGAATGTACGGGCGAACATGGAAATAGCACGCCAACTGACGCTGTCAGACCGCGCATGGGCACACCTTGAACAGACTTCAATCATGCAAAGCTTTGCCCGGAAACTTCGAGATTACGATGTGATCCTTTCACCCACGACTCCTGTCAGTCCTTTTCCCTGGGAGAAGCTTTACGCTGATGAAATCGACGGCCAGAAAATGGATAACTACTATCAATGGCTGGCACTGACCTATGTCGTCACGCTCAGCACCCATCCAGCACTGTCACTACCCATGGGTCTGGATGAATGCCAGATGCCCTTCGGGATTCAGATGATCGGCCCCTTGCATCAGGATGGCCGACTGATCGCCATTGCCAAGGCCTTCGAGTCTGCATTCGAAGATGATCTGATCCTGAAGCGCCCCATCCCTGACACCAGCAAACTGCGCAAAGACACCGCAGGGCTTCGCACTATCGTCACACATCCCCCCATTTTTCCTGAAGGGGCAGCTACTGCGTAATCTGCACCGCACAGGTACAACTTGATCATGGTCAATCCCATGATCAAGCACCCTCATCAATGCTAAATATTTTTTAGTATAAAATTACCCGTCGCTGCCATGGCCCATAAAGCTGAGGCAGCACACGCATGTGCCATTTACCTTGACTTTAGACGCCTTTGGCCTCTGGATTCCCTTCACATGCACTAGGAAAGCACCAAGGCGCTTTCTCATCCTCCACGATTCATCCTTTCTTTGGTAGAAACATGCATCATTTTGAAAACCAAGCCCGAAAAATCATCACGGCTGTTGCCTTCAGCGCAATGGGAATCTCTACCCATTCTCATGCATTTGCGCCATTGAGCACTGACGACACTGGCACGCAAGGCCGAAGCAAAAGCCAGATTGAACTCGGGTTTGAATATGCCCATGACACCAACCTGGATCTCGAGTCAGACGACAGGATCGACCTGAACTCGTACTCCAGCGTTCTGCCACTTACCTATACCTATGGGATAACAGACAACGTCGATGCATCAATAGGCATTGCTGGCCAACTCAACAGTCCTTCTGGTTTTCAGAACCCGGAACTTGGCATCAAGTGGAATTTCTTCGGTGACCCGGCAAGCGGATGGAGCGCAGCGATCAAACCAACAATCGCTCTACCTGTTTCCAAAAGTGCTCAGGGAAAAGGGCTCGGCACTGCACGGGCCAACTGGGGTATGAACTTGATTGGCTCCTATGTTGCTGAAGACTATGAGTTCCATGCAAACCTGAAGTACAACAGCAACTATCAGTCCAACATTGCTGACTGGGAATTTGAACGCAATCACATCTGGACAGCATCAGTATCCCCGGTATGGGTTATCAACGATCACTGGAAAATGGGATTTGAAATAGGCGTACAAACCAATCCTTCGTTTGTCAGCGCGAATGAAGCATTCACCCAACTCGCCGTTTCCTATGCTCCGATAGAAAACCTGCAGATTGGAGTTGGCATCGGGGCAGCCAAAGCCCTCGGTGCTGAAAGCAAAGACCGCGGTTTCTCGATTGCAACTAATATTGCATATCAATTCTAAACAGCAAATATCTGGTCACAAAGAAAGCGACCTTGATTTGTGACCAGTGCCTAAAACATTAACATCCTCCCCGGCCTGAAGTCAGGAGATTCCTACGGCGCTCAAGCTCGGCATTGAACCGTCCCTGAATCGCTTCGGTGGGTTCCGGCTACAGGCGACATGACTGCATCGCTCACTTCGCAGGCGCTACGGGCGTGCCCAGCCCTCAAACGACAGGGCTTGTCGCGCACCGGGTCCAGCATTATCTGTACAGTGACACCTGCCCCCAAGTCAGCACGCTATAGAACCGGTGATAACCCGCCGTCCACATTGATAGCCACACCAGTGACATAAGAGGCTTGATCCGATGCTAGGAAGCAAGCAACGTTTGCGAATTCTTCAGCTTCTCCCAACCTTCCGAGTGGGATAGGCTTGCCTCTCATCTTCAAGAACTCTTCAAAACTCATTTCAGGGTTGTCTCTCTGGTGATATCCCACCCATTGCTGCGAAACGATCTGACCAACACAAAGCGCATTGACAAGCACATTGAACGGTGCCAATTCTTTTGACATGACCTTTGTCATCGCCAGACCGGAGGCGCGACTCATGGTTGTGGGAGCAGTACCAGCAGGAGGAGCCTTGCCACCAATGTTCACCACATTGATGATACGCCCCCATTTCTGCTGTTTCATGGCAGGTGTTGCCAGTTGCACCAGTCGCAAAGCGGGTTTGATTTTCAAGTCGATGTCAGCCTGCAGGTAATCCATGGTGATGGACTCGATCGGACGACGCGCGGATGAGCCCGCATTGTTCACCAAGATGTCAACCTTGCCAAAATCCTGTTCAACCTTGCCCCAGACACTTTCAAGCTGATCGATCTGGCTAACGTCGCAAGCGTATCCTTTTACTTTCCGACCTGTCTCGATAGAAATTTTTCCTGCAACTTCATCTAGTAGATTCTGGCGCCTGGCCAACAAAACCACATCTGCTCCTGACTTGGCGAAACGCCAAGCCATTGCGAGCCCCAGGCCCTGGCTACCACCAGTAATCAATGCAACTCTCTTTTCGAGTGAAATGAGCATCCCTTCCCCCTCTTACCTTATCCAGTGATCAGATCGTGACTATTGTGGTTAGCCTGCTATCCTGCAGCCCTCTCCTTCATGTGGTTGGCCAAACAATAGGCAGACTATGCAGAAACAACGCCGATGTTTACGCTTTATCTACCTTAGCCTGTGAGGTCACAGTACACAAGGACGCCGCAAGAAAAAATTGAAAACCTACCCGAGGAGACAAAGCGATGGGCCGCAAACAGATCACTGGTCGCGACGCATTCATGCAATTGCTGGTACAGGAAGGAGTCACCCACGTATTTGGCAACCCTGGAACGACAGAGCTAGCTCTGATGGAAGTGGTACCAAATTACCCACAGATCAAATATGTACTGGGACTGCAAGAGAGTATTGTCCTGGGCATGGCTGACGGATTTGGTAGAGCCACGGGTCAACTGAGCGCTGTCAACTTGCATTGCACACCAGGACTCGGGCATGCAATGGGCGCCCTTTACACAGCAAAGTTCTCTGGATCCCCAATACTCGTTACTGCAGGACAATATGAAATCGGATACGGGCTGACCGAACCCCTTCTCTATGAACCGCTGGTCAGGATAGCCGAGCCCTTGGTGAAATGGTCTGTCGAAGTTGAGCGTGCCGAGGACTTACCCAGAATCGTTCACCGTGCAGCAAAGATCGCCCTTTCCCCACCGAGCGGCCCTGTTTTCATCAGTCTGCCTGGAAGTGTCCTGGACGAGGTGACAGAGACGGAACTGGGCCACCCGAGCCGGGTTGAATCCAATGTCCAGCCAACACCCGCGATACTTCATCGCTTGGCACAACGGATACTGTCATCACGCAGCCCGGCGATCCTTGCAGGCCAGGAATTGGCACGACACGATTGCTTTGACCTGGCTGGTGACTTCGCTACGGCAATCGGTGCTGCCGTCTATCAGGAATCGGTCGCCTACAACAGTCGCTTTCCTACCTCGCATCCCGCAAACATGGGTGAAATCACCCGAAACCAGCACAAAGCTCGTGAATTGCTCTCCAGACATGATCTGCTTCTCTGTCTCGGTGCTGATTTATTACGTATGTCCCCCAAAGCAAGCGTGGAGCCGTTGCCCGAAGGTCTGCCTGTCATCCATATCAGTGAGCGAGATTGGGAGCTCGGCAAAAACTATCCGACTGAGATGGCAGTACGGGCCAATGTGGCCAGCACCCTCGAAGCCTTACTGAGTGTGATAAGGAAACTTCAGACCAGGAATGATATTGATCAGGCTCAAACCAGGCTAGAAACACTTCAAGCCATGAATTGGACCAACCGCAGAAATAACCTCGCAAACACGCTGGCTGCCTCGGACAGTAAATCACCGATCGATGCGGATCTTGCCATCTACCATGTCGTACAGGCGCTTACGCCAGAAACTATCGTAGTGGATGAAAACCCGACATATGCCAATACTCTTTTCAAGCTTTTGCCGGCAGAGCTGCCTGACCGCTATTTTGGACTTACCAGTGGCGGTTTGGGATTTGCCATGGCTGGCGCAATCGGCATCAGCCTAGGCAAACCCGGACGTCCTGTGGTTGCAACCATCGGTGACGGTAGCTCTCTGTACAGCATTCAATCGCTGTGGACAGCAGCACATCTGAAACTGCCTATCACCTATGTCATCTTCAATAACAGGAGTTACCAGATCATCAAAGACAGACTTCTAGCCATGCGCAAGACCGACAGGTTCATCGGCATGGATCTGTCCGAGCCCTATATTGACTTTATTTCTGTAGCCAATGGCTTTGGCATCAATGCCATGCGCATAACTGACGCCAGCCAGATTGGGCCTGCCATTGCCACAGCCATTGCCAGCGGCAAGCCTTCACTGGTCGATATTGCTATCGAGCCCTCGCTTTCTTGAAAGTTTCGCACGGATCAGGGCGGGCATGCTTCGGCACGATGCGCATGCGATCAAACAAAAGCGCATCGGCCCCCTCAGGCTCAACGTATCCCGAGACAACAACCTTGCTGGCAATTGCAGGCGGCAACCATTGCAATACGCCCAGGTCTTTGCGGACATGGCCATTGCCAGCGATGAGTACCACGCCCTGAGGTGCAAATTGCTCGATCAATCTTGCAAAATTGACATCTCTGGCAATCTGCCCCATGACCATCATGTCAATGGTTTGAGCATCAAGCATGCTGCAGTGGCCTCGATCAATCTCGTTTGCCTGACTTTGGAGATATGTTGCTGGCAAAGGTCTATCAAGGCCAAATTGCTTGATGGTCGCTTCATCGAAAACCGAGCCATAGCCTGACTTCATGACTTTGCGAACATTCTCACGGGAGAGATTGGCTGCTACCAAGGGTAGCCTGTATTGCAATGCCAGATCTATCAATGGTTTATACAAATCCCATTGCCAATTACTGCCGTCAGACGCCATCTTGATGACACAATCCGCGTCTTTGCATGTCTGCCATGCCTTGGTCAGATCGGGCTGACGATCAGTGTCAAACTGCTCCATCAGCAATGCAGGGCGCCACTTCCCTCCCAGTACCCTGGACAGATCCTGCAAACGAAAAAAATGACCGTCTGGATTGTCGTGAACTTCACCCATCATCCAGATGGCATCCTCGACAACCGTCTGCTCTGGCTGAGCCAGAGATGCAGTTGCCAAAACCAGCATAAAGGAAGTTGCGGCTGCACGAAGACCCGCCTTGAATGACCGTTTCAACTGAGCACTCCATCAATTGCCCTGACCGTACCATGCCCTTGTCCGATCAACCATCTGGGGAGCACTTCCAAGATAGTTCGCTGGATCGCATAAGGACTCAATCTGCCTGGAAGTTAATTTACCAGATACGACTGGATTCTCCTTGAGCACATCAGCCAGTAGTCTGCGATCCCGTGCTGCCAAACGGCACGCGTCATAGACAACATCGTGCGCCACTTGCCTGCCAAGGTACGGCGCCATCCCCATCATGACGGCTTCGGCAACAATCAACCCTCCCGAAAGATCCAGGTTTTGTGCCATGCGTGCAGTATCCACCTCTAGCCCTGCAAGCATGAAGCATGCTTGGTGCAACGCACCCGCCGTCAGGATGAACGACTCCGGTATCGCACTCCATTCCAGATGCCACGGCCCAGTTGCTCGCTCAAAATCCTGGATCATGGCATCAAGCATGAGTCCACTATGCTGTCTGACAACCTTGGCGGCATACGTTATCAATTCGCAAGAAATTGGATTTCGCTTTTGCGGCATCGTGCTCGATGCCCCCCTGCCTTTGACGAATGGCTCAAACACCTCGCCAAGCTCATTGGTCATCATCAACATGACGTCAAAAGCAATTTTGCCCAACGAACCCGTCACCAGACCCAGAAACTGGACGGCCTCTGCGAGCCCATCCCTGGCAACGTGCCAAGTTACCGGTGAAGACTCAAGACCCAGGTCCTGCATCAAGGCCTGATGCACCGCAAGCCCCTGATCGCCGAGCGAAGCCAACGTGCCTGCAGCACCCCCAAACTGCCCAACCAAGACTCGGGGCTTGAGTTGGGCGAGACGCTCCCTGTGCCGCCGGATCATCAGCAGCCATACGGCTGCCTTGTAGCCGAAAGTGATCGGCAAGGCATGCTGCAGGTGAGTGCGGCCTGCCATTGGCGTATCCCTGTACTTTTCTGATAACTCATCAAGGATGCCATCCAGCCTAGCCAGTTCCGACTCGATGATATCCAGAGCCTGTCGCACCTGCAAGACAGTGGCCATATCCATAATGTCCTGGGTCGTTGCACCCCAGTGCAGATAACCGCCTGCATCACCACACATGTCTGAAACCTGGTGCACCAGTGGCAAGATCGGGTAACCGACAATCTCAGTCTCATGGCGCATACGATCCATATCAAGCTTGCTGGCATCTGCACGCTCAGCAATCTTTCTGGCGGCATCTTCTGGAATGATACCCAGCTTAGCCTGAACCCTTGCCAACGCCACCTCCACCTCGACATAACGCGCAAGTGTTGACTTGTCGTCAAACACAGCACGCATGGCATCGGTGCCAAACATGTTTCTGAACAACTCCGAGTTCAGCAATGAAACCGCCATGATCGTGTCCCCTTCTGTTCTTGATCTGTCTTTTGAGTCGTTTTAACAACACATCCGGAAAAGTCCTGTTTTCGGGATAGTTTAAAAATCGTATCTGAGAATCCCACACATCTGATACGTCGCCGCAGCAAACAGCGGGATTTTCTTTCTTGGTATTAACCCTTGATTTTTAAAAGAATCCGAACTCAACCTGGCAACAGCAATAAGATTTGCTACGTTTGGTTGACATCATCCCCGGCGTAAAGGCAGCAGACTCCTACCGCACTTGTTGCTACATCATTCCGCATTCAGGTTCCGGGTATCTGCTGCGGTCTTCCTCCCAATGCCTGTGTGATTGCCTCAGCTGTCCTGAGCAGTTCCTCTATGAACGATGGCTGAAACCTTGTTTCTGGAAAAGACAGCGTTAACGCACCTGCCAGTCGGCCAGTGGAACTCCAGACCGGAGCCGATATTCCTGACACGCCTGCAATGCGATCCGAACGCGCCATGGCAAAGCCTTGACTGCGGATCTGCTCGTACAGCGCTCCTTGGGCACCATCAAATGCCAATAGCACCCTGCCCCCAGCCCCACGGTCCAAGGGCACCAAATCCCCTTGCTTGGTGTGATCCCGAAGCAACTGCGGTGAATCGATCCTGAAAAGAACCAGTCTCTGGTCGCCTTGCCGGACATGGAATGACACACTTTCACGGGTTTTTTCAACCAGAGCCCTCATATGAGGCTTGACCACTGTCTCCAGATCAAAAGATGACCAATACAAGGTTGCCAAGCGGGATATCTCCGGACCGAGAGCCCATTGACCTTCGGCAGTTTTTTGAAGGAGGCGAGCATGCGAAAGTGAGTTCAAAAGCCTCAGAACCGTGCTTTTATGAAGCCCAACCCGATCTGCTATGACAGTCACCGAGAGGCTGCGATCACCCTCGCCAAATGCACTCAGGATGCACAAGGCACGATCAACGGCGGCCACTCCGCCTGGTGCGGGATTTTTGTCTGCTGTTGATTGAGTCTGGGATTTTCTAGGCATGGGAAAAGAGACCCCGCTTTGGATCTTGAATATCTCTGTTGAACAGATAAACCTACGTATAATCTGTTTCATCTGTTGAATTATTGTTTCACAAGATAGAACATCATGGCAAATGAAGACAAGGTTCTGATTAGTGAGGTCGGTCCTCGAGACGGTTTGCAAAGCGTGGCCGCAATCATGCCGACTGAAACCAAGCTCGCCTGGATAGACGCACTCTACGATTCAGGCATCCGTGAAATCGAAGTTGGTTCTTATGTCCCGCCCAAGCTGCTGCCGCAGATGGCAGATGTCTCGGTTGTTGTACGCCACGCCATTAAAAAACCAGGTCTGACTGTCATGGCGCTTGTTCCCAACCTCAAAGGTGCAGAAAAAGCACTGGCCGATGGTGTGCACAAGATCACGCTCCCAGTCTCGGCAAGCGAGCAACACTCTTTAGCCAATGTCCGCAAAACACGCGTAGAAATGGTTGAAGAAGTCAAGCGTGTTGTTGCATTGCGTGACCAGGCTGCTCCTGGAACCCATATTGAAGTCGGCATTTCAACTGCGTTCGGCTGTACCATCCAGGGCCAGGTTAGCGAAGATGACGTTGTCTGGCTGGCTTGTGAACTGGAACAGGCTGGAGTGGATGAAATTGGCTTATCTGATACGACCGGTATGGCAAACCCGGCTCAAGTCCAGCGACTATTTGACAAGGTCAGGACCAAGATCGGATCACGTACTGGAGCTGGACATTTTCATAACACCCGTGGCCTGGGACTGGCCAACTGTCTTGCGGCCTATCAGGTTGGGGTGAAAACCTTTGACAGTTCCCAGGCTGGACTGGGCGGTTGCCCGTACGCTCCTGGTGCATCTGGAAATGTTGTGACCGAAGATTTGATATTCATGTTCGAATCCATGGGGGTAGACACAGGCGTGGATCTTGAAAAGATGATGCGCGCGCGAGCAATCATGCATTCCGGACTGCCCGATGAACCTATTTATGGGATGACACCATTGGCAGGCTTGACCAAAGGTTTTGTCTACGCCAATGGCCGCCAACCGGCAAAAGAAAACTTGGATGCTATTTTTCAAGAGGAGACAAAACGTGGCTGACCCGCATGACTTGCCATTGGCAGGTATAAGAGTAGTCGAGTTCACCCACATGGTCATGGGGCCGACCTGCGGCATGATCCTAGCTGACTTGGGTGCTGAAGTCATCAAGATTGAACCTTTGACAGGCGACAACACGCGCAGGCTTCTGGGTTCCGGAGCTGGTTTCTTTGGTACATACAACCGCAACAAACGCAGCTTGGCCGTCGATGTCAAGCAGCCGAAAGGCAAAGAAATCGTCCTGAAGTTGATCTCACAGGCCGATGTGTTCAGTGAGAACTTCAAAACAGGCACGATGGACAAACTCGGTTTCGGCTATGAAGCGCTCAAGAACCTGAATCAACGCCTGATCTACGTATCTCACAAAGGCTTTCTACCTGGCCCTTATGAAAACAGGACAGCCTTGGACGAGGTCGTTCAGATGATGGGTGGCCTTGCCTACATGACAGGCCCCAAGGGGCAACCGTTGCGCGCTGGTGCCAGCGTAAATGATGTCATGGGTGGCATGTTCGGTGCGATCGGTGTATTGGCGGCCATCGTCCAGAGATCCAAGACCGGAAAAGGGCAACAGATCCAGAGTGCCTTGTTTGAGAATAATGTTTTTCTTGTCGCGCAGCACATGATGCAATTTGCCGTGACCGGCACGCCAGCAGCCCCGATGCCAAGTCGTATCAGCGCATGGGCTGTCTACGATGTCTTTACAGTCAAGGATGGTGAACAGATTTTCTTGTCTGCTGTCAGCGATACGCAATGGGAGATCATGTGCAAGGAATTTGGATTTGACGACTTGAAAAATGATCCCAGGCTTCGAACCAACAATGACCGCGTACAGGCAAGACCCTGGATGATGCCTATTTTGCGCGAGCGCTTTGCCGCGTTTACCAAAACCGAACTGGCACAACGCTTTGAGAGCGCTGGCCTTCCCTACGCCCCCATCACCAAGCCAGAAGAGCTTTTTGAAGATCGCCACCTCCTAGAAAGTGGAGGCCTGGCTGATATCACCATTCCTGCTGACGGCAATGGCAAAGGCACAGACATCCAGACAAAAACTGCGCTCCTGCCTGTAACGTTTGACTCCCAGCGACTCGGTGTCAGGCGTTCGCCCCCAAGCATTGGACAGGACACGGCTGAGTTGCTCAGGGAAATTGGCTATTCAGATCGTGAGATCCAGTCCATGGTGCAAGACAAGATTGTCGTGACAGGCACTTCAAATCCGTGATCTGAAAAGCCTTTACCCAATGAGACCCATAGAAGAACAGGCGCTTATCAGCGCCTGTTCTTCTAACCAAGACTTCGTGCAAGGTTACTTGCTTTCTCCCTGTCCCTTAGGCACCACGTGATGTGTCGCACGTGCCCTCGGATGGATGAAGTGATGACCATCTGGCATGTTATGGCTTTTGATCGGAACCAGATCAACTGACAATGTCTTGCCATTCTTTGTGTGAAAAACATACACAACGAATGGAATGACAGCCACTATGACAAAACACGTTGTCAGCAACTCCACATAGGCTCCCTCACTGGTTGCGCCGGGCAATGAGCTAGGAGGAACGAACGACACAAAAAATGCTAGCAGGGAGAGTACAAAACCCGACAACGCCAAAAACACCTTGAATCCAGTTCCGCCAGGAACATGGAATGACCTCGGCAAATCAGGTTGCTTCAATACAAGCTGGATATATCCAAGAAACAACATGATATAGGCGCAAAGGTAAATAAGAACCGTCAGTGTCAACGCAATCATGAACGAAACATTGCTACCACCACCAGAATTGGTAAGAACAATCAGGGCAATGGTGGTGATGCACAACTGAAACACAACCAGATTGACCGGCACATCGTTCTTGTTAACCTTGGCCATACTATGAGGAAGGATGCCTTTTTGAGCAGTTACCAGCATGCCTCTGGATGGTCCGACAATCCAGGCGGAAATTTCAGCAAGCACCCCCAATGTCAACAAGGCTGCAATCACTCTGACCACCCATTCATATCCTTTCCCGAAGTGTCCAATCAACACTTCAAAAGTCTGAACCACACCAGCGGACAGGTTAATTTCATGTCGCGGGATAACTGCTGCAACAGACAGTCCTCCAATAGAGCTCAGGCAGATGGCAGCAATCATCAACATGAGAATCGCCAAAGGATAGTCCCGTCCAGGATTCCTCATTTCATTGACATGGGTGGCAGATGCTTCTACACCCATGTAGCTCAGGATAAAAGCAACAAAGACGACCAATGTTCCCAACTTGGTAAAGTCAGGGAAAAAAGTGGAAGCATCCATCTTGATCTGCAGTGGCGCCCCGCTTAGCAGATAAATGATCGCCAGGACAACAAGACTGAGTGCCGGCAAAAGTATGCCCAGAAAAAATCCGATCTTGGCTATCTGTGCCGTATGCTTGGTACCGCCAAACTGTGTCAAGGCCAATCCCCAGAGAATGATCAGTCCTGCGATGGTCTTGACTACCGGATCGTGGTTCAAGGCAGGCCAGTTCAAGATATAAGACAATGAGCCCAGCACAAAATAAATCATGGGAATGAAGCCAATTGCGATCTGCAGGTAGCCAAAAGAGATTGCCGCAAATCCCCATCGTTCGCCTAGCGTGTTGCTTACCCAGGCAAAGACACCACCTTCATCCCAACCCTTGACCGTCGCCATTTCAGCGGCACACAGTCCCACAGGCACAAACCACAGCAACCCTCCAAGCAGCAAGAAAAAAATCAAACTAAACCCAGAGGTTGCAAAAGTTGGATATTCGTAGACTGCCATCACCATAGAAGCAGTGATAGCAAAAAAACCCAACAGGCTTAATTTCTTTGACGATTCCAATGTTGAAGTTGCCATTTTGGTTCCTTGAGAAGCAAGTACTGCTCAATACCAAAGCCGCAATGTATCAACTGCCGGCACAAGGCCAATCAAGCCTTGATACCGACAACCAATGCGCCCTCAACCACGCTGTACCCCGGTCAATGGCTAAAGCCACTGCCCTCTTCTTTACTGATTGGCTTTGAAACCGGATGCTTGGCAAAATGCGCAATCGCCCTGCGCATGTCTTCCAGCAGCAATGTTGCCAGATCCATGCTTACGCCATGCCGGACAAGAATGCGTTGAACGACAAGATCCTCGCGGTTGGCTGGCATTGAATACGCCGGCACTTGCCATCCTCTGGAGCGCAGCCTGTCGGCCAGGTCATACAAGGTATAACCTCCAATGGCTGCACCATCCTTGAGCTTCCATGCCAAGGCCGGTATCCCTTTCTGGCTGTCGCCATTGAACAGGATCTCAAATGGACCCATCTTGGCTATTTCTGAGGCCAGATACTGTGCCGTGGCATAGCAGGCGTTATGCACATTGGCATAGCCCTCACGTCCCAGACGCAGGAAGTTGTAATACTGAGAAATGATCTGCCCACCTGGCCTTGAAAAATTCAAAGCAAAAGTCGGCATGTTGCCACCCAGATAATTCACGTTAAAGATCAGGTCCTCAGGCAGGTCTTTGGCCTCACGCCAGACAACCCAACCCACTCCCAAAGGAGCGAGGCCAAACTTGTGTCCAGAACTGTTGATGGACTTCACACGTGGCAACCGGAAATCCCACTCTATATCTGGTGCGCAAAAAGGTGCCAGGAAACCACCACTTGCACCATCGACATGGATGGGGATGTCCAGACCAGTCTCGGCCTGCAGCTTATCAAGAGCATCACTGACTGCTTTCACGGGTTCGTACTGGCAGGTAAATGTCACCCCCAATGTCGGCACAACACCGATAGTGTTCTCGTCGCAACGTTTGATCACCTCCTCTGGAGTCATGATCAGACGGTCACCTTCGAGCGGAATTTCGCGAAGTTCAACATCAAAATAGCGGGCAAACTTGTGCCAGCAAATCTGTACTGGACCGCAAACCAAGTTTGGCCTGTCAGCCGGTTTGCCGGCAGCCTGACGTTTTTTACGCCACTGCCATTTCAAGGCCAGACCGCCCAGCATGGCAGCTTCGGATGAACCTGTGGTCGAACAACCCAGGGTGTTTTCTGGCTCAGGAGAGTTCCAGAGATCGGCCAGCATGGCTACACAACGGCGCTCGATCTCAGCTGTCTGCGGATATTCATCCTTGTCGATCATGTTCTTGTCGATCGACAAGGCCATGAGATCCTGAATTTCCTCATCCACCCATGTCTGGCAGAAAGTGGCCAGGTTCTGTCTTGAGTTGCCATCGAGCATCAACTCATCGCGCACCGCGCTGAAAACATACCTTGGATTCTGTTCTTTCTGGGGAAACCTTTTCTTGGGAAGTTGCCGAGCCAGCACGGAAGAGGCATAGATATCTTCAATCTCAACTTTGGGTGAATTGTTTTGGTCACTCATTGTGTGCTCCTGAATCACCTGAATTTCTATATCAGCGACAAAATGGACAACCTGAAGATTTCTACGCTACCCATGAAAAACCGACTGACAGACTACCTGCAGTGAAACCTTCCATCTGTCCTTCGCGTCGCAACGGAAGTGTCAACTTTAAAAGTTGTAGGTAAACCCAAAACCCGCCTGAGGCTGGAAGCTCCATCCCCCCACTTTGTCACCCCACACCTGGTTTGAGTATTTCACCTGAACAAAAAAGTTCACCGAAAGCTTGTTGTTGACCTGATAGGTCAACATCAACTGTGGAAGCGCAAAAAGAATGTAGGTGTTGTTATAGTTTCCAGACTGAACTGTTGGATCCAGCCATTCGTATTGCTGGTAACCCGCAATAAACGGCATCCAGGAAGCATTCCTGTTTGAGGACATGTATGGATCCAGACCACCGATGAAGTTGAATCCCAGCGATGTGTTCTGGTCAAACTTGTAGACGGTTTTCTGGTACTGCAACCATGCGAATGCCAGAAAGTAATTGGCACTACTGTAGGTATTGTTACCGACTCCACTCAGTTCAAAGGCACCTGTGTACCAGTCCCTCAGTGCAAACAAATTGACTGTCAGTGAGAAATTTGCAGGCAGTTGCCATTGCGTTAGCAATGCCACACCTGCCGTATTGACCTGCCCTGACCCACCAGTGGAATTCCAGCCGTAGACATACTGAGGCGCGATGGCAAACTGGGTGGCCTGAATGAAATCAGACTTTGGAATGTATTTCGAGAAATCAAAAGCCGTCTGTGCGTAGATGTAGTTGCTGGATGTCCCGAGCATGTCAGTCTGGTTCTCAAAAACCAGCGTTGTACTCCAATTGACCTTTGAATTACCGAGATTGCCATACGTATTGGTCAGTGATGCAGCAGGCTGCGAAAAATACTCGAATTGCTGGTTTGACTGGTTTGTATAGTCATACAGACCCCAAGTCCTGTCCCAAGTAAAGCTGAACTGCCAATCCGGCGCATACTGATAAGAAAAAGTCAGGGACGGGTGAGCTGTCGATGTCTTGTAGCCCCCGGCATCTCCGTAAAAGGTCTGGGTAAACTGAAGACTACCTGATGGCTTGAACCCTGTATCAGCCACCGCTGCCTGCCAGCTCAACAACACCCCAATTCCTAATAGCAGTTTCTTTTTCATCTCATTAACCTAAAACGCCATGGGTGAGTTCATTGATGACTGACTTGCAGCAAAAAAGAGCCACCCAATATAACGTTAAACAGAATTGCAAGTAGATCTTTTCAGGCTAATCACCAGAATTTCTGACAAGTTGTCAGGCAAATATTACATGAAACATTTTTTTTTATCACTCGACCAATTCCTGAATGCTGCTGCAGTCGAGAAAACTGACGATCATTTAAAAAAAACAAAAACTCAAATCAAATCAATTGATTATCAAAAAAATTTCAATGAGAACCGAAAGATTCGCACGTACTTTGCATTTTTCGATCAATTCACCAAACAACGTGACACGGTTTGATCATTTTTCTTCAAATTCTGTTATCTATCTCTCTTTTTCGGCAATTTAATTGCAAACATGCCTAATCTGAGGATATTTTCCTGCCGAACCAGAATTTCTGGATGCAAATTAAGCAACGTGAAATTAAAAATATTCAAACCTGCTTACTGACCAAAATTTTGTTGAGTATTAGCAACACAAAAAAATCATCTTTGACATCCATCAAATTGTCATTGACATTTAAGGACACTTCCTGTCATCGGAAGAAGCTTGCAAACAACGAGCTTTTAAAAGGATGCAAGCAAAAAACTGATCATCAAAATCAGCTTCGTAAGTCATGAAAACAGGGATTGATTGAAATTCCTGCAATTCAATCAATTCTTTTTGATGTGTGCTCGGACTTTATTGGCGATGTCCATCATCTCATCTGCTGGCAAAGAAGGTGGCTCCTGATAGGTAATGACTTGTTCAACGATATAGCGTCTTGATGTCATGTCATCATGCGCGACCAAAGGAACCACATGAGCATACGCATGCTGTATATCCCCGCCAACAAAGGCAAATCCCACCCGTTTCACTGAATAAATGCTTTTGAGAGCCTTGGCGATTCTCTGCCCAACCAGGGTAACCTTTGCCAGCAAGGCTGGGGGCAGATCATCAAAACATGAGTAATGCTGCTTTGGCACAACATGACTAAGGCCCGGCCTTATTGGATTCGTAGCCAGAAAAGCCACCACATCTTCATCCTCATAAACAACGTACGCCGGGACCCGACCAGACGAAATATTGCAATGCAAACACCCTCTATCTGTCACCGAAATCTCCTGTCACAGGCGGATATCACAAAAAATACTTTAATCATATCAATGGCACCAGCACAACTCCTGAACGTCACGGTTTGAATGCACCCCAAAGGCAAAGTTGATCAATATCAAAGAAGACAACACCATGCATCAGGACAATATGAAGAAATGACAACGACAAACAGGTAGCAGCACAACTCAGAGGAACCGAAATCCTATGTCACGAAAAAAAGAGATCAACGCCATCATTGAAAGATTGGCCTCCAATTCTGACTTCATGGCGCAGCAGAATGAGGCTATTGCAGAAGTTGTCCTGTTTTACTCAGGGGTACTGAACACTCTGAAAAGCAAAGTGCCTTCTGATGCTCTTCATCAAGTGACTGCAACGCTGACTGCAGCGTACTGGAGTAGTTCGCAAAACTGCGAGGATGACAGCGAAGACGACGATGACTGAGAAGAGGGTCAGTTCAGGCTTCTGACATTATGCGGTTGGAACGAAGTGATCAATCGTGTCTAACGAATGCGGCTCTTCATCATAAAAGGGGGACGGTCGGTATTCATTAAACTCGTTGTTGCGAAGAACTTGTTTAATGGAGTGAACACCGATGTCCCCACTCGATTCCATCCCAGGTATCGAAGGTCTTGTCATTGATTGTGTCGAACGGGCTCAACATGTCCATGTCTGGGGCCCATACCTAACGGCCTGAAGCCTGTCTTTTTTGCACTTTTGCCTCACCTCGCATCAAAGTCACTTATTCGAAAACACTCAATCACTCGCGTCAGGGCAACCCCCTGCTGATCCTGCACCTGAAGGTGCCCAAGTACCACTGCACCGGATGCAACCGATACTACCGGCACCGTTACCCGGGCATCAGACCTCGCTACCGGGCCACCGATGCCTATCGGCTCGAAGTC
>Ga0182743_1001027_pt1 | contig 29711 bp, 28 predicted proteins | sample eDN3rd30CKraftOP_FD_128522 | JGI IMG/M metagenome (GOLD analysis project Ga0182743, IMG submission 128522) | Enriched Organic Plus compost microbial communities from Emeryville, California, USA - eDNA 3rd pass 30_C Kraft OP (version 2) (version 2) ... | reverse complement strand
TCGCGAAACTTATTTGGGCAAGACTGCGGCAAAAATGGCGGGAGTTTTCAACGTTCTCACTCCCTGAGGCTGGAATGCCGCTCCTCAAGCCGAATCTCGCTAATCCGGACTTTTCCGAACGAACTCCCTAACGCCTCGAGTGGAGCTAGCCGGAGTCGAACCGGCGACCTCTTGGGTGCGATCCAAGCGCTCTGCCAACTGAGCTATAGCCCCGTGTGCAAAAAGGATACGGACTCTTGGCGTGCAAAGAGGTTGTCGTCATGCACGATGTCCGCGCAAACCGCATAGTCTTTGTCCGTACGGCCAGCTACTGAGAGAGCAATGGGAATTCTCGACGAAGCAATCCGGGAACACCTCGAGCTGAAGCGACAGCACGGGGCAGACGAATCCGAACTCCGGGGACTGGAGAAGGAAGCCTTCGGTCCCGCCGAACGACCCGACGCCACGGGTGGCACAACCGCCCCGGACGAGGCGGAGACCCAGGTGATCAGTCCCGGGTCCAGCCTCACGGCCCCGGCCGGCGAGGGCGATCAGCTCGACAAGGTTTTCGAGGCCACCCGCCTCTCCCAACAGGCCCCGGCGGCCAAGCCCGGGGAGGAGCAGGAGGCCGAGAAGGCGCCCGATCCCGAGGCCACCTTCGCGGAACACCCGATCCCCGAACCGCCCGCGCCCGCGGCCGAGGCGGCGGTCGAACCGGAGGTGACCGAAGCGGCCACGGTCGAGTCCCCCGAGGCGAAGCCCGGCGAGCCCGCCCCGGCGGAACCCGCCCAGGGGGGTGACGCGGGGGACATGCTCGAGGCCGAGCGGCACCACCTCGCCAACCACCCGACCGAGCACTACGACGTGGACGCGGCCATCGCCGAGGAGGAAGAGATAGACATCCTCAGCGAGAGTTCCCTCTCCGAGGAGCTCGACCGGGCCCTCGAGGGCGGCGAGGTCGCATCCGCGGGCGAGACGGTCGAGTACCAGGTTCCCGTCGAGGAAGAATCGGGTGAGCTCGAATCGGTCGAACCCGAATCCGCCGAGTTCGAAGCCGAGCCCGAACCGGAAGCCGACGAAGAGGATTCGGCCGAGCTCCTCTACCAGGACGCCGCGACCGAGGACCAGCCCGCCGAACCCGTCACCGACGAAGAGGAAACCGCCGGTTCCGGCGACTTCTTCGACCAGGAGGACGTCCTCGAAGCGACGCCCGAATTCCTGGAGGAAACCCCGGAGCACGACCAGCTCTGGTTCGAGCAGAAGGAACCGAAGGACTTCGACTTCGGCGACTGAGCCGCGGTTCCGGACGATGCGGGCGGCTCCCGGCCCGGGACTCCGGCCGGGGATCAACACATAGAATCCCCTGTCCCCAGGGGCCATAGCTCAGTTGGCAGAGCGCCTGCTTTGCAAGCAGGAGGTCGCCGGTTCGATCCCGGCTGGCTCCACTTCACCGAACGAGGAGGAGTCCATGCCCGCCCCCGAGCCGAACCGGGCCCAAACATTCGAGGTCGTACCGAATCCTTCGCCGGCCACATCCGCCGAACGCGAGAAGGTCCTGCGCGAGCCGCGCTTCGGGCGGCACTTCACCGACCACATGGTCATGGTCGACTGGGACCGCGACCGTGGCTGGCATGACGCGCGGGTCCAGTCGCTGGGCGCGCTGCCGCTCCACCCGGCCGCCAGCGTCCTCCACTACGGCCAGGAGGTCTTCGAGGGGTTGAAGGTTTACCGCCACCCGGACGGACGCCTCTACACGTTCCGCCCCGAGATGAACGCGGCACGGATGCGGCGCTCGTCGCGGCGCCTCGCCCTCCCCGAGGTCCCGGAGGAGCTCTTCCTCGACGCGATCGACGCCCTCGTCGCGGCCGACTCGGAATGGGTACCGGCGACCTACGGGGACAGCCTCTACCTGAGGCCGTTCCTGGTCGCGACCGAGCCGTTCCTCGGGGTGCGGCCCACCGACCAGGCCCTGTTCGGGATCATCGCGAGTCCCGCGGGGGCCTACTTCTCGGACGAGGCCGACACGGTCTCGCTCTGGCTCTCGACCGACCTGTCGAGGGCCGGCCGGGGCGGAACCGGTGCCGCGAAGTGCGGCGGCAACTACGCCGCCTCGCTGCTCGCCCAGGAGGAGGCGAAGGAGCACGGCTGCGCCCAGGCCCTCTTCACCGACGCGGAGACCAACACGTGGGTCGAGGAGGCGGGCAGCATGAACGTCTTCTTCGCGTTCGCTGACGGAACGCTCGTCACGCCCCCCACCACGGGAACGATCCTCGAGGGGGTGACCCGGGACAGCGTGCTCGCCCTGGCGGCCGACCGGGGCCACAGGGTGGAGGAACGGCCGATCAGCGTCGACGAGTGGGCGGCGGCTGTCGACTCCGGGGAGCTGTCCGAGGTCTTCGCCGCGGGCACGGCCGCCGTGATCACCCCGATCGGCTGCCTCGTCACCGAGAAGCGACGGATCACGACGCCGGTCGAGGGACTCGGGCGGGTGGCCGAGGGCCTGCGCGACGAGCTCGTCGGGATCCAGACGGGTCGGGTCGAGGACCGTTTCGGCTGGCTCCGGGAGGTCGCGGGCGGCGACGCCTGAAGCCCGCCGACCCGGACGGCGTGAAAAGCTGCCCGGCACAGGCATCTACGAAGGCAGGGAAACTTGTTCGAATCGAAGCTCCGTCGCCCGTGGCGGCTCATCGGGCTGGCGGCCGTCTGCGCGCTGGCCACCCTCGGCATGGCCGGCCAGGCCTCGGCGGGTTGCGCCGGCAAGGCGATCGCGACGAGCGAGGGGTGCCGGAATCCGGCGGCCGTGAAGAAGGATCTCCTGGAGATCGTCTCGGGGGCGAAGAGGGAGCAGGGCCTCCAGGCGCTGATCGCCAGGGTCGACATCGAAGGGAAGACGTTCCTGCGCCGCGCCTTCGGCCAGTCCGAGGCCGGAGTTCCCGCCCGCCCGAACATGCGGTTCCGGATCGGCTCGATGACGATCCCCGCCCTGACCACGCTCGTCTACCAGCTCCGGGAGCGGGGCCGGTTGAAGCTGACCGATCCGATCTCGAAGTGGCTGCCCGGCCTGCCCGGCGCGAACCGGGTCACGGTCAGGCACCTGATGAACAACACCTCGGGTTACTACGACTGGATTCAGGGCAACCCGGACTTCGTGGGCAGGGTTCTGGCCGACCCCTTCCGGGTCTGGACCGACCAGGAACTGCTCCGGACCGCGCTCGACCGGGGCACGGTCTGCGAGCCCGGCACCTGTTTCAGCTACGCCCACACCAACTTCCTCCTCCTCGCCAGGATCGTGCGGAAGGTCCTGCCGCAGGGAACGCTCGTCTCCCACCTGCGCAAGCGGGTCCTTCGTCCGCTCGGCATCCGCCTGGACTTCTCGCGACTGGCGCCGATCCCGGGCCCCACGCTGCAGGCCTACACGACCGACCGCGGAGTGTTCGAACAATCGACCGGTTGGTCTCCTTCCTGGGGACTCGGCAACGGCATGCTCGCCACGGGGGACATCGACGCGGTGGCCCGGCTCGCCGGCGGGATCCTCGGGGGCAGGACGCTCAAGGGGTGGGCGCGGCGTGACATCGCCGGCCAGCACGGTCCCGACCTCGTCCCTGGGAAGCCCGGCGCCTACTTCGCCCAGGGGTTGATCGTGGTCAATGGATGGCGTCGCCAGAACCCGTTCTTCAACGGCTACATGGGGAACGTCGCGCTTTTCCCGGCCCGCGGGATCTCCGTTGCGCTCGAGGGCACCAAGGGACTCCACACGACCACCCCGGACGGGGTGAACGTGACCGACGAAGTCCTCGGCCGGATCGCCGCCTACCTGACCCCGGAGCACTCGCCGCTCGCCCCTCGCCCGGACTGAGCCGTCGCCGAGCCCCCGTGGCATCCGACGAGGGTCCTGATAATCCCGCGCATGAGCGGACCGGATCCCGAGGCACTGAAGCTGTGGGCCGAGGCCAGAGGCCTCGCCTGGAAGGCCGAGGACACCCTGCCGCCCGTCACCGAACGACTCCGGATGGGGCTCGGGGTCGGGGCGCACCGGGCCTCCTACCGGGAGACATCCGACCGCGGGATGACGGTCACCACCGGTTCGATGCGAAAGAAGCCGGAACGGGAGACCGTCGGGGTCTCGACCGGCATGCTTCCCGGCGGCCTCGACGGGAAGCTCGGCCACCATGTGCACCTGAGTCATCGTGGGGCGGGGGCCGAGGACCGGTACCTCGCCCACACCGACACGGTCGTCTACGCCCACCTGGGCACCCGTGCGATGCCGGTCTTCCATCTCGAGGGCCGGCCCGCCGGCCCGGCCGACGTCAAAGCGGGAATCACCATCGGCGGGACCGCCGCCGAGATGTCCGGCCCCCTGGACGAGGTGGTCCCGGCCCCGAAGGGACTCGAAGAGGCGGGCGGTTTCCAGTGGACGAGCTTTCCGGCCGAGCCCGATGAAAGGGTCCGGCGGATCGCCTCCGGCGCCACCCGCTTCCTTGACGGAGTGCCCCACGAACGGATCCGGGTCGAGTACGAATGCGGCGAACTCGCGGTGTGGGCGAGGGGCGTCGCCCTCACGAACGAGACGGAACTGGATCAGCTCTGCCGTTTCGCGTCGGCCCTGGCGGCGGGCCTGGCCGAGGTCGCGGATTCCTCGCCGGCGCTCGAACCGGACCGGCCCCTTCCCCTGCCGGAGCCCGACGCCCGCGCGAAATGGACGCGGGAGGGAGCCGCCCTGGTCGATTGGGAACAGCCTCCGGTCAGCGTCGTCGCGGCGCAGGAGCGATACAAGGACGACGTGCGGCCCAGGGCCACCCGGACCGGGTGGAAGGTGTACGGGATCGTCGCCGTGGTCCTCTTCCTGTGCAGCGTCCTGGTCGCCGTCGCGAGCCTCGGGATCAGCCTCGCCGTCAAGGAGTACCCGATGCCGATCGCGATCATGGTGGCGGTGATCTCGGTCGGTGCGGGCGCGATCGCGGCCAACCGCATCGGCCTGCAGACAGGTCAGGGGGCGCTGGATGATCGCCTCGCGGCCAGCGCCATCCCCTGGGGGATCGAGGCGTTCGCGCAGGGATACGCAAGGCACGCGGGCTTGGTGGTCGAAGACCACGAGGAGCTTCGGCGCCACCTCGCCGTGCCGATCGACGGCCGGCCCCAGATCGCCTGGCAGGGTGAGCTGGCACCGGGGGTCCCCGGCCACCTCTCCAGCTGGATCGACGCGACCGACTCGCCCCGGCCGCCCCGCTTCTACCTGCTTGCGGCCACCGCGGCCACGGGGGTGCCGGCCCCCGCCGGGTTCCGGGCCGAAGAGGGGGAGGGCCTCAGGGTCGTATGGCAGGAGGTCACGTCGGTCCAGCGGGCCACCCACCGGCTCGATCAGCTCCGCCGGGCGGCAGCGGCCTAGCGGCGGGGCCCCCGGTTCGGGTGCCGGGCGGGGCAGAGGTGGGCGTTCAGGTGCCGAGCGAGTAGACGGCGCGCTCGGCCAGGAGGTTGGGGGCCCACCTCGCGAGGCCCTCGACCCGGCGGCCGGTGGCGTCGATCAGGACCCGGCGCTGGATTCGCAGACCGAGTTCGCCGACCAGGGCTTCGAAGTCCCTGATCGTGCAGAGGTGGATGTTTGGTGTGTCGTACCACTGGTACGGGAGCGCGTCGGTGACCGGCATGCGACCCCGGAGGGCGAGCGTGGCCCGCAGGCGCCAGTGGGCGAAGTTGGGGAGGGAGACCACGAGCCGCGACGCGACGCGCTTCATCTCGGTCAGGACCCGGTCCGGACGGCTGACCGCCTGCAGGGTGAGCGAGAGCACGGCGACGTCGAAGTCGCCGGCCTCGAAGCGCGGAAGTTCCTCCTCCAGGTCGCCCTGGGTCACGGGCACGCCGCGGGCGATGCAGGCGTGGAAATCGTCCAGCTCCCGCTCCACGCCGAGTCCCGTGCAGCCGCGCTGCTCGATCAGGTTCTCGAGCAGGGCGCCGTCGCCGCAGCCGAGGTCGAGCACGCGGTGGCCCGAGCCGACCAGGTCGGCGACCACATCGAGGTCCGGTCTCATCCGATCCCCCGCTGCCTGGCCAGCCGGTCGAGGAAGCGGGCGACCGTCAGGTGGTATTCGGGCGGATCCGCGAACAGGAACGAGTCGTGGCCGTGCGGCGACGAGATCTCCTGGAACGTCACCGGGGCGCCGGCACCGCGCAGCTCGCTCGCCATCACGCGGGCGTGTTCGGTCGAGAAGCGCCAGTCGGAATCGAACGAGAGCACGAGAAAGTGGGTGTCGCCCCGCGAGATCTGACGCTGTACCTGTGCCCGGTCCTCGAACGGGTCGAAGTAGTCCATGACCCGGCCCATGTACAGGTATGTGTTCGCGTCGAAGCGTTCGACGAAGGACTGTCCCTGGTAGTGGAGGTAACTCTCGACCTGGAAGTCGACGTCGAACCCGAACCGCGGCACCTCGGCGTCCTGGATCCGGCGGCCGAACTTCTCCCGCATCGATTCCTCGGACAGGTAGGTGATGTGTCCGATCATCCGGGCGAGGGCGAGGCCGGCGTCGGGGCGGCGCTCTTTGTCGTAGTAGTCGCCGCCGGCGAAGTCCGGGTCCCGCATGATTGCCTCCCGGGCCACCGCGGAAAAGGCGATGTTCTGGGCCGAGAGCCGGGCGGAGGCGGCGATGATCGCCGCGCCATCGATCTCGGTCGGGTGGTCGATCGCCCACTGAAGGGCCTGCATGCCGCCGAGCGACCCACCCACCGCGGCCAGGAGGCGCTCGACGCCGAGTTTCGCGAGGAGCGCACGATGGACCTCGACCAGGTCGCGGACCTGGACCAGCGGGAACCTCAAGCCGTAGGGCTTACCGGTCGCCGGGTCGATCGACGAGGGACCGGTCGTGCCCCGGCAGCCACCGAGCACGTTGGCGCAGATCACGAAGAACCGGTCGGTGTCGAGCGGCCGGCCCGGACCGACGATGTTGTCCCACCAGCCGGGCCGGTTCGGGTCGTCGCCCTCGTGCAGTCCGGCGGCGTGCGCGTCGCCGGACAGGGCGTGGCAGATGAAGACGGCGTTGGACCGGTCGGCGTTCAGTTCGCCATAGGTCTCGTACGCCACCTCGACCTCGGGCAGGGTGGCGCCGGAAGCGAGAACCAGCGGGCGGTCGCCCTCGAAGACGACCGCCCGCTTTGTCTCGACTATTCCGACGCCGTCCGCCAACTACTGCTGGGCCTTGGTGAGGGCCTGGTCGATGTCGGCCAGGATGTCCTCGATGGACTCGATGCCGACCGAGAGCCGGACGGTGTCGGCGGTCACCCCGGACTCGGAGAGCTCCTCGTCGTTGAGCTGCGAATGCGTCGTCGTGGCGGGGTGGATGGCCAGCGACTTCGCGTCGCCGATGTTGGCGAGATGCGAGAAGAGCTCGAGCGAGTCGATGAACTTGCGTCCGGCCTCGCGTCCGCCCTGGATGCCGAAGGTGACAAGTGCCCCGTAACCGCCCTTGAGGACCTTCCTGGCCGTCTCGTGGTGGCTGAAGCCGGGCAGGCCGGGGTAGTTGACCCAGCTGACCTTGTCGTTCGCCTCCAGGTGCTTGGCGACGGCGAGGGCGTTCTCGCTGTGGCGCTCCATCCGCAGCGGCAGGGTCTCGATGCCCTGGAGCAACAGGAACGCGTTGAACGGCGAGAGCGCCGCGCCGGTGTTGCGGAGCAGCACGGTGCGGACCCTGCCGACGTAGGCCGCCGGACCGAGCGCGTCGGACCACACCACCCCGTGGTAGGACGGGTCGGGCTGGGTGAGGCCCGGGAAGCGCTCCCCGTTCGCCACCCAGTCGAAGTTGCCCGAGTCGACGATCACGCCGCCGATCGAGGTGCCGTGGCCGCCGATGAACTTGGTGGCCGAGTGAACCGCGATGTCGGCCCCGAGCTCGAAGACGTTGGCCAGGACCGGGGTCGGGACCGTGTTGTCGACGACGAGGGGCAGGCCCTGGGCGTGGGCGGCGTCGGCCCAGGCCTGGACGTCGACGACGTTGAGGCGCGGGTTGCCGATCACCTCGGCGAACACGAGGCGGGTCTTGTCGTCGACGTGCCTCTCCAGCTCCTCCGGCTTGTCCGGATCGACGAACCGCACCTCGATGCCGTACTGGGGCAGCGTGTGGGCGAAGAGGTTGTAGGTGCCGCCATAGAGCGTCGAGAGGGCGACGATGTTGTCACCGGTCCGGCTGACGTTGAGGACCGAATAGGTCACGGCCGCCTGGCCCGAGGCGACCGCCAGGGCGGCAACCCCGCCCTCGAGGGCGGTCATCCGCTCCTCGAGCACGTTCCAGGTCGGGTTCATGATCCGGGTGTAGATGTTCCCCGGCTCGGCCAGCGCGAACAGGTCCTGGGCGTGCTGGGCATCGTTGAACTGGTAGGAGACCGTCTGGTAGATCGGAACCGCCCGCGCGTTGGTGGTCGGATCGGCTACCTGGCCCGCGTGAAGGGCGTTCGTTTCGGGTCCGTACTGCTTCTCTTCGCTCATATTTCTCCTGATCGAGTCACGTGGTGTCCTGACGCTATCGCGACAAAATACTCTAGTAAATTACTCAACAATGTCAGGAACTCCCACGCCACTCACGCGGGCTCGTCCCCGCGAGTCAACCGGCCGGCAGCGTGGCGAGCCAGTCGCGCACCTTGAGCAGATCGGCCTGGGTCAGGCCGTGACCGGCGTCGGGGTCGAAGAGGAACTCGACCACGGCCCCGTGCCGCTCCAGGGCCTCCTTCAGCGCCTCGCTCTCGGCGGCGGGAACATAGTGGTCGCGGCCCCCGGAAGCGACGAGGACCGGCGTGCCGTCCAGGTCCAGGTCCTCGGCCGGTGGATAGGGAAGCATCGGCCGGAGCAGGGCGGCGGCACCGAGCGAGCCCGGACGGCGAAAGAGCAGGCTCGCCGCGATGTTCGCCCCGTTCGACAATCCCACGGCGACCACGCCGCCCGGTTCGAACCCGTACTCCTCCGCGGCACCGGCGATGAACCCGGCGAGTTCGTCGGTCCGTTCGAGCAGGTCCGGGATGTCGAGCCGCCCCACGGCGAGCCGCCGGAAGAACCGCGGCATGCCGTTCTCCAGGACCTTCCCCCTCGGGCTGAGGATCCCGGCCCCCGGCATGAGTTGCCGCCCAAGGGGTACCAGGTCGTTCTCGTCGCCTCCGGTCCCGTGGAGCAGCAGGAGCGTCCGGGCGGGGTCGCCCGGTTCGAACACGTGGGTGAAGTCGAGGGCGGCCATGGAAAGACCCTAGATGACGAACCAAAAATCGCGGGCAGGATCCGCAACAAGGTCCCCTCGGCCGCGTTGCAGACGACAAGGAGTTTCTCCCCATCCACCTTCCATCCCCTCACAAGGTCGCACTGACAGCCGGTCTCGTGCTCGGCGCCGCCGTGCTCCTGGTCGGCCCCTTCGCGGGTTCGGATTCCTCGGACGGCCTGACCCCCGAAGCGGGCAGGGCCCGGGAGGACCGCGGCGAGATGGCCCGCGACAACTGCCGGGCCAGGGACTGGGACGATCGACCGCTGGTCTGCGTGTACGGGGACCCCGACGGCAAACCGGTCGTCCTGTTCGGCGATTCGCACGCCATGCAGTGGGGACCGGCCATGATCGAGCTCGCGAAGCGGCGCGGTTGGCGGCTCCACACCCTGCTGCGTGCCGGATGCCCGATCGCCGACGTCGTGTTCAGCCGCAACTGCACCCGGTGGCGCAAGAAGGCACTACGCCGGATCGAGCGGATCGACCCGCGCCACGTGATCGTGTCCACGTCGATCGGGAACCGGTACCGCCTCCGCTACGGGGGCCTCAAGCTCAGCCGAGCCGAGAGCGAGGGCCGGCTGAGGGCCGGCATGGTCCGCACACTGGAGCGGCTGGGAAGTATCGAGAACCTTTCTTCCCGGGACGGGATAAAGCTGATCCGCGACCAGGTAACGGCGCCGTTCGTCCCGTCCGAATGCCTCGAGTCGAAACCGCGCGGCAAGTACTCCTGCTCGTTCCGGAACCACCGCCAATGGGCGCCGGGATTCGACTGGTGGGCGGCCAGGGAGACCGGGAACCTGCCTACGATCGATCCCGTGAAGATCCTCTGCGAGAAGGAATGGTGCCACCCGACCCGGGGCCGCATCGTCATCTACCGGGACACGGACCACATCACCGCCACCTTCGCCAGGTCCGTCACCGACTGGTTCGGAGAGCGAATCGAGTTCTGATGTGCCGCTGGATCCTCCTCGCCCTCCTGTCGGGTGTCCTGCTCGCGGGCTGCGGGGCCTCCGCCGCCGTCTCCGTCGACACCGCGTTCACTCCTCCGCCGGAGGAGGTCGTCGATGACAAGGGCGAAGCGGTCCTGGACGGCTGCCGTTCCGGCATGGAGCACACGGAGGCCTGGACCTGCGTGTACGGGGATCCCGGTTCGGACGAATCGGTGGTGCTGTGGGGCGACTCCCACGCGATGCAGTTCGTCCCGCCGATGATCCGGCTGGCGGAACGGAAGGGCTGGCGCCTGGTCACCCTCTTCCGCGGCAGCTGCCTGACCGCCGATGCCCCGTTCGAGCCGGCCTGCGACGCGTGGCGGATGAACGCCCTGAACCGGATCGCCCGGGAAAGCCCGGACCTGGTCGTGACCGCCACCGATACCGGCAACGGCTACGCCCTGGCCCGGGACGGGGTACAGCTGAGCCGTGAAGAGAGCGGCGATCTCCTGCGCGAGGCCTACACGCGGACCCTCGACCGGCTGGCGGAGATCACCGGAAGACGGGCCGGGAGTGTGGTGGTGATCCGCGACCTCCCGCGCGCGGAGCATCCCCCGCCGGACTGCCTCGCCCGGAACCGGGACCGGCCCGAAACCTGCGACTTCGAGGGAGTCCGCCGGGATCCCCCCGGATTCGACCTCGAGGCTGCACACGATGTACGGGGCGCGAGGCTCGTCGACCCGGGGCCCGAGGTCTGCCCGGGCGACCGGTGCCCGGCGGTGCGTGACGGGAAGGTGGTCTACCGGGACACGGCCCACCTCAGTGCCACCTACGCGGTCACCCTCACCGACTGGCTGGAGGAACAGATCGGCGAGCTGCCCGCCAAGGGATCGGACGGCGGGGGATAGATTCCCGCCATGAGCAAGCACAAGCACGGCAAGCCCCGCCCCGAGACCGGGGAACCCGAAGTACCGGAGTTCACCGGGTTCGAGAAGGGCGACAAGATCTGGGTCCACACGGAGGGCGGCCAGCGGCCGGCGATCTACGTGGGGGACGGCGACAACGCGACCTTCTTCGGCGGTCCCCCGCTCGCGTACGTCGTAATGGAGGACACGGAAGAGGGCGGCGAGGTGGAACTGGACCGGATCACCGCCCGGGAGTAGGCCGTCCGGCGGCCCCGGAGTTGTCGATTAGGCCAACCAAAGCCGTATTCACAGCGCGCCGGAACCCTCCCGGGGCATAGAATCGGGCGCCGTGAGCAAGTCCGTCCAGTCAGACAAGGATCGCGGATGATCGAGTTCTGGCGATCCAGCATCGGCAAGAAAGTCTTCGTCGCCGTAACCGGCGCGATCCTCATCGGGTACCTGATCCTCCACATGCTGGGGAACCTCAACTCGGCCTTCGGGCCGGGTGCCGACGAGGCCCGGATCGACTGGTACTCGCAATGGTTGCGCGACTTCGGGGAGCCGCTCCTCCCGCACTCGACGGTCCTCTGGATCGTCCGGGCGATCCTCCTCGCCGCCCTCGTGATCCACGTGACGGGCATCGTCCAGCTCGTCAAGCGGAACCGTGAGGCGCGCCCCGCCCGGTTCCCGGCCAAGCGGATCGGCCGCAGCTTCGAGTCGATGGCGATGCTCGCGTCCGGCACCCTGCTGCTCGCCTTCATCGTCTTCCACATCCTGCAGTTCACGACCCTCTCGATCCACGTCACCCCGGTCGAACACGGCGAGGTCTACGCGAACCTCTACTGGGCGTTCCAGAAGTGGTACTTCGTGGTCATCTACCTCGCGGCGCTGCTGCTCGTCGGCATCCACCTGCGCCACGGCGCCTGGAGCCTCCTGCAGACCCTCGGCTGGGACAACCCCAACCGCAACGCCAGGCTGCGTCACGGTGCGACTTCGCTCACGGTGATCCTGGTCGTCGGGTTCGGAACGATCCCGATCCTCTTCTACACCGATGTCCTCGACCCGCCGAACGTGGCGGCCGTCGTCACCGCCCTGAACGGAATTTCCGGAGCTGCCTCATGACCGTGCTCGATTCGAAGATCCCCGACGGCCCCATCGAGGACAAGTGGCGCAACTGGCTCGACGCGCACCAGCTCGTCGGGCCGCGCAACCGTGCCGGCAAGACCGTCATCGTCATCGGAACGGGACTCGCCGGCTCCTCTGCCGCGGCCAGCCTCGGCGCTCAGGGCTTCAAGGTGAAGAGCTTCTGCTTCCAGGACTCACCGCGCCGCGCCCACTCGATCGCGGCCCAGGGAGGCATCAACGCGGCGAAGGACTACGCCAACGAGGGCGATACGACCCGCCGGCTCTTCGTCGACACCATGAAGGGCGGGGACTTCCGTTCGCGGGAGGCGAACGTGTGGCGGCTCGCCCAGATCTCGGAGAACATCATCGACCAGGCGGTCGCCCAGGGCGTCCCGTTCAACCGCGAGTACAGCGGTGCCCTCGCCACCCGCTCGTTCGGCGGCGTGCTCGTCCAGCGCACCTTCTACACCCGCGGCCAGACCGGCCAGCAGCTGCTGCTCGGCGCCTACTCGGCCCTCGAGCACCAGGTTGCCGCCGGCAACGTGACCGTCTACAACCGGCACGAGATGCAGGACATCGTCGTGATCGACGGTGAGGCCCGCGGCGTCATCGTCCGCAACCTGGTCACCGGCGAGATCGAGCGCCACGCCGCCGACGCGGTCGTGCTCGCCTCGGGCGGATACACGAACGTGTACTACCTCTCGACCAATGCGATGGGCTCCAACGTGACGGCTACCTGGCGGGCCCACAAGCGGGGCGCCTTCTTCGCGAACCCGTGCTACACGCAGATCCACCCGACGTGCATCCCGCAGAGTGGCGAGTACCAGTCGAAGCTGACCCTGATGAGCGAGTCGCTCCGCAACGACGGCCGGATCTGGGTCCCGCGCAAGCCGGGCGACGACCGCCCGCCGGCCGAGATCCCCGAGAACGAGCGCTACTACTACCTCGAGGAGCGCTACCCGGCGTTCGGCAATCTCGCGCCGCGCGACATCGCGTCCCGCGCCGCGAAGGTGGTCTGCGACGACGGCCTCGGCGTCGGCGCCACCGGCCGCGGCGTCTTCCTGGACTTCCGCGACGCGATCCAGGCCCAGGGCAAGGAATCGATCGAGCGCAAGTACGGCAACCTCTTCGAGATGTACACGCGCATCACCGGCGACGACCCCTACGTCACGCCGATGATGATCTACCCCGCCCCGCACTACGCCATGGGCGGCCTCTGGGTCGACTACGAACTGATGACCACGATCCCAGGCCTGTTCGCGATCGGTGAGGCGAACTTCTCCGACCACGGAGCCAACCGCCTCGGTGCCAGCGCCCTCATGCAGTGCCTGGCGGACGGCTACTTCATCGCCCCGCACACGGTCACCAGCCACCTCGCGAAGAAGCGCGACGAGGTCAGCACGTCGGATTCCGCCTTCGACGAGGCCGAGGCCGACGTGCGCGAACACATCCAGAGGCTCATGGACGTGGGCGGCAGCACCTCCGCCCAGGTGTTCCACCGCGAGATGGGCAACGTGATGCTCGACAAGTGCGGCATGTCCCGGACCGCCGAGGGCCTGGACGAGGCACTCACCGAGGTCCGCCGGATCAAGAACGAGTTCTGGAACGACCTGCGGGTCGATCCGGGCGACGAGGAGTTCAACCAGAGCCTCGAGTACGCCAACCGGGTCTCGGACTTCATGGAGCTGGCCGAACTGATGATCCGGGACGCACGGCGACGCGAGGAGTCCTGCGGCGGCCACTTCCGCGAGGAGCACCAGACCGAGGACGGCGAGGCGCTCCGCGACGACGAGAACTTCGCGAAGGTCACGGCCTGGGAGTACGCGGGGGACGATCCGATCCCGCACGACGAGCAGCTCACCTTCAACGACGTCAAGCTGGCGACGAGGAGTTACAAGTGAAATTCACCCTGGAGATCTGGCGTCAGTTCGAGTCCTCGGACGAGGGCCGGTACGAGACCTTCAAGGTGGACGGGATCGACCCGGACGCCTCGTTCCTCGAGATGCTCGACCAGCTCAACGAGCGCCTCAGCCGGGAGAAGAAGCGCACGATCGCGTTCGATTCGGACTGTCGCGAGGGCATCTGCGGCGCCTGCTCGCTGGTGATCGACGGCACCCCGCACGGTCCGCAGCAGGTGACCTCCTGCCAGACGTACATGCGGGACTTCATCGACGGCCAGACGATCAGGGTCGAGCCGTTCCGTTCCAACACCTTCCCGGTGATCCGGGACCTGACCGTGGATCGCGGCGCGCTCGACCGGGTGATCCAGGCGGGCGGCTACATCTCGACCACCACGGGTCCCCAGCCGGATCCCAACGCGATGCCGGTCTCCCCCGAGGTCCAGGAACGGGCGATGGATGCGGCGATCTGCATCGGCTGTGGCGCCTGCGTCGCGGCCTGCCCGAACGGCGCGGCGATGCTCTTCACCGGCGCCAAGGTGACCCACCTCAACCTCCTGCCCCAGGGGCAGCCGGAGCGGGAATCGCGCGTGATCGGGATGGTCGAGCAGATGGACGCCGAGGGCTTCGGTGGCTGCACCAACTACGGCGAGTGCTCCCGGGTCTGTCCCCAGGAGATCTCGATCGACGTCATCGGGATGCTCAACCGCGAGTACCGCAAGGCCAAGACCAAGAAGAAGCGCAAGCCCGAAAAGGCGATGACCGCCCAGTAGGGCGTCGTCACACCCTGGAAACGTTTGAGGCCGGGGAAGTGAGCGCCATGTGCTCGCTTCCCCGGCCTCGTACTGAACCGACGGATCAGTTGTGGGTCAGAGGCCCATCGAGCGGCCGATGATCTCCTTCATGATCTCCGTCGTGCCGCCGTAGATGCGGGTCACCCGGTTGTCGGCGTAGGCTCGGGCGATCTGGTACTCGAGCATGTAGCCGTAGCCGCCGTGGAGCTGCACGCACTTGTCGATCACGCGGTCGGCCATCTCGGTCGCCCACCACTTCGCCTGGGCGGCATCCTCGACGGTGAGGGTGCCGTTGTTCAGGGCCTCGACGCAGCGGTCGATGAAGACGGTGCCGATGTCCACCTCGGTCTTGATCTCGGCCATCTGGAAACGCGAGTTCTGGAAGGTCCCGATCGGCGAACCGAAGGCGTAGCGCTCCTTGACGTAGTCGAGGGTCCAGTTCAGCGCGGCCTGGGCGGTGGCCACGGCGGCGACGGCAATCGACATCCGTTCCTGGGCGAGGTTGTTGACCAGGTACTTGAAGCCTTCGCCTTCCTTGCCGAGCAGGTTCTCGACCGGGACCTTCACCTCGTTGAAGAACAGCTCCGCGGTGTCCTGGCTGTGCATGCCGACCTTCTCGAGATTGCGGCCGCGATCGAAGCCCTCCATGCCGCGCTCGATGATCAGGATCGACATGCCGCGGTGCTTCTCCTTGGGGTCGGTCTTCACCGCGGTGATGATCAGGTCGGCGTTGATGCCGTTGGTGATGAACGTCTTCGAACCGTCGACGACGTAGTGGTCGTCGTGGCGGATCGCCTTGGTGGACATCGAGGCGAGGTCGGAACCGATGCCGGGTTCGGTCATCGCGACCGCGGTGATCAGGCTGCCGTCGACGATGCCGGGGAGCCACCGTTCCTTCTGCTCCTCGTTGCAGTACTCCTCGAAGTACGGGAGGCAGACGTCGTTGTGGAGCGTGATGCCGAGCATCGCGCCCGTCGCGCCCTGGTAGTAGCCCTCCTCGCCGACGATCTGGTTGAAGCGGAAGTCCTTCAGGCCGAGGCCCCCGTACTCCTCGGAGACGGACATGGCGAGCATGTTCTTCTCACCCGCCTTCTTGAACAGCTCCCGGGGGACGATGCCGTCCGCCTCCCACTGCTCGAAATTCGGCATGATCTCGTCGGCGACGAAGCGGCCGACGGTCTCACGGAAGTCCTGATGCTCGGGTTCGAAGTTCGCTCGTTTCATGCGCCGCACTCTATGGGAACCAAAGCGAGGAGCAGCACAGATGAAGCCTGAAAGCGCGATCGTCTTCGGGGGTGCCTCGGGGCTCGGCGAGGCCACCGCGAGGAAGCTGGTCGAGGCGGGCCACCGCGTGGTGGTCGCCGACCTGAACGACGAGAAGGGCGCGGCCCTGGTCGGCGAGATCGGTGGCACGTTCGTGAAGGCCGACGTCACCGACGAGGAGTCGGTGCGCGAGGCCGTCGCCCAGGCCGCGGATGCCGGGGCCGGTGGAACCAACGGCGGCCTCCGCATTTGCGTGAACTGCGCCGGCGTCGGTGCGGCCGGAAGGATCGTCCAGAAGGGAGAACCCGCCCCGCTCGAGGGCTACAAGTGGGCGATCAACATCAACCTGATCGGGACCATCAATGTCCTGAGCCAGGCGGCGGCCGCCATGGTCGGGAACGAGCCCGACGAGCACGGCCAGCGCGGGGTCTGCATCAACACCGCTTCGATCGCCGCGTACGACGGGCAGATCGGCCAGACCGCTTACGCGGCCTCCAAGGGCGGTGTCGTCGGCCTCACCCTTCCCGCAGCCCGCGACCTCGCCCGCGATGGCGTCCGCGTGATGACCATCGCGCCCGGACTCTTCGACACGCCGCTCCTGGCGATGCTGCCGGAGCCGGCCCGGAAGGCCCTCGGCGAAACGATCCCGTTCCCGCCCCGGCTCGGCGTGCCCGAGGAGTTCGGGGAGCTCGCGCTCCACATCGTGGACAACGTGATGCTGAACGGCGAAGTGATCCGCCTGGACGGCGCCCTCCGCATGGCTCCGAAGTAGGACGGGTCAGAGCACCCGCTCGTAGAAGAGCGAGCGGGAGTTCGCCTCTCCCTCGATTTCGTTCCGGAACCCGAACGCCTCATAGAGGAGCCGGGCGCCCGTGTCGTCCTCTCCCGTGATCACCTCGAGGCCATCGGCTCCCCGGTCGGCGGCGAGCTCGATGATCGCCTCCATCAACGCACGGCCGCGGCCCCTTCGCCTGAGTCCGGGCTCCACATAGAGCTCCTCGATCAGGCAGACGGGACCTTCGCTCCAGACGGATTCGTTGAACGAGAGCTGGGCGAAACCGTCCGGTCCGTCTCCAACCAGGACGTAGTCCTTCGTTCCTCGCGCGATGAAGCTTCGAACCCGGGATTCGAGGACTTCCGGACCGGGCGAGGGTTCGCCGAACTCGCGGTTGAACCCGTCGAGCATGTGCGCCACCTTCGGGGCGTCCTCTTCTACTCCGGACCGGACATTCACCATCGAGATCCTCCCCGATCGGGCCGGACGTGTGACGAGCATCTCACTTCCGTACCCCGGGCGACTCCTATAGTGCGGTGGCTGGTCGCGCGGACCGCGAAGTGCGCCTCCCGGGAGGTGGAGGGTGCACCGACGCCGGCCACTACCCTCGTCACTTCCCTACCAAGGAGTCCCCGCTTGTCCCTGCCCGAACCCGACCCTCGCCGCTGGCTGATCCTCGCCGTCATCGCCGGCGCCCAGATGATGGTCGTCCTCGACGCGACCGTCGTCAACATCGCCCTCCCGAGTCTCCAGACCGCGCTCGGCATCTCCGACGCCGACCGGCAGTGGGTGATCACCGCCTACGCGCTGACGTTCGGAGGCTTCCTCCTCCTGGGCGGACGGGTTGCCGATTACTGGGGCCGGAAGCGCACGTTCATCCTCGGCATGCTCGGGTTCGCCCTGGCCTCCGCCATGGGCGGCGTCGCCAATTCCGCCGAGGTGCTCTTCGCCGCACGGGCGCTTCAGGGCCTCTTCGGCGCGATGCTCGCGCCCGCCGGGCTGGCGATCCTGACCACCACCTTCCACGATCCGGACGAGCGCTCCAAGGCGTTCGCCGTGTTCGGCGCCGTGTCGGCCGGTGGCGCCGCCGTGGGGCTGCTGCTCGGGGGCATCCTCACCGAGCTCCTGAACTGGCGTTGGTGCCTGCTCGTCAACACGCCGGTCGCGATCATCGCGGCGCTCGCGACCTACCGGGTGGTCAGCGAGAGCAAGGTCTCCAAGACCGGCAGCCTCGATGTGGGTGGTGCGGTGCTCGGGACCCTGGGTCTCGTCTCGCTGGTCTACGGCTTCACCAAGGCCGGTGAGACGAGCTGGGACAACCAGACCACGGTCATCTTCCTGGCCGCGGCCGTCGTGCTCCTCGTCGCATTCGCGGTGTACGAGGCACGGCACAGGAACCCGCTGCTTCCGCTCCGGATCCCTCGCGACCGCAACCGGGGCGGCTCGTACATCACGTCGATCCTGCTCGGCGCGGCCATATTCGGTGCCTCGCTGTTCTTGACCTACTACTTCCAGTCGGTCCTCGGATACACCCCGATCCAGGCCGGACTCGCGTCGCTGCCGATCTCGGTCGGCGTGTTCGTCGCGGCCGGAGGCCTCGGCAAGCTGCTCCCGAAGATCGGGCCCCGACCGGTGATGCTGGCCGGCACCCTGCTCGGCGCGGCGGGCATGGTCCTGCTCGCGCAGATCCAGGTCGATTCCAGCTTCTGGACCCTGGTGTTCCCGGGAGAGATCCTCTTCGGCCTCGGCATGGGAATGATCTTCGTGCCGCTCGCGAACATCGCCCTGATCAACGTCGATCCCGACGACGCGGGCGTCGCCTCGGCCCTGCTCAACGCCAGCCAGCAGGTGGGTGGATCGCTGGGTACGGCGCTGCTCAACTCCGTCTACACTTCGGCCGTCACGGCGTACCTGACCGACCACGCGATCAGGAACCCGCAGAACCCGCAGGCTCTCGTCCACGGGTTCGAGGTGGGGTTCTGGTGGTCGGCCGGGCTCATGCTCCTAGCCACGGTGGTCGTCGGCCTCATGATCAGGGCCGGCAAGGACGATCTCGTCGAGCAGGAAGGCGTGCCCGTCCACGTCGGATGACCTCGTCCACCGGTCGGGCCGGGATCGCCCATCGGGGTGAAACCCGGCCCACCGGTCTGGGGGATAGCCTCCCCTGACCCGTGGATCTCCTTCAGAGCATCATCCTCGGCATCCTCCAGGGGCTGACCGAATTCCTGCCGATCTCCTCGAGCGGGCACATCCTGATCGTGCCCGCGCTGCTCGGCTGGGAGGATCCGGGTGCCGCGTTCACGGCGGTGATCCAGCTCGGCACCGAGGCCGCCGTGCTCATCTACTTCCGCAAGGACCTGTGGGAGATCGCCAGGACCTGGCTCGCGTCGCTGCGCCGTCCCGAGCTCCGGGCCGAGCTCAACGCCCGCATGGGCTGGTACCTGATCGTCGCCACGATCCCGATCGGCCTCCTCGGGTTCGCTTTCCAGGATCAGATCGAGACGGCGGCCCGCAACCTCTGGCTCGTCGGCACGACCCTGATCGTGTTCGGCCTCATCCTCGGCTGGGCCGACAGGGTCGGCTCCCGCGAGCGCGAGGTGGGAGAGCTCTCCTTCCGCGACGGCGTGCTCATCGGCCTCGCCCAGAGCCTGGCCCTGATCCCGGGCGTCTCCCGTTCGGGCGCCACCATCAGCGCCGGCCTCTTCCTGGGCCTCAACCGCAGGGCGGCGGCCCGGTTCGCCTTCCTCCTCGCGATCCCCGCCGTGGTCGTCTCGGGCTTCTACGAGCTTTACAAGCTGCTTTCGGGCAAGGAGCACTTCGACGAACCGATGGTCAACATCGCGATCGCCACCGCGGTCTCCTTCCTGGTCGGGTACGCGGTGATCGCCTGGCTCCTCCGCTACCTGACGACCCACTCGATGTCGATCTTCGTCTGGTACCGCGTCATCCTCGGCGCGGGCGTCCTGACCCTCACGGCCGCCGGCCTGATCTCGGTCTGACCCGGCCTCGGACCTGGGCCTGGTTCAAAACGCGGGTGTCATCCTCCGGTTAATTGACCCGATCGGGTCAGACGGCCGTGAGGAGGATCTCGAGGGCGACCCAGGCGATCGTCATCGCGATGGTAGGAACCTCCACGAAGGTCATCGCCAGGGGGACGGGGATCAGGCAGAGGATCTTCGAACGGGGAGCGAGCGCGATGTGGACGCCGGCGGTGGCGAGCACGGGGAGGAACAGGCTGACCGCCCAGATGCCGCTCTCCTCGTCGACGGCGCCGACCAGGAATCCGCAGGCGGCGGCGATGACCAGGAACCCGGCGAGGAACGGGATCGTGCCGGCCCGGCGCTCCACGTAGGGCGCGAAGAGCCAGAGGCCCAGCAGGGCGAGCGCGACTTGCCAGCCGTTCGTGCCGGGGATCCGGCCGGCGACCGCGAGCACGAGGTACGCGACGAGCAGGGCAAGGGTGCCCCACACCGGACCCCGCAGGTCCATCGTGTCGCGGAACGGGATCAAGCCGCCTCGGCGGCCTTGCGTGCGCTTTCGTCCGCGTGGTAGGAGCTGCGGACCAGGGGTCCGGCCGCGACCGATTCGAAGCCGATCTCGTAGGCCGCCTTTTCCAAGGCCTCGAACTCCTCCGGGTGCCAGTACCGCACGACAGGGAGGTGGTTCTCGGTCGGGCGGAGGTACTGGCCGACGGTCAGGATCTGGACGCCGTGTTCGCGGAGTATCCCGAACGTCTCGACCATCTCGTCGAACTCTTCGCCCAGGCCGACCATCAGGCCGCTCTTGGTGATCACCTCGCCCTCGCCCATCTCGCGGGCGAGCCGGAGGACCCGGGCGGAGCGGAGGAACTTCGAGCCGCGGCGGGCCTTCGGGTAGAGGCGCGGCACCGTCTCGACGTTGTGGTTGAACACGTCGGGTCGCTCGTGGATCACCCGCGCGAGCGGCATCTCCTGGCCGCGGAAGTCCGGCGTGAGGATCTCCACCTTGCAGTCCGGGGCCTGGGCCCGGATCGAACGGATGACCCCGACGAAGGCGGAAGCGCCGTAGTCCGGCAGGTCGTCGCGATCCACCGAGGTGATGACTGCGTGGTTCAGGCCGAGGCGCTTCACCTGCATCGCGACGCGGGCCGGTTCGAGCGGATCGTTGAAGGTCGGCTTGCCGGTCTGGACGTTGCAGAACCCGCAACGGCGGGTGCAGACGTCGCCGAGGATCATGAAGGTCGCCGTGCCACGCTCCCAGCACTCGCCGATGTTCGGGCAGTTCGCCTCCTCGCACACCGTGTTGAGGCCCTCGGAACCGATCATCTGCTTGATCTCGCGATAGACCGGCCCGCCGGGGGGCGGCACCTTCAGCCAGGACGGTTTGCGCGACCGGAAGGGGATCGCGTCGTCGCGCTGGACGTTGCCGCCGCCGGGGTTCGCCCGGGAACGGGTCACGTGGATGCGCTCGACCGGAGGGGCCTCGGCCGGGCCGTCGAGAGTCGCGCTGTCCGGGGGTGGGGTGCTCACCTGCCTCCTAGGCTACGGAATCGGTCCGTTCCGGCTCGGGGAGGCCGGCGTCTCCGGGGTGGCCATCCGCGATTCGGAGCCCCAGTTCCGCTCCCAGAGCCGCGGCGACCGCGTTGCCGACGGCCTCGACTGTCGGTACCCCGTCGGCCATCTCCGAGGCCATCGAGGTGGCTCTGCACTGCTCGATTCCGCAAGAGTTGATCCAGCCGAAAGGCTCGAGGTCGCAGTCGACGTTGAGCGACAGTCCGTGCGAGCTCACGCCGCGCCGGATCTTCAGGCCGATCGAGCCGATCTTCCGGATCGAGCCGCGGGTCAGGCCGGGCGCGGCCGAACCGGCGTCGGCGTCCTCGAAATCCTCCCGGTGCCTGCGGTCATCGTCTACCCACAGGCCGGTCAGACCCTCGATCCGTCCCGCGGCGATCCCCCACCGGGCCAGGGCGGTCGACATCGCGCGCTCGAGCGCGGCGACGAACCCGGCGACGTCGACCCGGTCCGCTCCCCTTGGTTGCTCGCCGATCCCCCGCAGGTCGACGATCGGGTAAGCGACCAGCTGGCCGATCCCGTGGTAGGTGACCTTGCCTCCACGCGGCGTGTCCTCGATCGCGACGCCGCGCTCCCGGTACCACTCCGGCGAGTGGAGCAGATCGGACGGTTCGCTGCGGCGTCCGAGCGTGTAGGTCGGCGGATGTTCCAGGAGCAGCAGGAGGTCACCGGTCTCGCCGGCGAGCCGCTGTGCCGCCAGTCGCTCCTGGACCTCGACCATCCCGGCGTACTCGCGCCGGCCGAGCCGGATCACCGTGAGGTCAGCCACCGTCGCCTCCTTCGCGCCTTGCGACCGATGGCGCCTCTCGCTCCGACCAGCCCCTCGCAGCCCACGCACCCGATGCAGTCGACGCAGTCCCTGCACCCGATGCAGGCGAGCGAACGGCGGCAGCGGACGCAACCCACGCAGAAGGCGCAGGCGACCATCGCGGTGGAAAAGAGGGTTGCGAAGCTGAAGACCACCGCCGAGCTGAACATCGTGAGGGCGCTGCCGGCCACGCCGGCGCTGAAACCGGTTCCGGCCGATCCCGCGACCTTGGCGCTGAACCCGGTCGCGACACTGCCGGCGACCCCCGCGCTGTGGGTCACCAGCACGCTGCCTGCCACGCCCGCCGACCGGTCCACCCGCCGCGAGGCGGCCACGCCGACGGAATCGGTCACGCACTCGGGGCCGGCACCGTGATCGGTCGTGCGGCCCCCGGCACTCATTCCAGCGTCTCCGGGTCCTCGAGGTTGGCCTTCACCTCGGCGAGGAAGCGTGCCGCCTCGCCCCCGTGGAGGACGCGGTGGTCGCAGGAGAGGTCAAGGGTCATGACCTTGCCGGGTTCGATCGATCCGTCGCGGACGATCGCCCGGTCGGTGATCGCGCCCACCGCGAGCTTTGCGGCCTGGCCCGGGTTCACCACCGGTTCGGAGCTGAGGATCCCGAGCATGCCGAGGTTGGAGACGGCGAAAGTGGCGCCGGCCTGCTCGGGTGGGGTGATCTGCCCGGATCGGGCGCGGGCGGACAGGTTCCGGGTCTCTTCGGCGATCTCGACGAGTGACTTGCGGTCGGCGTCGGCCACGACCGGCGTGAGCGATCCGTCCTCGGTGTCGACGGCGACCCCGACGTTGATCCGCGAGTGGAGCTCGATGCCGCCGTCCCGGTAGGTGCTGTTCACCCGGGGGTGGTTGCGGAGGGCGAGCGCGGCAGCCTTGATGACGAGGTCGTTGATGGTCGGGGTCCCGTCGCCGGTGGGCCTGCTCTCATCCCGGTGGTTCACCAGCGCGGTGACGTCTGCCTCCACCTGGAGGTAGATGTGGGGAATGGTGGCCTTGGACTCCGCGATGCGGCGTGACATCGACTGCCGCGCGCGGGAGTACTCGACGAATTCGCTATCGCCCTTGTTGCCGGCGGCGATCGGGGCCTTGACCTGGGGTTCGCTCATTTCGACTGACGATAGGGGCAACGGGCGTCCGGCGTCACGCCAGGAGGCCGGGCTCCTCGAGGTTGGCCTTGATCGTGGCGAGGAACTCGGCGCCGTCGGCCCCGTAGAGGATGCGATGGTCGCAGGCGAGGGTCACCTCCATCTGGTGCGCGCTCCGGATTTCTTCGTCGGTGACCACTGGTCTTTTCGCCACCTCCCCGACCGAGAGGATCCCGGCCTGGCCGGGGTTGATCACCGCGTCGAAGCCGGTCACGCCGTACATGCCGAGATTCGAGACCGTGAACGTGCCGCCGGCGAGCTCGGGCGGGGTGATCTCACCGGACCGGACCCGCTCCGCGAGCCGGCGGCTGTCCGCCGCGATCTCGCGCAAGCCCTTCCCGTCGGCGTTGGTGATGACGGGGACGATCAGCGCGCCCTCGGTCGCGACCGCGATCCCGACGTTCACGTTCGGGTACAGCTCGAACCTGCCGTCCCGGAAGGCGGCGTTCGCCTTCGGGTGGTTCTTCAGTGCGACCGCGCTGGCCTTCACGACGAAATCGTTGAGCGAAGGCACCGGGTCGCCTTCGCCCGCGGCTTCCTTGAACGCGGTGCGGACCTCGACGGCCCGGTCCATGTTCACGATGGTCCGCAGGTAGAAGTGGGGGATGGTCGCCTTCGATTCCGACATGCGCCGGGCGATCAGCGACTGGACCCTGGTGGGCTCGACGATCTCGGGGGTCCCCCTCGCGCTCTCGGGTGCGTCGCGCCGGTCCGCGGCCCGGGGGGATCCCTGGGCCCGTTCCACATCTACCTTGATGATCCGGCCGCCGGGCCCGGAACCGGAGAGCCCGGAAAGGTCGACTCCCTTCTCGGCGGCGACCCGCCTGGCAAGCGGTGAGGCCTTGATCCTTCGTTCCGACCCGCGGTCTCCATCCGAAGCCCCCGATTCGCGTTCGGCCACGGGGTCCGGGGTGGGTTCCGATGGGGCTCCCGGCGAAGTCCGGCCGGAGTGGTCCCCACCGGAATCCGTCTCACCGGAAGTGTCGGGGTCGGAATCGCGCGATCTCGACGCGTCTCCGATCTCGGCAATCGGTTCACCGATCGGCCGGGTTTCACCCTCCGGTACCAGGATCGTGAGGGTTCCGGCCAGGTCGGACTCGTAGACCATCGAGGCCTTGTCGGTCTCGATCTCGACCAGTTCGTCCCCGATCGCGACCTCGTCCCCGTCCTCCTTGAGCCAGGTCAGGATCACCCCCTCCTCCATGGAGTCGGTGAGCCGCGGCATCACGATCTCAGCCACCGATCGCTCCCTCCGTCGCGGCAAGAACTGCCTGGATCACATTCTCCTCGTGCGGCATGGCAGCCTGTTCCATGCGGCGGGAGTAGGGCATGTGGACGTCCGCGCCCGTGACTCGCTGGACGGGAGCGTCCAGCCAGTCGAAGGCCTGTTCGGTGATCAGGGTGGATAGGTTGGCGCCCACCCCGCCGTGCGGCCACCCCTCCTCGACGATCACGGCCCGGTTGGTCTTCCTGACCGATTCGAGGATGGTGTCGAGGTCCAGCGGTCGCAGCGTGCGGGGGTCGATCACCTCGGCGGAGATCCCGTGTTCCTCCTCGAGCACCCGGGCCGCCTTCTCGGCGACGTGCGCCATCTTGAGGATCCCGACGATGGTGACGTCGGTGCCTTCCCGCCGGACGACCGCCTCCCCGAAACGGAGGATCGCGTCCTCGTCGTCGGAGACCTCGCCCTTGATTCCGTACAGGCTCTCATGCTCGATGAAGATGACCGGGTTCTCGTCCCGGATCGCCGCCTTGAGCAGGGCCTTCGCGTCGCCGGGGGTCGAGGGACACGCGACCAGTAGCCCGGGCACCTGGAGGTAGAGCGCCTCGAAGCTGTGCGAGTGGGTGGGGCCCAGCTGGTGGCCGCCCCCGCCGGGCATCCGGATCACCATCGGCACGCGCACGTGGCCGTTGAACATGTACGGGATCGCGGCGGCGTGGTTCACGATCTGGTCGAGCGCGAGGAGCGAGAAGTTCACGGTCATCAGTTCCACGACGGGGCGCAGCCCGCCCATCGCCGCCCCGACCCCGGCCCCGACGATGGTGTTCTCGGATATCGGGGTGTCCCTCACCCGTTTCTCCCCGAACTCGTCGAGCAGACCCTCGGTGACCTTGAACGCTCCCTGGAACACGCCGACGTCCTCGCCCATCACGAACACGTTCTCGTCGCGGCGCATCTCCTCGGCCATCGCGTCGCGCAGGGCCTCGCGCATCCGGGCCTCGCTCATTCGCGAACCCCTTCCCGCGTCTGGCGTTCCCTTTCCTCGGAGGCGTGGGCGGCGCCGGATTCGGCGAGCTCCTTCATCACCTCGGGCGCGTCCTCGCCGAGCTCGCCCCTGTGCGGTTCGGGTGAGCGTTCGTCGACGGAGTACCAGCCCATCGTTTCGCTCACGACGTAGAGCTCCTCGTAGAGCGATTCGAGCGGGGGCTCCGGCGACTCGTCGGCGTACTTCACGGCGGCCATGACCGTCTCCTCGGCCTCGTCCCGCACCTTCCCGACGTCGGCCTCGCCGAACACTTCCCCCTCGATGCAGGTGCGGATGAAGGTCTCGATCGGGTCCTTCTCGCGCCACTCCTCGACCTCGGACTTGTCGCGGTACACCTCGGGGTCGGCGGCGCTGTGGCCCCGGTAGCGGTAGGTGAAGGCCTCCACGAGGCTGGGCCTGCCCTGCTCCCGCACCATTTCGAGGTGTTCGCCGACGCGGTCCCGGACCTCGAGCAGGTTCATGCCGTCGATCCGTTCCCCTTCGATCCCGTAGCCGGCCGCCTTCTGCGACAGGTCGGTGACCGCGCTGTGCCGCTCGAGCGCGGTGCCCATCCCGTAGAGGTTGTTCTCGACGAGGAAGAGGACGGGGAGGTCCCACAGGGCGGCGAGGTTCATCGTCTCGCCGAAGTTGCCGGTGTTCGAGGCGCCGTCACCGAACATGCACACCGTGACCGAGTCCTCGCCCTTGTACTGACTGGCGAGGCCGAGCCCGGCCGCCAGCGGGAGGTTGCCGCCGACGATCCCGTAGCCACCCATGAAGCGGCGTTCAGCGTCGAAGATGTGCATCGATCCGCCCCGGCCGCCGCTCGTGCCGGTCTCCTTGCCGAACAGTTCGGCCATCACCGCGTCGGCGGGCGTGCCGCGGGCCAGGGCGTGGCCGTGGGTCCGGTAGGTGCCGATCAGGTAGTCGTCCTCGCGCATCACCGAAGTGGTGCCGACGATGGTCGCCTCCTCGCCGATCGCCAGGTGGAGGAAACCCCCCGCCTTCGCCCGCTGGTACTGGCGCCCGGCCTCCTCCTCGAAGCGCCGGATGAGGCACATCCGGCCGAGCAGATCGAGCGCGGTGTCGCGATCGGGAAGACCAGCCATAAGCACACAGTAGCGATCCGCCCACTTCGGCTTTTAGGCTTGACCAAGGGGATCTGTGAATTTCAACGGGGGACCTTGCGGGTCCCGCAAAGTTTCCGCAAGGACCTCGAAACCTGCTCCGGGGAATCTGCCGCCGTTCCCTTTCCCCTTCCCTCCCTTCCCTTTCCCGACTCATGAGGAGCAGAACGATGAAAAAGATCCTGATCACGGCAATGGCATTGGCGGCATTCCTGTTCGCCGCCCAGAGCGCCCAGGCCACCCTGGTCACGGGCTCCATCATGGTCAACGTCTGGGGTCACGGCATGCTTACTTCCGACGCCATCGATTGCGGCAGCGGCAGGACCACGTGTGCCGTGACGGCGACCTGGGACGACAACGGCGAGGCCCCCGAGATATCCCTCGTCCCGACCAGCACGAAGACCGGATGGGAAATCACCAGCTGGAGCGGGTGCTCGCGGCTGGTGAGCATGCGGGACTGCCGCGTCACGTTCCAGGCCGGATCCACCAAGACGGCCTCCGCGGCCTTCTTCGACGTTCAGGCCCCGAACGTCTTCCTCGCCTCGTACACGCCGGTCGTGTCGGACCGGCTGCACGTGACCGCGAACGTCACCGACAACGAAAAGGTGACGAAGGTCGAGTACCTCCTGGACGACGAGGTCGTCTACACGCAACTCCAGAACTTCGGCAATGCGGTCCTCGACACCTCGGAGATCCCCGAGGGTGAGCGGGTGTTGAAAGTGCGCGCCATCGATGGCAACTACAACGTCGGCGAGAGCAACAGCCACATCGTCGAGGTCGACCACACCCCGGTCGAGATAGTGCTGCTCGATCCGGCTACCCACACGAACGAGGAGAACCCTTCCTTCTCGTTCGACATGCCGAACGATGACGCCTGGGGCGCCGAGTGTGAAATTCGGACGCAGGGCGAAGCGGTGGCCACCGACAGCTGCTGGGATGACGAACCGTTCGTCGCGCCCGCCCTCGACGAAGGCTCGTACGAGTTCGTGGTCTCGGCCCACGACCAGGCCGGCAACGAGGGGGCGGTGACCCACGAGTTCGTGGTGGATCGGACCGCCCCCGTGCTCGAGTTCACGTCCGGTCCCGACGATGACGCCGAGGTCTCCTCCGGCGAGGTGAGCTACGGCTGGACCGTGACCGACGGCCTGAAAGCCACGCAGAAGTGCACCTGGGACGGCGGCGAAGCCTTCGACTGCGATGGTGCCGCGACCCGGAATCTTCCCGCGGGTCCGCACACCTTCACGGTCACGGCGACGGACCTGGCCGGCAACGCCACCAGCTCGACCCGGACCGTGACCGTGAAGTCCGAGCCGGCCAAACCAGGCAAGCCGGAAGAGGCCGGTGACGTCACCGCCCCGGTCGTGCGCATCGTCGCCCCGAAGCAGACCCTCCGGTCGATGCGGCGGGCCCTCCGTCTCAACGTCCGCTGCGGCGAGACCTGCTCCGGCCGGGTCGTGGTCCGCGGACCGCGCGGCATCAGGTTCTCGGGCCGCGTGCACCTGGCCCGGGCCGGCGTGGCGAAGCTGAGGCTCCGTCCGACGGCGAAGGTCCGGAAGCGCCTGCGGGTGAACGCGCCGCGGTCCGTTCGCCCCCGTGCCGTGAAGCTCACGGCGACCGCCCGCCTGGCCGACGCGGCAGGAAACACCGGCAAGTCCACGCTGAGGTTCCGGGTCAAGGCCTGAACTTTCCCTCCTCCCTGGCGCCGCCCCGCTCCCTCCCGGTCCCGGGGCGGCGCCGTTTCCCTCTCTCCGAAAGGAACACGATGAAACTCCCGTTCAAGTCTCTCTTCGCACTGCTCTCGCTGGTCACCTTCGCCTTCGTCGCACAGGTCCAGGTGGCGAACGCGGAACCCGAGAATCCGATCGTCCGCGGCTCCTTGACCGTCTCCGTGATCGGAGGCGGAAAGGTCACGGGCACGGGCATCGACTGTGGCGCCGATTGTTCGCACGACGCCAGCTGGCGCGACAACGAGGTCCCGCCGGTAAACCGCCTGACCGCTACGGCGAATCTCGGTTGGGCGTTCAACAGCTGGTCGGGCTGCACTCCCATCTCGGGAGGGCGCTGCGACGCCGGCTACGGAATCGAAGAGCCCAACCGCGTGACCGCGCGCTTCATCGACGTGATGGCGCCGAGCGTCTTCATCTCCTCGGTGTCGCCCGGCGAGGTCGCCGGCGACAGCGTGCTCGTCGGCGTGTCCGCCACCGACAACGACCGCGTGACCAAGGTCGAGTACCTGATCGACGGCAACGTCGTGGCGACCCTGAATTCGGCGCCCTGGAGTGCGAACCTGAACCTGGGGCTGGTTCCCGAGGGCGTCCACCAGATCCAGGCTCGCGCCTACGACCCTGCGGGCAACAACGGGATCACGGCCAACTACCCGATCACGGTCGACCACACCGGTCCCGACATCACGTTGAACTCGCCGATCGCGGCCACCAATGCGGCGACCGTCAGTTTCTCGTTCAGCTCCGAAGCGGGCGACCTCCACTCGGCCGTCTGCTCGATCCAGAGGGAGTTCAGTGACTTCGAACCGTCGCCGTGCGCCCGCGACGAGTGGTTCACCGGAGACGTCCCGACCGAAGGCAAGTGGGATTTCGTGGTCCAGGCTCGTGACAATGCGGGCAACTTCACCTCGGAGCGCCACTCCTTCGTGGTCGACCGCGCCGCCCCGGTGGCGGAGTTCACGTCCGGACCGGCCGATGGTTCGGTTCTCGAGGTGGGCAACGTCAAGTTCGAGTGGTCGGCGACCGACGGTCTGCCGCTGACCCAGAAGTGCTCCTGGGATGACGGCGAGACCATCGATTGCGACGGGTCGGCCACCCGGGGCGTGACTGCGGGGGCTCACAAGTTCAAGGTCGAAATCACCGACCAGGCGGGCAACGAGACGACCCTCTCCCGCACCTTCTCGGTCAGGAAGGACGGCAAC
>Ga0182743_1001025_pt1 | contig 29761 bp, 23 predicted proteins | sample eDN3rd30CKraftOP_FD_128522 | JGI IMG/M metagenome (GOLD analysis project Ga0182743, IMG submission 128522) | Enriched Organic Plus compost microbial communities from Emeryville, California, USA - eDNA 3rd pass 30_C Kraft OP (version 2) (version 2) ... | reverse complement strand
GGTCAGGTTCCAGATCAGCCAGCTGTCGACAGTGCCAAAACACAGCTCGCCCCGCCGCGCACGCTCACGCGCGCCGTCGATCGTGTCGAGCAGCCATTTCAGCTTGGTGCCCGAGAAATAGGGATCAAGCAGCAGACCGGTGCGGGCAGAGATCATCTTTTCATGGCCCTGCGCCTTTAGCGCCTCGCACATCCCGGCCGTGCGGCGATCCTGCCAGACGATGGCGCGATGCAGGGGCTGGCCGGTCCTGCGGTCCCACAAAACCGTCGTCTCACGCTGATTGGTGATGCCGATGGCGGCAATGTCGCTGGCATGCAGCCCGGCCTTTTCGACTGCCTCACGCGCTACGCCAGCAACGGTCACCCACAGATCCGACGCGTCATGTTCGACCCACCCGGACGAGGGGTAGTGCTGGGTAAATTCGCGCTGCGCGCTGGCAATCGCCCGCAAGCCGGGCCCAAAAACGATAGCGCGCGACGAAGTCGTGCCCTGGTCAATCGAAAGAATATGCGACATGGCCTAATCCGGTGCCTCGGTTATCAGATTTCCCGACCATGGCGGGATCGAAGACCGGGGGGCAAGGCCCTGCCCCGCCCCCCGGCAATTGGCATTACTGCCAGGACTTGATCAGTTCGTCATACGAGATCGTCTCGCCCTGCGGCTTTTCGTTCTCGATCGGGCCAACGGGGGCGCCTTCGGCGTCCAGCCATTCCTGCGGGTCTTTTTCCTCATTCAGTTTCGGACCCAGATCGCCCTGCACGCCCGAACGCTCAAGCCGGGCCAGCACTTTTTCTTGCTCGGCGCACAGCGCATCAAGCGCCTCTTGCGGGGTCTTGGCACCCGACAGCGCATCGCCGATGTTCTGCCACCACAGCTGGGCAAGCTTGGGATAATCGGGAATGTTCGTGCCGGTCGGCGACCACTGCACCCGGGCAGGTGAGCGATAGAATTCGACCAGACCGCCAAGTTTCGGCGCCCGCTCGGTAAAGGACTTGTCCTGCACCGTCGATTCACGAATGAAGGTCAGCCCAACATGGGATTTTTTCACATCGACAGTCTTGGAGGTCACGAATTGCGCGTAAAGCCATGCGGCCTGCGCACGATCCACCGGGGTCGATTTCATCAGCGTCCATGAACCCACATCCTGATAGCCGATCTTGGTCCCTTCGGACCAATAGGCGCCATGCGGGCTGGGGGCCATGCGCCATTTCGGCGTGCCGTCCTCGTTCACGACCGGGGTGCCGGGCTTGACCATATCGGCGGTAAAGGCCGTGTACCAGAACATCTGCTGGGCGATATCGCCGCGCGCCGGGACCGGGCCTGCCTCGCCAAAGGTCATGCCCATCGCCTCGGGCGGGGTATATTTGTTCAGCCAGTCGATGGCCTTGGTCACTGCATAGACCGCCGCCGCGTCGTTGGTTGCACCGCCGCGCGCCACGCAAGAACCGACGGGACGCGAGTTCTCGTCAACGCGGATACCCCATTCGTCTACCGGCAGCCCGTTCGGGTCGCCCTTGTCGCCCATACCGGCCATCGACATCCAGGCGTCGGTATAGCGCCAGCCAAGCGAGGGGTCTTTCTTGCCGTAGTCCATGTTGCCCCAGGCTTTGGTGGGGCCGCCCTCGATATAGGACATGTCACGACCGGTGAAGAATTCGGCAATGTCTTCATAGGCCGACCAGTTCACCGGGACACCCAGATCATAGCCGTATCTGGCCTTGAAATCGTCCTTGGTTTTTTGATCGTTGAACCAGTCGTAGCGGAACCAGTAAAGGTTGGCGAACTGCTGATCGGGCAGCTGATACAGCTCTCCGTCCGGGGCGGTGGTAAACTTGATGCCAAGGAAGTCATCAAGGTCAAGCGTAGGACTGGTAAAGTCCTTCCCCTCTTCAGCCATCCATTTGGTCAGGCTGCGGGCCTGCTGATAGCGCCAATGGGTGCCGATCAGGTCACTGTCGTTGACATAGGCGTCATAGATATTCTCGCCGGTCTGCATCTGCGTTTGCAGCTTTTCAACGACGTCGCCTTCGCCGATCAGATCATGGGTGACCTTGATACCGGTGATGGCCGTAAAGGCCGGGGCCAGAACCTTGGCCTCATATTCATGGGTGGCAATGGTTTCCGAGACGACCTTGATCTCCATCCCCGCCAGAGGTTTGGCGGCGTCGATGAACCATTGCATCTCTTTTTCCTGATCCTCGCGAGAAAGCGAAGAGAGATCGCTGATCTCGGAATCCAGGAATTTCTTCGCGGCCTCCATATCCGCCCATGCGGGCATCCCCAGAACCATGAGCGCAAGCGCCATGGCCGTGGTTCTTTGCATCGGTCTCATGTTTTCCTCCCTATGGAATGAGACGTTGAACCTATCGCGCCTCGGGCCAGCCGCAGCCGCCCCGGAGCCCTGTTCCAGCCCGGTCAAACCCAGCGAAACACCGCTGCGGCATAGGCCAGGCAAATGACGAGCCCCCACCATAACGGCGAGCCGGCAAAGAACAGCCAGCCCAGACAGATGAAGGCCGAACCAAGAAGCGAGATGAACAACCGGTCCCCACGCGTCGTCTCGATACGCAGAATGCCGCGGCGCGGTGTCTCGGGGAAACGGATGGCAAGGATGGTGAACAGAACCAAAAGGCTGGCAATCACCCAGAAAAACAGCGCAACCGGAAAGGTCCAGGCCATCCATCCGCCGGGGACCATGGGGGCAAACCAATCCTTGGCACCATCCCTGACCGGCGTTGCCCAGACCAGAAAGGCAAGGGCAGCGGCCAGAATAACAGCAGCAAGGGTATAGATCGCGCCCCAGCCCCGGGGCTTGTGCGTCGCAATCGCAGCGTTCGACATCATACCCTCCCCAGGGCAAAGCCCTTGGCGATGTAGTTGCGGACAAACCAGATCACCAGCGCGCCGGGAATGATGGTCAGAACCCCGGCAGCCGCCAGCACCCCCCAATCCATCCCCGAGGCCGAGACGGTGCGCGTCATCGTCGCGGCAATGGGTTTGGCATTCACTGAGGTCAGGGTGCGCGACAAAAGCAGCTCGACCCAGCTGAACATGAAGCAGAAGAAAGCCGCGACCCCGATGCCACTGGCGATCAGCGGCATAAAGATGCGCACGAAAAAGCGCGGAAAGCTGTAGCCGTCGATATAGGCGGTCTCGTCGATCTCTTTGGGCACGCCACGCATGAAACCTTCCAGGATCCAGACTGCCAGCGGCACGTTGAAAAGGCAGTGCGCCAGGGCGACCGCGATATGGGTGTCAAACAGCCCTACCGAGGAATAAAGCTGGAAAAAGGGCAGCGCAAAGACCGCCGGCGGCGACATGCGGTTGGTCAGCAGCCAAAAGAACAGATGCTTGTCACCCATAAAGCTGTAGCGGCTGAAAGCATAGGCCGCGGGCAGCGCCACAGCGACGGAAATCACCGTATTCATCACCACATAGATGATCGAGTTGACATAACCCATGTACCAGCTGGGATCCGTCAGGATTACCCGGTAATTGCGCAAGGTCAGCTCATGCGGATAAAGGCTGAAGGTGCCGGTGATCTCGGCATTGGTCTTCAGGCTCATGTTTACCAGCCAGTAGATCGGCAGCATCAGGAACAGCAGATACAGAACCATCACCACGGTCGGGGTCTTGATGCGCATCACATGGCCTCCGGAATGTCGGTCTGGCTGCGGTCCAGATTGGTCATCACGGTGTAGAACACCCAGCTGACAAGCAAGATCACAAGGAAATACATGATCGAGAAGGCAGCAGCGGGGCCAAGGTCGAACTGTCCGACCGCCATCTTGACCAGATCAATCGACAGGAAGGTCGTCGAGTTGCCCGGCCCGCCGCCGGTTACGACAAAGGGCTCGGTATAGATCATGAAACTGTCCATGAAGCGCAAAAGCACAGCGATCAGCAGCACCCCCTTCATCTTGGGCAGTTCGATATAGCGAAACACCGCCCAGCGGCTGGCCTGATCAATCCGCGCCGCCTGATAATAGGCCTGCGGGATGGATTGCAGGCCGGCATAACACAGCAGCGCAACCAGGCTGGTCCAGTGCCAGACGTCCATGACAATCACAGTGATCCATGCGTCCAACGGATCGCTGGTGTAGTTATAGTCAAGCCCCAGCGCCTTGAGCCCGCGACCGAGCAGGCCGATATCGGTGCGCCCGAAAATCTGCCAGATCGTCCCCACGACGTTAAACGGAATAAGCAGCGGCAACGCCATCAGCACGAGGACAAGGCTGGCCCAGAAGCCCTTTTTGGGCATGTTCAGCGCCACGAAGATCCCCAGCGGCACCTCGATCGCCAGAATGATGGCCGAGAACAGCGTCTGCCGCCCCAGCGCCTCATGCAGGCGCGAACTGTGGACCATTTCGTCAAACCATTCGAGCCCGGCCCAGAAGAATTCATTATTGCCGAAAGTGTCGTTAACCGAATAATTCACTACCGTCATCAGCGGGATCACCGCCGAAAAGGCGACGATGACCAGCACCGGCAGGACCAGAAACCACGCCTTGTTGTTTTGGGTCTTTTCCATCAGGCCGCCCCTTCTTCCTGCGGCACCACGCGCCAGTCATCAGCATAGACGTTGATTTTTTGCGGGGCGAAGGCGACCTGTGGCAGCCCTTCGACCGGCATCCCTTCGGGCATGACAACGTTAAGCGGGCGGCCCATCACCTCGCCCCGGACAAGGCGGTGGCGCCCGACATCTTCGATCCGCCGGATGGTCAGCGGCAGCCCGCCGCTTGCAACCAGCGTCGCATGTTCGGGACGAATGCCTATCTGAACCCGACCTGCCACGGGCCCATAATGCGCCCCCAGCATCACCGTCTCGCCCCCAGGCAACAGGGCACGGTCGCCCTGAACATCAGCCTCAAGGAAATTCATACCCGGAGAGCCGATAAAATAGCCGACAAAGGTATGTGCCGGACGTTCGAACAGTTCTTCGGGGGTGCCCATCTGCACAACGCGGCCTTCGTACATGACCACGACCTTCTGGGCAAAGGTCAGTGCTTCGGTCTGATCGTGGGTGACATAGATCATCGTATGACCGAACTGGCGGTGCAGCTCCTTGAGCTGGGTACGCAGCTCCCATTTCATATGCGGGTCGATGACGGTCAGCGGTTCGTCAAAAAGGATCGCGTTCACGTCCTCACGAACCATGCCCCGGCCAAGGCTGATCTTTTGCTTGGCATCGGCGGTCAGGCCCTGTGCCTTGCGGTCCAGCCAGGCCTCCATGCCGATCATGCGGGCGATCTGGTCCACCCGTGCCTTGATATAGGCCGCATCCTTGCCCCGGTTCTTTAGCGGAAAGGCAAGGTTATCGCGCACGCTCATCGTGTCATAGACGACCGGGAACTGGAACACCTGGGCGATATTGCGCTCGGCCGTCGTCGCGTCGGTCACGTCGCGGTCGCCAAACAGCACCCGCCCGTGGCTGGGCGTCAGCAGGCCCGAGATGATGTTCAAAAGCGTGGTCTTGCCACAGCCCGAGGACCCGAGCAGCGCATAGGCGCCGCCGTCCTGCCAGACGTGATCCATCTCTTTCAGCGCATAATCCGCCTCGGACTGAGGATTAGGCAGATAGCTGTGGGCAAGGTTCTTTAGCGTGATCTGTGCCATGATCCCCTCATCCCGCCAGCGCATAGGCGGCAGGCACCACCAGCCGCTCGGACGCGTCAAACAGATAGACATGCGCCGGATCCAGCCAGACCGAAAGCGGCTGGCCGGGCGTCAAAAGATGCACCCCCTCGACCAGACCCACCCAGCGATCAGCGCCATGCTCGACATGAACAAAGGTCTCAGAGCCGGTAATCTCGGTCGCGGCCAGAGTACAGGTGAACTCGACCGCGGCGGGGCCGGGACGGGTCAGCGACAGGTGGTTGGCGCGGAAACCCGCAAGACAGGCGCCATCGGGCAGGTCAGAGAAACTGCCCGCCGGCAGTTGACTATCACCCAAGGTCACAGCCCCATCTTGCTTACGCGCAGCGACGAAATTCATTGGCGGATCGCTGAAGACCCGCGCCGTCGTCGCATCGACCGGCTGGCGATAGACAATCGGCGTCGGCCCGAATTGCGTTATCCGCCCCTGCCATAGCGTCGCGGTATTGCCGCCCAGCAACAGCGCCTCTTCAGGTTCGGTGGTCGCATAGACAAAGATCGCGCCCGACGCCTCAAAGATACGCGGAATCTCGACCCGCAACTCTTCGCGCAGTTTGTAGTCAAGGTTCGCCAGCGGCTCATCCAGCAGGACAAGCCCCGCGCCCTTGACCAGCGCCCGCGCCAATGCGCAACGCTGCTGCTGGCCGCCCGACAGCTCAAGCGGCTTACGCCCGAGCATCGGTGTCAGATGCAGCATATCGGCAGTTTCGCGGACCTTGCGGTCAATCTCGTCCCGGGGCCGGCCAAGAATGCGCAGCGGCGAGGCGATGTTTTCATAGACCGTCAGGCCGGGATAGTTGATGAATTGCTGATAGACCATGGCGACGCCACGATCCTGAACCCGCTGGCCGGTGACGTCGCTGCCATCCCAAAGGATGCGGCCGGTCGTCGGCTGGTCCAGCCCGGCCATCAGCCGCATCAGGCTGGTCTTGCCAGCCAGTGTCGGGCCCAGCAGCACATTCATGCTGCCTTTTTGCAAGGTCAGGTTGGTGGGATGGATATGCACCTTCCCCCCGACCGACCGGGATATGCCCTGCAGTTCCAGCAAAGCGGTCCTCCCCCTAATACTCCGCCCCTGGTTCAGGCGATACGATACTGCTCCACGAACGCCTCCAGTTCGTGGCGCTGCGCCTCATTCATGTGCAGTCCCAGCTTGGTACGACGCCAAAGGATATCCTCGGCGGTCTGGGCAAACTCGTGACGGATCAGCCACATCACCTCAGCCTCGGTCAGACCGGCGCCGAAATCACGACCCAGCGCGGCCATGCTGTCGGCACCGTTCAGCAACAAGAACGCCTCGGTACCGTAGGTACGCACCAACCTGCGGGCAAGACGCCCGGACAGGAACGGATGGCTGGCCTGAAGCTGCGCGATCAGGTCCGAAACCCCGTCCACGGGAAAATCCCCGCCGGGCAGCGCCACCCGAGCTGTCCAGTCCCCACCCGCCTGCGGAAAGAATGGCACAAGCTTTGCCATCGCGCTTTCCGCCAACCGGCGATAGGTGGTGATCTTGCCGCCAAAGACATTGAGCAGCGGCGCGTCCTCATCATGCAGGCTAAGCACATAGTCCCGCGTCGCCGCAGTCGCCGATTTTGCGCCGTCATTGTAAAGCGGACGCACCCCAGAATAGGTCCAGACCACCTGATCCGCCGTCACGGGACGCGCAAAATACTGGCTGGCAAAAGCGCAAAGATAATCCCGCTCTTCGTCCGAACAGCGCGCCTCACCGGGGGCGCCGCGATGGTCCATATCGGTGGTGCCGATCAGGGTGAAATCTTCCTCAAAGGGAATGGAAAAGATGATCCGCCCATCCGTACCCTGGAAGAAATAGCAGCGATCGTGATCATAAAGACGCGGCACGACAATATGGCTGCCTCGCACCAGACGCACACCTTCGGTCGAGGGGATATGCGCGACATTGCGGATCACATCCTCGACCCACGGCCCGCCAGCATTGACCAGCGCGCGGGCGTGATGAATGCGTGTACCCTCGGGACCTTCGGTGGTGATGCGCCACAGCCCCTCGGCACGCTCGGCGTGGGTGACGCGGGTCCGGGTCATGATCGTCGCGCCCCGCGCCGCAGCATCGCGCGCGTTCAGCACCACAAGCCGCGCATCCTGCACCCAGCAATCGGAATATTCCCAGCCCAGGCTGAAGCCGGGCCTAAGCGGCTGACCAACAGCATCACGCGACAAATCCAGCCGTTTCGTGCCCGGCAGGATCTGACGCCCGCCCATATTGTCATAAAGAAACAGCCCCAGCCTGATCAGCCATGCCGGCCGACGCCCACGCAGCCACGGCATCGTCACCGACAAAAGCCGCGATGTCGGCGTATCGCTTTCAAACCGCATCTGCGGCGAATAGGGCAGCACAAAACGCATCGGCCATGAGATATGCGGCATGGCGGTCAGCAGCGTCTCGCGCTCTTCCAGCGCCTCACGGACCAGGCGGAACTCAAAGAATTCAAGGTAGCGCAAGCCGCCATGAAAAAGCTTGGTCGAGGCCGAAGAGGTCGCCTGCGCCAGATCGCCCATCTCGGCCAGCGTCACCGAGAGGCCACGCCCCACCGCGTCCCGCGCGATGCCGCAACCGTTGATTCCACCGCCAATGATGAAAAGGTCAGCCTCGGGCCGTGCTGGTGTTGACACGCCGATTCCTTTCCGTCGTTTCGCACCGCTTTTGATAGCCGAAAGATGTAACGGTGATGTAATACCAGTCAAGCGAGAATTTTCGTTTATGATCGTTTTTATACACAAACGAATGTTCGTGCGCGGCATTGCTGCATGATTCGCTGCATAATGCAGCAATTGCAGTGCATAACAGCATGGCATGTGCGCGGTTTCCGTGGCGTAATGGTACGTCGCTGTCCGCGGATCAGCGGCAAACCGCGTTTAAACGAAGATTCCCGGGCCGGATCGCACAACTCAAGGAAGAGTATTTAAAATTATGATCAACCCAAAGAAATTTCAGGCCCTCTGCTGCCGCAACGCGGCAACAAAACCGATGATTTACAGGCGCAGGCAGCGTTAACCATCGCTCGGGCTTGGTATTCCCGAGAAAATCTGGCAAAGGACGGCGCATCCTAAGAAGGGCCATGCAGATGAACAGCCAATCCGTCATCAACACCGGGGGTCAGGCCGATACCCTGACCCATCTTCAGAGGCTTGAGGCCGAAAGCATCCAGATCATGCGCGAGGTCGTGGCCACTGCCGACAACCCGGTGATGCTGTATTCTATCGGCAAGGATTCGGCCTGTATGCTGCATCTGGCGAAAAAGGCTTTCTACCCTGCCCCGCCGCCCTTCCCGCTGTTGCATGTGGACACGACCTGGAAATTCCGGGCCATGTATGATCTGCGCGACCGCGCCGCACAGGCAGCGGGAATGGAGCTGATCGTACACCATAACCCCGAGGCGCTGGAAAAGGGTATCAACCCCTTTGACCATGGCAGCCTGCATACCGACATGTGGAAGACCGACGGTCTGAAACAGGCCCTGACCAAATACAATTTCGATGTCGCCTTTGGCGGTGCCCGCCGCGACGAGGAAAAATCGCGTGCCAAAGAGCGGGTGTTCTCGTTCCGCTCGGCCAATCACCGTTGGGACCCCAAGAACCAGCGCCCCGAGCTGTGGAAGCTTTATAACACCCGCAAGGGCAAGGGTGAGTCGATCCGCGTATTCCCGCTGTCGAACTGGACCGAACTCGACATCTGGCAATACATTCACCTTGAGAACATCGAGATCGTCCCGCTGTATTTCTCGGAACCGCGCCCGGTGGTCGAGCGTGACGGCCTGCTGATCATGGTCGATGACGACCGTTTCCCGCTGCGCGAAGGCGAAGAGCCGATGATCAAATCGGTCCGCTTCCGTACGCTGGGTTGCTATCCGCTGACCGGCGCAGTGGAATCCAACGCCCGTACCCTGCCCGAGGTGATTCAGGAAATGCTGCTGACCACCACTTCGGAACGTCAGGGCCGCGCCATCGACCACGACCAGTCCGCTTCGATGGAAAAGAAGAAACAAGAGGGGTATTTCTGAGATGAACAACGAAATGAAAGACCCCGCCTACATCGCCGATGCGCTGATCGCGCAAGACATCGACGCCTATCTGCTGAAACATCAGCACAAGACCATGCTGCGCTTCATCACCTGCGGCTCGGTCGATGATGGCAAGTCGACGCTGATCGGCCGCCTGCTTTATGACAGCAAGATGATCTTTGAAGACCAGCTTGCGAGCCTTGAAAGCGATTCAAAGGTCGTCGGCACTCAGGGTGGCGAGATCGACTTTGCGCTGCTTGTCGATGGTCTTGCAGCCGAGCGCGAACAGGGCATCACCATCGACGTTGCCTATCGTTTCTTTGCTACGGACAAGCGCAAGTTCATCGTCGCCGACACCCCCGGGCACGAACAGTACACCCGTAACATGGTTACCGGCGCCTCGACCGCCGACCTTGCGGTGATCCTGATCGACGCGCGCCAGGGCGTGCTGACCCAGACGCGGCGGCACAGCTATCTGGTAAACCTGCTTGGCATCAAAAACGTGGTGCTGGCAGTGAACAAGATGGACCTTGTCGATTACTCGGCAGAGCGGTTCTACGACATCGTCGCGGATTATTCGCATTTTGCCAAACAGATCGGCATGGACAGCTTTCTGCCGATCCCGATTTCGGGTCTCAAGGGCGACAATATCGTCGAGAAAAGCGCGAACATGCCCTGGTACCAGGGGCCGACATTGCTTGGCCACCTGGAGGAAGCACCGGTCAGCGACCAGCAGATGCTTGAACATCCGTTCCGCATGGCGGTGCAATGGGTGAACCGGCCGAACCTCGACTTCCGCGGCTTTGCCGGACAGATCAGCGCGGGCGTCGTGCGGCCGGGCGATGCGATCCGGGTGCTGCCTTCGGGCAAGACGACCACGGTCAAATCCATCGTCACCTATGACGGCGAGCTGGAAAAGGCTGTCGCTGGTCAGTCGATCACCCTGACCTTTGCTGATGAGATCGACTGTTCGCGCGGCGATGTCATCGTCCAATCCGACGAGCCCTGCGAGGTTGCCGACCAGTTCGAGGCGACGCTGGTCTGGACGGCCGAGCAAGAGATGCTGCCGGGCCGTCCCTACCTGCTGAAAATCGGTACCCAGACGGTCACCGCGACCGTCACCGAGCCGAAATATGAAGTTAACGTCAACACGCTGGACCATCTGGCCAGCAAGACGCTGGGGCTGAACGCAATCGGCGTGGTCAATATCTCGACCGACCGTCCGATCCCCTTTGAGGCCTATGCCCAGAACGTCGATCTTGGCGGTTTCATCCTGATCGACCGCATGACCAATGCGACGGTCGCAGCGGGGATGATCCATTTCGCCCTGCGCCGGTCGCAAAACATCCACTGGCAGGCACTGGACGTCAACCGCGAGGCACACGCCGCGCTGAAAAACCAAAAGCCCGCAGTGATCTGGTTCACCGGTCTTTCGGGCTCGGGCAAGTCGACCATTGCCAACATCGTCGAGAAAAAGCTGCATGCCCTTGGCAAGCACACCTTCCTGCTGGATGGCGACAACATCCGCCACGGGCTGAACCGCGACCTTGGCTTTACCGATGCCGACCGGGTTGAAAACATCCGCCGCGTGGGTGAGGTCGCCAAACTGATGGCCGATGCCGGGCTGATCGTGCTGACAGCCTTCATCTCGCCCTTCCGGTCCGAACGGCAGATGGTACGTGACCTGATGTTGCCGGGCGAATTCGTCGAGGTCTTTGTTGATACGCCTCTGGAGGTTGCCGAGGCGCGCGACGTCAAGGGCCTGTATAAAAAAGCGCGGTCGGGCCAGCTGAAGAACTTTACCGGTATCGACAGCCCCTATGAGCAGCCGCAGCAGGCCGAGCTGACCGTAAACACGGTCGATCTGACGCCCGAAGAGGCTGCCGAGCGCATCGTTCAATATGTGCTGCGCGAAATGAGCTAAGGCCCCCGATCAGGGCGAGCCTTGAGAAATTGAACGGGCGGCGACTGTGATCCAGTTGCCGCCCGTTTCATTTGCACAAAGGCCGCGACAGGCCATAAGAAAGGGCCGGAGCACAGATCCTATGCCCCGACCCTGCGTTTGCCCCTGGTGCCTAAAGTCCGGTCAGGGGAAATCCGGTGATCCGCTTGGGCCGGGGCGGGGCATAGGTTCGCACTTTCGAGGTCTTGAGGCCCAACCGCACCAGCGACTCGGCAATGGTGACGGCGGCGGCAACACCATCCACCACAGGCACCCCGGTCCGTTCGCGGACTTTTTGCTCAAGCTCAGCCATGCCACCACAACCAAGGCAGATCACCTCGGCATGATCATTGGTGACGGCGGCGGCAGCCTGTTCGACGATGGCCTCTACCGCGCGCTCGGGCTGTGTTTCCAGTTCAAGAACCGCCATGCCGCTGGCCCGGACCGAGGCGCAGCGCGCATCTAGCCCGGCCAGCTTCAGCCGATCCTCGATCAGCGGAACAGCGCGATCCAGCGTCGTTACCACGGAATATTTATGGCCAAGGAACATGGCCGTTGAAGCAGCCGCCTCGGTGATATCGACGACCGGAACTTCAAGCAGTTCTTGCAGCCCTTCGCGGCCATGTTCGCCATACCCCGCCTGAATGACCGCATCAAAGGGCTGATCGTAGCGCATGACCGCATCCATGACGCCGACGGCGGCAAGGTAGCTTTCAAAATTGCCCTCGACTGACTCCGCGCCAAAGCGCGGGGTCAGGGCGACGATCTCGGTCCCCGGCGCAGCAGCCTTTTGGGCCTGCACGCCGATGCCATGGGTCATCGTCTCGGTCGTGTTCACGTTCACTACAAGAATACGCATGTCTTCTCCGTCTCGGGTCAGTGGTTGGTCGCCACGGCAATGGCCTCGCCATCCCGGTCGACATAGCTCAGCCCCTTGGGCGCGATGAGCCAGTAAAACAGCGCGCCCAGCCCCGCAGCGATGAACCACGAGAATTGCGAAAGCGCATGCAGCGCCGGCAGGAAGGCAATCAGCAACGAGATCGCAGCCGAGGGGATCAGCGCCTTGATGGCAGCCGGATTAAAGCCACCCACATAGTGATAGGGGCCGCTGGCGTCGTCGATGTAAAGCGACGGCACATCCACCTGCTGTTTGCGGATCAACCAGTAATCCGCCATCACGATCCCGAAAAGCGGCCCAAGGAAGGCTCCAAGCCCGCCGAGGAAATAGACGATGACGATCGGCGAGTTATAAAGGTTCCAGGGCAGGATCGCAAAGCCGATGATCGCGCTGACCACCGCAGCGCGGCGAAAGTCCAGATGGCGCGGCAGCAGGTTCGCCAGCGCAAAGGCCGGAGCGACAAAGTTCGCCATCAGGTTCACCGCGATGGTCAGGATCAGCAGCGACAGGCTGGCGATGATCAGCAGCGGCTTGCTGGGGATCTTTTGCACGACATCGGTCGGGCTTTGGATCAGGGTACCATCTATCACCAACTGGCCGCCGGTCAGGATCACCACGATCATGCCAAAGATCAGCATGTTGATCGGGATGCCCCAGAAATTGCCCATGACCACGGCCCGGCGCGAAACGGCCCCGCGGGTAAAGTCACAAAAGTTCAGAACGAAGGTGCCATAGATCGCCACCCAAAGCGAAGCAGCACCCAGGATCTGTGCCCACATCGCCCCGCCACTCAGCGCATTCGGCGGCGACCAGCGCAGCTCTCCGCCCGCGCTGTAGAGTACCCAGCCCGCCAGCGCGACAAAGGTCACAAGAATGACCGGGCCGGCGCAGGCTTCGTATTTGCGGATGCTCTCCATCCCGTAACAGGCGATGATGACCTGAACCACCCAAAGAATGCTGAAGCTGATCCAGCCCAGCACCGACAGGCCCAGCACCATCTGCTGCGCCAGAGGCGCAAGGCCGGGGATCAGCGCGATCAACAGCACATCCAGCACCATCGAGGCCAGATAGGTCTGGATCCCGAACCAGACGATGGCGACACCACCACGAATCAGGGCCGGGATCTGCGCGCCACGGGTACCAAAGCTGATGCGGCTCATCACCGGGAAAGGCACCCCGGTCTTGATGCCCATATAGCCCGACATGGTCAGCAGGATGAACAGAAACAGCGCGCCAAAGCTAAGCGCGGTCAGGATCTGCCAGCCGCCAAGGCCAAGCGCGAAAAGCCCGATGGCAAAAGAGTAATTGCCAAGGCTGTGCACGTCATTGGCCCAGAGGGCAAAGATGTTATACGCGCTCCACGTACGGCCTTGCTGCTGGGTGGGCGCAAGGTCACGGTTGTAAAGCCCGGGCGACACGTCGGGCGGAATGGTTTCGGACAGCGTGACGCCCTGCAGGGGATCATGGCCGGTCTCGGCGGTCTTGATACTGGCCATTACTGCCCCTTCCATTTCGGGCAGAAGCATCCCCGCGCCGTAATCCGTTGATCCGCAAGATTGCGCCCGTTGATCGGCCGACGCAAAAGCCCCTTTGCGGGGCGCGTCGCCATGCGACGCCCCTCAGTCACAGTTGGTGCCATGGTTCCCTCCCGTTCCTCTGGCAGCCGGCCTTACCCGGCACGACAAGCTTCCCGCATTGAGCTTGCACCTGAAATGTTAGATGATATCTTTACTAAGCGTCTATTTAGCATGTCGCATAACACCATATCGGAATTATTGAAAATTCTCCGTAGCTGAATCAGACAGACTGGCGCCAACGGGGGGACTGAATGGATGGAATGCTTAATACGCGCGCACAGGTCGCGCTGGCCGAAGCTTTGCGCCACGGCGAATTGCATGCCGGCCAATTCCTGTCGATGCCTCAGCTGGTCGATATCCTGAAACTGCCATTGGCCGCGGTGCGCGAGGCCGCGCGCCATGCCAGCAGCTCGGGTTGGCTTGAGATTATTCCCAAGCGGGGAGTCCAGATCATGGACGCCCGGCCCGGGACGATCCGCGACAGTCTCGACATGCGCATGGTGCTGGATCAAGAGGGTGCGCGGCGCCGCATTCTGGACGGTGACGAGCTCGCCCCGCTGGGCGCACTACGTCAGGCGCATGAGCAGATGCTGGCTGCCGCCCGTGGCGCGGCCACACCAGAGCTGTCACCGAATGCGATTGCAGTCGATCTGTCGCTGCATGACTTTCTGGCCGGAGGGCTGAATAATCCGCTGCTGCGCAGTTGCTATGACAGCAACCGGATCCGCATCGCGATACTTCAGCGCGTGCGCCCCTTTGTGCAAGAGCGTATCCTTTCGGCCATGGAAGAACATCTGGCGATCATTGATGCGGTCGAGCGCCGCGATATATCCGCTGCGGTCGAGGCCATCGCCTATCACTGCGAACGCACCCAGCATTGGTGGGGCGTGCCGGCCTATCACCGCGGCCGCTAAAGCGCCTCGGCCCCGCAACCCACACCTGCTAGCCGGCACATCGCCTCATGCTGGCTCAGAAACACCTGCCCGGTCAGATGGTCAAGGAACCGGCTGCGCTGCAGCCGGTCCATTACCGGCCCCTTCACCTCTGAAAGGTGGAAATGGATGCCTGTCTCGGCAAGCCGACGGTTGATCTCTTCGAGGCTTTCCAGCGCGCTGGCATCAATGTCATTCACCGCCGGACACATCAGGACCACATGGCGCAGCCCAGAACGGTCGGCCACCAATGCGGCGATGCGATCTTCAAGAAAGCGGGCATTGGCGAAATACAGGCTTTCATCCACCCGCAGGGACAGGATCCGGGGATGGGTGATAACACGGTGACGCTCAATATTGCGGTAATGCTCGGTCCCAGGCACCTGCCCGACGACAGCGGAATGCGGGTGTGAACTACGCCATTGCTGCAAGATCAGCGACAAAAGCACCCCGGCGGTGATACCCTCTTCGACGCCAAGGGTCAGGATGACAAGGATCGTCGCGAGCATCGCCGCCCCGTCCGAGCGGCAATAGCGCAAGGTACGGATCACCGCGCCGAAATCGACCAGTGTCAGCACCGCAAGGATGATGGTCGCGGCCAGCGTCGCCTGTGGCAGATCGGCCAGCGCCGGGGTCAGAAACAGCGTTGCCAGCGCGATGCCGACAGCCGTGAACACACCTGCAGCAGGGGTGCGCGCGCCGGCATCGAAGTTCACCACCGAGCGGGCAAATCCCCCGGTGACCGGATAGCCCGAGGTCAGCGCCGCAGCAATATTGGCGGCGCCAAGCCCGACCAGTTCTTGATCCGGCTCGATCCGTTCGCGCCGCCGCGCAGCAAGCGTCTGTGCGACAGAAACGGATTCAACAAAACCCACAACCGAAATCAGCAGCGCCGCCGGGATCAGCGCCACCACCAGATCATAGGAAAGAACCGGCAAGCCAGGGCTGGGCAGACCGCGTGGAATCGCACCGATCAGCGCCACACCCTGTCCCCCCAGATCCAGCCAGCGGGCCAATCCGATGGTCGCGGCAATGGCAAGGATCGGCGCCGCCCGCGCAATGCCATCGGCAAGACGCGGCCCAACGCCGGCAAGCGTCAGCCAGCCTTTGAGATAGCGGCGCGAGAGGTAAAGAAAGACCAGAACCCCAGTCCCGAGGATCACAGTCCCGGGATTGATCTCGCCTGCCTGCGCCACCAATGCGAACAGGATCTGTGGCAGGGTGCCGCCACCGCCCGGCGTGCCGAGGATGTGATGCAGCTGCCCCGCCGCGATCAGGATGCCCGACGCGGTGATAAAGCCCGAGATCACCGGATGGCTAAGAAAATGCGCCAGAAACCCCAGCCGCAAAATGCCCATCACCACCAGCATCGCACCGGAAAGCGCCGCCAGCGTCACCGCAGCTGAGACGGCATCGGCAAGTCCGGCATCGACCACCGGCGCAACAGCCGAGGCCGTCATCAGCGACACCACCGCGACCGGCCCCACCGCCAGCGTGCGCGATGAGCCAAAGGCCGCATAGGCCAGCAAAGGCAGGATCGAGGCGTAAAGCCCTGCCTCGGGCGGCAGGTTGGCAAGCATGGCATAACCAAGCCCTTGCGGAATCAGCATGATCGTCACGATCACCGCCGCCAGCAGGTCGGCGGTGAAAGTCGCGCCGTCATAGCGCCTGCCCCAGTCCAGAATGGGCAACCAGCCCCGCACTCGTCTCACACCCAAACTCCCTGCCCTCGTCCTTTGGACAATAGCAGATCAGCACCGGGGCGGATCAAGCGCAAGCACCTGACTTTTCCCAGCTATTTCCAGGGGGCCTGCAACAGGTCCAGCGGGATTTTCAGATAGCGCCGCCCGTTCGCCTCGGGTTCGGGCAGACGCCCGGCGTTGATGTTGATTTGCAGCGCATGCAGGATCAGCTTGGGCATTGGCAGGGTGCGGTCGCGGGCCTCGCGCACGGCAACGAATTCATCCTCGGTCGGCCGCTGCGACAGGTGGATATTCGCTGTCCGCTGCTCGGTCACGGTCGATTGCCAGCGCGCCTCGCGTCCGCCCTGACAGTAATCGTGGCCGGTGAAAATCCGGGTCTCATCCGGCAGGGACAGGATATCCTGAATCGATCGCCACAGGACATGTGCATCTCCGCCCGGGAAATCGGCACGGGCAGTGCCGCTGTCAGGCATGAACAGCGTGTCATGCACAAAGGCCGCATCCCCGACGACATAGGTGACCGAGGCCAGCGTATGGCCCGGTGAAAACATCACATGGGCGGGGATATTGCCGACCGAGAACCGCTCACCCGCAGCAAACAGCTTGTCCCATTGCGAGCCATCGGCAGGGAAATCAGGCCAGTTATAGAAATCCTTCCACAGGTTTTGCACCTCGACAATCTTTTCGCCGATGGCGGTCGGGGCGCCGGTCTTGCTACGCAGGTAATCGGCGGCCGAGAAGTGGTCGGCATGGGGATGGGTATCCAGAATCCACTGAACCTCATAGCCTTTATCAGCGATAAAGCTAAGGATGCGGTCGGCCTCGATGGTGGCGGTGGCACCGGATTTCTCGTCATAATCCAGCACCGGGTCGATGATGGCGCATTTTCCGGTCTCGGGGTCGGCTACGACATATTGCACCGAGCCGGTGCGCGCCTCGTAGAAGCCGGTCACTTCCGGGACATTCACCATAGGTCGTCTCGCTTTTGCTTCTTTAAACCGCAGCCGGCCAGGCCGGCCTATGGGATGACCTCTATTCAATCCCACGCCCCAGTGCCACCGAAACCATAGCTGGAAAAGACCCCGCCCCCGCGTCAGAAGGAAGCGGCCAGTAAGGCTCTGGCCGCCTCTGGTTGCTGCGCCGAGGTCAGCCCGCCTCGGTCACGGCGACGTCTTTCGCGGGCAGATACAGCGCCCCGCCCTGTCGGAATTTTTCGGCCATTTCCTCCATGCCGGCCTGACGCTCGGCCTCGGCCCGGATGTCGTGCGAAATGCGCATCGAGCAGAACTTGGGCCCGCACATCGAGCAGAAATGCGCAAGCTTATGCGCCTCTTTCGGCATGGTCTCGTCATGCATGGCGCGTGCGGTGTCAGGGTCAAGGCCAAGGTTGAACTGATCCTCCCAGCGAAACTCGAACCGTGCCCGCGACAAGGCGTCATCGCGCAGACGCGCCCCGGGATGACCCTTGGCCAGATCGGCGGCATGAGCGGCCAGCTTGTAAGTGATCACACCGGTTTTGACGTCGTCACGGTCGGGCAGACCCAGATGTTCCTTGGGCGTGACATAGCAAAGCATCGCGGTCCCGAACCAGCCAATCATCGCCGCGCCAATGCCCGAGGTGATATGATCATAGCCCGGCGCGATATCGGTGGTCAGCGGCCCGAGCGTATAGAAGGGCGCGTCATGGCAATGGCGCTGCTGCTCATCCATATTCGCCTTGATCTTATGCATGGGCACATGGCCCGGCCCCTCGATCATCACCTGGCAATCCCTGGCCCATGCGATTTTGGTCAGCTCACCCAAGGTGCGAAGCTCGGCGAATTGCGCCTCGTCATTGGCATCAGCGATCGAACCGGGGCGCAACCCGTCGCCCAGACTGAAGCTGACATCATAGGCACGCATGATGTCGCAGATTTCCTCAAAATTCTCATAGAGAAAGCTCTCGCGGTGGTGATGCAGACACCATTTCGCCATGATCGAGCCTCCGCGACTGACGATCCCCGTCACCCTGCGCGCAGTCAGCGGGATCATATGCAGGCGCACCCCGGCATGGATGGTAAAGTAATCGACGCCCTGTTCGGCCTGCTCGATCAGCGTATCGCGGTAAATCTCCCAACTCAGATCCTCGGCGACGCCGCCGACCTTTTCCAGTGCCTGATACAGCGGAACCGTACCAATCGGGACCGGAGCGTTGCGGATGATCCAGTCGCGGATGTTGTGAATATTGCGCCCGGTCGAAAGGTCCATGACAGTATCGGCGCCCCAGCGGATCGCCCAGACCATCTTTTCAACCTCTTCCTCCATGCTGGAGGTGACGGCGGAATTGCCGATATTGGCATTCACCTTGACGCGAAAATTGCGGCCAATGATCATCGGCTCAAGCTCACGATGGTTGATATTGGCCGGGATGATCGCACGACCGGCAGCGATCTCGGCCCGCACGAACTCGGGCGTCACCAGATCGGGCAGATCCGCGCCCATTGGATCACCATCGCGAATATGGGCGGCCAACCTGCCTTCATTCTCGCGGATGGCGACAAATTCCATTTCTGGCGTGACGATGCCCGCACGAGCATAGGCAAGCTGAGTAATTGCCCGGTCCCCAACCGCGCGCAGCGGATCGCGGCGTTCAGGGAATGCAGGGGTCAGGCGCGCGCCCTCGGCAAACCCGTTGTCGGCAGCAGTCACGGGACGGCCCGGATAGGAGGCCACATCACCGCGCCGCAACTGCCAGTCGCCGCGCAGATCGGGCAGACCACGCGCGATATCGGCCTGCACCCCGGCATCCGTATAGGGGCCAGAGCTGTCATAGACGATCAGCGGTGCCTCGTTTGAAACCGCGATTTCGCGCATCGGCACACGAATATCGTGCACCTGCCCCGGAACATGGATCTTGCGCGATCCGGGCAGAGGGCCGGTGGTGATAGTGGGAAGGGTCTGGCTCATCTCGTTCTCCCTGAGCAGAGACCCAGCCGAGCCCGGAAGCAGAAAGGGGCCAACGGCCCCGCGAGATGCGAAAAGGGCCGGGTGGCCCGAAAGGACCACCCCGCGATCTGCGTATGGGGAAATGCCCTTCGGTCTTCCTACGCCAGTATCAACTGGGTCAGGTTCAAAGGGTCGCTTCACCGGAACCGCTATAAGACGGTCCCTGTCAGCCTCTCAGTCCCCTGGGCGGGACTCCCCTGACGTCCGGGCAGCATGGCCGTTTCCCTGCGGCCGGTCAATACCCTCAGCTGGCAGGCAGGCCGACACCGCCGGCCGAGGCTGCGCTGAGAGCGACAAAGTTCAGCGCCTGCTGACGCACCGCTGCCGCCAGTTCCTGACGGGCTGAAAGCAGGCTGCGCTCGGCATCCAGGACCGGGAAGAAATCAGCCTCGCCCAGTTCATACGAACTGCGGGTCAGGCTGACCGTCTCGCGGGCGTTATCGACCAGACGCGATTGCGCGGAAACGGCGCGAGCGTCGCGGTTATAGCCGGCCAGCGCGTTCTCGACCTCTTCGACCGCTTTCAGGACCGATGCCTGCCACGCCAGCCGCGCCTGTTCGGCACGCGCCTGCGCAGCCGACAGCCGGGCCTCATTCGCGCCCCCGGTAAAGAGGGGCAGCGTGATCTGGGGCCCAAAGCCCCAAGTCTTCATGCTGCCGCCACCGCGGATATTGGTCGGCGTGATCGTGCCCGACAGGGTCAGGCGCGGATAAAAGGCGGCCTGCGCCTCGCCCACATCGGCAACTGCTGCGGCAAGGTTGCGTTCGGCCATGCGCACATCGGGGCGCACCCGGATCACATCGGCAGGTACACCGACGCTGGCGCTGTAGCGCGCGCGCGGCTGGCCACCCGTCTTGCGCAACTGCGCCGCGATATCGGTGCTGCGCCCAGCGGTCAGGGTCGCAAGCCGGTTCACCGACTGGTCAAACCCGACCTCAAGCGCGGGCAAGGCCGCCTCGGCCTGGGCAACCAGCTGCTCAGCCTGCAGCACCTCAAGGCGCGAGGCGCTGCCAAAGGCATCCTGCGTCCGCGTCATCTCTAGCGTGCGCTTGCGGCTTTGAAGGCTCTGGCGGGTCAGAGCCATCGTCTCCTGATAGTAGCGCGCATCAACATAGGCCGAGGCGATTGCGCTGGCGACGGTCAGCCGCGCCACTTCTGCCGACAGATAGGCCGCATCCAGCCGGGCCGAGGCACCCTCGCGCGCGGCGCGGTTCTGCCCAAAAAGGTCAATCAGCCACGAAACGCCCAGCGTCGCAGAGGTGGTTTCGACCACGCCGGTTTCGTTGTGCGCGCGTCCGGCCGCACCTTCGGCCTGCGCCTGCGGCAGGTCGTTTGCACCGACCAGCCGGGCATTGGCCTGTGCCTCGCGGATCGTGGCAACAGCGGTCTGGACATCAAGGTTGCGCTTTAGCCCCGCTGCAATCAACGCATCCAGCCGCTTGTCGCGAAACGCTGCCCACCAGGCGTTCGAGCCGGCGCGCCGGGCCGGAGAGCTGGAGGCAAAGCTTGTAGCCACATCGGCCTTGGGCGCCGTGTAGGTGACCGGGTTACAGGCGGCAAGCGCCAGGGTCGAGACGAACCCGCCCAGGATGCCGCGACGGGAAAGAGACAAGGTATGAGTCATCCGAAACTCTCTGCTTGAAACGGCCCGGAACCGGGTCGCGGAAAAGAAGGGAAAGCACGGGCGGCCCCCGGGACCGCCCGTACCCTTGCGGCGAAGCCGGAGCCTAGCCCGCCGTATCGGCTTTTGCAGGCTTCTCAGCTTTTGCGCCGGTCAGACGGCTGACAAGCCCAAGGACGAACACGAAGAACACCGGAACAAAAAACACAGCAAGGACGGTGGCCGCGACCATCCCACCGATCACGCCGGTACCGATCGCGTTCTGGCTGGCAGCCGAGGGTCCCGTTGCGATCGCAAGCGGCACCACGCCCAGCGTAAAGGCCAGCGAGGTCATCAGGATCGGCCGGAAGCGCAGTTTGGCCGCCTGTACCGCCGCCTCGATCAGGCTTTGACCCTGTTCGCGCAGCTCTTTGGCGAATTCGACGATCAGGATGGCGTTTTTGGCAGACAGGCCGATGATCGCGATCAGGCCGACCTTGAAGTAGATGTCGTTCGGCATGTCACGCAGCATCACCGCCCCGACACACCCCAGAACGCCCAAGGGCACCACCAGCATCACCGACAGCGGAATCGACCAGCTTTCGTAAAGGCCCGAAAGCAGCAGGAAGACAAAGAGAATACTCATCGCATAAAGCAGCGTCGCCTGCGAACCGGCCTGGATCTCTTCCAGAGACTGACCAGTCCATTCATAGCCAAAGCCCTGCGGCAGTTCGGTCGCCAGACGCTCCATCTCGGCCATGGCGGCACCAGAGCTGTAGCCCGGAGCAGCAGCGCCCGCGATACGGATCGAGGGATAACCGTTATAACCCACGACCTGCGACGGCCCCTGCTCCCAGCTTACGCTTGCAAAGGACGAGAAAGGCACCATGCCACCATTGCTGTTGCGCACGGTGAGCTTCAGGATGTCCTCGGCCTGCATGCGCGAGTTTTCCTCGGCCTGCATGACCACGCGCTGCATCTTCCCGGCATTGGGGAAGTCGTTGATGTAGGCCGACCCCAGATATTGCGAGATCGTCGCCGAGATATCGGCAAAGGTCACGCCGAAGGCATTGGCCTTTTCACGGTCGATGGTGACATAGACCTGCGCGGCCGAGGGCAGACCCTCGATGCGCAGGCCGGTCGCGATGCCGTTTTCCTGCGCCTTGGCCATGATCTGCTGGGCGGCTGCAAGCAGCGCGTCCTGCCCCTGCCCACCACGGTCCTGCAGGCGGAAGCTGAAGCCGCCAGTGGAACCAAAGCCGGGAATCGGAGGCGGAGACAGCGCATAGGCCTGCGCGTCCTGATAGGTAAACATCTCCATATTCGCGGCATCAGCGATGGTCTGTGCCGACTGATCACGCTCGGCCCAGTCCTTGAAGGTGACGAACATCAGCCCGGCATTCGGCCCCTGCCCCGAAAAGCTGAAGCCCCGGATTGCCACGGTATTCTCGACCGCGTCGTTGCGCTGGAACATCTGTGCGGCCTGCGTCAGCACCTCATCGGTGCGGTTCGAACTGGCCGTCGGCGGGGTCTGGATATCGGTAATGATAAAGCCCTGATCCTCGTTCGGCAAAAAGCTGGTCGGCAGGCGCAGAAAGCCCATGGCCGTCGCTCCGACAAGCGCCAGATAAAAGACCATCATCACCAGCCGCCGCCTCGTGACAAAGCCGACCACGCGGGTATAGCGGTTGGTCAGCCGGTCGAAGTTGCGGTTAAACCAGCCAAAGAAACCTTTTTTCTCGTGATGGCCATTGATGGGCTTGAGGAAGGTCGCGCAAAGCGCCGGCGTCAGCGTCAGCGCGAGGAAGGCCGAGAACAGGATCGACACCACCATGGTCAGCGCGAACTGGCGATAAATGATACCCGACGAACCGGGGAAAAAGGCCATAGGCACAAAGACCGCCGCCAGGACCAGCGTGATGCCGACGATAGCGCCCGAGATCTGGTCCATGGCTTTTTCCGTCGCCTCACGTGGCGGCAAACCCTCGCTTGCCATGATGCGTTCGACGTTCTCGATCACCACGATCGCGTCATCGACAAGGATGCCGATGGCCAGCACCATGGCGAACATGGTCAGCACGTTGATCGAAAAGCCCGCCGCCAGCATGACGGCCACCGTTCCCATCAACGCGATGGGCACCACAACGGTCGGGATGATCGTATAGCGAAAGTTCTGCAAGAACAGGAACATCACCAGGAAAACCAGTCCCACCGCCTCTAGCAGCGTATGCAGAACCTTTTCGATCGAGGCCTCGACGAAAGGTGTGGTGTCATAGGGAATGGTGTAGGTGACCCCATCCGGAAAGAAGCGGGACAGTTCCTCCATCTTCTCATGCACCGCCTCCGAGGTGTTCAGCGCGTTACCGGTCGTCGAAAGCTGGATACCCAGCGCCGCCGCCGGCTTGCCGTTGATACGCGACGAGAAGCTGTAGCTCTCTGCCCCGATTTCAAGCCGCGCCACGTCGCGCAAAAGCACGGTCGAGCCGTCGGGATTGGCGCGCAGCACGATGTTACCGAACTCATCGACATCGTCGAGCTGACCCTTGATCAGCACGGTCGCGGTCAGCTGCTGGCCGATGGGGTTCGGGTCTGCGCCGACCTTGCCTGCCGCAACCTGCGCGTTCTGCGCCCGTACCGCTGCCACGATCTCGGCCGAGCTGAGGTTAAGCCCGGTCATCTTGGTCGGATCAACCCAGATGCGCAGTGCACGTTCCGGCGCAAAGACCTGTGCGCGACCGACACCCTCAATGCGCCGTATCTCGCCCACCACGTTGCGGTTCAGGTAATCCCCAAGCGCGATGTCGTTCAGCGTGCCGTCATCAGAGGTCAGAGCAACCAACATCAAAAAGCCGGTGCCCGCCTCCTCGATCAGGATACCCTGATCGACCACACTTTGCGGCAACAGAGGTTCGACCCGGGCGACCGCGTTCTGCACATCGACCTGAGCGCGGGCAACGTCGGTTCCCGGTTCGAATGTCGCGGTGATCGACATGGCGCCCGAAGAATCCGAAACGGATTCGTAATAGGCCAGCCCTTCGACGCCGTTCAGCTCATCCTCGATGGGCTGGGCGACGGCGCGGTTGATCTCGCCCGGCGCGGCACCGGTGTAGGCGGTCGAAATGGTGATCTGTGGCCATGCCACCTGCGGGTATTGCGCGACCGGGATCAGCGGCAGGGACAAAATCCCCGCGATGACGAAAAAGATCGCGATCACCCAGGCGAGCACTGGCCGGTGAATGAAGAACCGTGCCATCCGCTTACTCCTGCGCTGCGGGCTGAGCGGATTCTTCCGCAGCGGCCGGGGCTTCGGTTGCAGCCGGCGCATTTGCCGGGAGCGCAACCACCTTGGCGTCGGGATACAGCTTTTGTGCACCCGCAACCACAACCCGGTCGCCCGGCTTCAGCCCCGCTTCGACCAGCCAGCGGTTATCGGTGGTCTGGCCAAGGGTCACATTGCGGCGCTCGACAGTTTCGTCATCCTTCATCGCATAGACATAGGCCTGACCCGACTGGTCGCGCTGCACCGCCATTTGCGGCACGATCAGGGCGTTGTCGCGTACCGCCTGTTCAATCCGCACGCGGACGTAAAGACCCGGCAGCAGATCGCCCTCGGGGTTCGGGAACTCGGCCCGCAGCGTGATCTGCCCGGTCGAGCTGTCCACGCTTGCTTCCGAGAACAGCAGTTTGCCCGAATGGGTATATTCCGTGCCGTCATCAAAGATCAGCCGTACCTCGGCTTCATCAGACGAAAGCATCGCAAGCTGCCCCGCAGCCAAAGCGCGGCGCAAGGCAAAAAGCTCGGACGAGGATTGGGTAAAGTCCACATAGACCGGGTCAAGCTGCTGGATCGTCGCCATGATGTCGGTCTGGGCGTTGACCAGCGCGCCCTCGGTCACCAGCGCGCGGCCGACGACGCCCGAAATCGGAGCCGTAACATCTGTGTAGCTGCGATTCAGTTCGGCCTCTTGCAGCGAGGCACGCGCAATGGCGACATCGGCCTCGGCCTGCGCAAGGGCGGTCGTCGCGTTGTCCAGATCGACGCCCGCCGTCACCTTGCGTTCGCGCAGGGCACGAGCCCGCTTTTCCTGATCGGCAGCGTTCAGCGCCGTTGCCTGGGCCCGCGCAAGCGTCCCCTTGGCACTGGCCACACGTACGTCATAGGGCGCGGGGTCGATGCGATAAAGAACGTCGCCCGCCTCGACCTTGCCGCCCTGTTCAAAGACGCGCTCAATGACGATACCGCCGACCCGCGGCCGCACTTCGGCGATGCGGGTGGCGGCAACACGGCCTGGCAGTTCGTTGATTACCGGCAATGCTTCGGGCTGGATTTCCAGTACGCTGACCTGCGGCGGCGGCAGCTGCTGGGCCAGAGCAGGCCCCATCAGCAGACAGCAAAGCACGAACCCGGCGCCCAGGCCGGGGAAAATTGGTTTTTTCATAGGGTCTTTCCTGTGAACCTCAGTGTGGGAGGTCAGTCTCCGTTTGCGCCAGGATCGCTTTCCGCGATCGCCATCAATTCATCGAGAATGTCATCACGGGTTTCCTGATCGAACCGGCTGAAACCGAAAAATTCGAGAAACGCCATGCCATGCAGGGCCAGAAGCGTCATGAGCATCCGTTTGCGGTCTCCGGCCTGTTCGGCAACGGCCTGGATGTCGCCAGAGATCACCTCACGCATGATCTCACGGCATTCGGCATGTTCGCCCATGCTCGCACTGATCAGCAATGCGATTTCAAGCTCTTCCTCGGTCGGAACCCGGCGGCATTTGTCGATCAGCGTCAGCAGCATGGTATTTGGCTTGCCTTCATGTCGCGCCTGAATTTCAGCGAAAACCTCACGGTGCTGGGCCATCTTGTGACGTATGAAAGCGGCAAGCAGCCCGGCCTTGCTTTCGCAATCATAAACCACGCTGGATTTACTGATTCCGGCCTCTTTGGCGACTGCATCTATGCTGAGACCGGCCGCACCGACACGTCGGGCCACCCTTTCGATGGCGGACATCAGTTCATCGCGGCTGATGGTTCGTTTGCGGCCCAAAATCGCCTCCACCATTTCCGTATGACCGTTCGTTTATTGACAGGATGGCCCCGAGTCAACCGCCAGAACTTCCCACACGGAAAGGTGAACGGCGTGTGGGTGTGTCCATGAATCCACAGATGTCCACACTATCCAAAGGTCGTACTTCCTTACCGCCACTGACGCCGTCCACAGTGCACATATGGAACAAGAACGAGGGATGAGATCATGAAAGGCACAGTCATTCTGACAGGTCGCAATGGTGCGCTGGTCTCGGGCGAATATGAGGTCAGCGGCGACACACTTCGCGTTTCCTATGGCGGAAATGAACGCGAGGTCCGTATCGACGGCGGGTCGGTCGACCATCTGGCGCAGGCGCTTTTGCGCGATCTGTGGCTGGGGTAAGCAGACCCTGACGCCGTAGCATGCGTCACCCCCTTCCGTCTTGACCGGGTTTCATGCAAGAACCTGACTAAACGGACTGACCTGGGGGTTAGATGACGGCGACAATCGCAGCCAGAATGACCCGCGCCGGACTGGTTGCTGCGGCGCGAGTGCTGCTAAGCCTGCGGGCCATCGACCTGCCCCCTAAAGGCAGCGGGCCGCGCGTTCTTGTTGCCAACCACGTCAGCCATGCAGATTTCGTGGCGCTTTGGTCGGTTCTGCCGAAACAGTTGCGATTGCAAACCCGGCCAGTCGCGGGCGCGGATTATTGGGAACGTTCGGACCTGCGGCGCTGGACCGCCAATCATGTATTCCGCGCCGTGCTTATCGATCGTGACCCGGCCAGCCGGCGCTCGGACCCGGTCGAAGCGGTGGCCGAGGTGCTGCGCAGCGGCGAGGACGTGATCTTTTTCCCCGAAGGTACGCGCAATCTGACCGACGCGCGGCTATTGCCGCTGAAATCGGGCATCTACCACCTTGCCCGCACCGTCCCCGAGGTAGAAATCGTGCCGGCCTGGATCCTGAACCTTGACCGCATTCTGCCCAAAGGGGCCTTTCTGCCGGTGCCTCTGAATTGCGCTGTGCGTTTTGGCACCCCGATGCAGGTCGGGCCGGGCGAAAGCCGCGAAGATTTCCTGAACCGCCTCTCATCCGCCATGCTGGCGCTGGCCGAGGCAAAGGGCTGATCCATGGACCGTTTCCACTCGCCTTCTGCCTATGTGTTCTACGGGCTTTTCGCCTTTCTGATCCTTGCCACACTGGTCGCGCAATTTCTGATCCGTTCGGGCAGGGTCACCGAACCAACGGCGGGGAACCTGACCCAGCGCATTCGCGCATGGTGGGTGATGATCGGCGTGCTTGCCCTGATCTTTACCCTTGGCGCGGGGGCAATCACGCTGTTCTTTGCACTGTGTTCGATGGCGGCACTGCGTGAATTTGCCACCATCACCCATACCCGGCGCGACGATCATGACGGGCTGGCCATCGCCTTTTACCTGATCCTGCCTTTGCAATATCTGCTGGTCTATTTCGAAGTCCCGGTCTTTGCCGCGCTGCTGATCCCGGTTTACAGCTTTCTGCTGCTGCCGGTCGTCACCGTGTTTAAAGGCGAGGTGCAGGGCTTTCTGACCCGCGTGTCAGAAACACAATGGGGGCTTATGGTCTGCGTCTATTGCGTGTCGCATATCCCGGCGATTCTGACTCTGGACATCCCGTTGTACCGCTACAGCGCCTTTACGCTGGTCGCATGGCTGATCCTGGTCGTGCAGGCCTCGGATGTGCTGCAATATATCTGGGGCAAGAGCATCGGCCGCCACCTGCTGGCCCCGCGCGTCTCACCCTCGAAAACGGTTGAGGGGCTGGTCGGAGGCATGCTGAGCGCCACGGTTCTGGGGATGGCGCTGACGCCGATCACCCCTTTCCGCTGGTGGGAGGCAGGGCTGATCGCCCTGACCGTTACCGGCTTTGGCACTTTGGGCGGGCTGATCATGTCAGCGATCAAACGCGACCGCGGGGTCAAGGACTGGGGTACACTGGTCCAGGGGCATGGAGGCATTCTTGACCGGCTGGACAGTCTGGTCTTTTCGGCTCCGGTATTTTTGCACATTCTTGCTTGGGGGTGGATGTGACCGAGGATTTCAGCCGGCGCCCGATCGCCAGCCGCAATACGAAATGGGCAGCGCGGGTCACCCGATGGCTGGTCGCGCGCCAGATCGAGCCGAACCGCATCTCCATGGGTTCGGTCGTGGCGGCAGTGCTTGCGGGTGCGGCCTTTGCCCTGTCCGCACTTGTCGGCTCGCAATGGGCAGCGGGGCTGCTGTTGCTTCTGGGGGCGCTCTTTTGTCAGCTGCGCCTGCTTTGCAATCTATTTGACGGGCTGGTCGCGGTCGAAGGCGGCATGGGGTCACCCGATGGCGCTTTCTGGAACGAAGTACCGGACCGGCTGTCGGATGTGCTGATCCTGACCGGCTTTGGCATGGCGGCAGGCTATTGGGGTGTTGGCCTGCTTGCCGGGGCGCTGGCGATCACTACCGCCTACCTGCGGGAGTTTGGCCGGGCGGCGGGGCTGGGGTCGGATTTCCGCGGGCCGGGTTCAAAATCGCATCGCATGGCGGCGGTAACGATTGGCGCGCTGGCTCAGATCCTGGCTTGGGTTGCCGGGCTTGGCTGGCCGGTGCTGAGCTGGACGCTGTGGCTTGTGGTGGCTCTGGTCGCGGTAACTATCCTGCGACGCAGCCAGCGCATACTTGACGGGTTGACGGGCCAGGCGTGAATTCGGGGCTGTCCCTGCCCGCTTGGCGTGATAAGGGATAACTTCGCCAATTCCTTCGTGATACTGGCCGCTCAGCACGGACAATCAGACGACAGAGAACCCAGCCATGCCCGCATATCGTTCCCGCACCACCACCCATGGCCGCAATATGGCAGGGGCCCGCGGCCTCTGGCGTGCGACCGGGGTGAAAAACAGCGATTTCGGCAAACCGATCATCGCGATTGTAAACAGTTTTACCCAGTTCGTGCCGGGACATGTGCACCTGAAGGACCTGGGCCAGATGGTTGCGCGCGAGGTCGAAGCGGCTGGCGGTATCGCCAAAGAGTTCAACACCATCGCGGTCGATGACGGTATCGCCATGGGCCATGACGGCATGCTTTATTCGCTGCCTTCGCGCGAACTGATCGCCGACTCGGTTGAATATATGGTCAACGCGCATTGCGCCGATGCCATGGTCTGTATCTCGAACTGCGACAAGATCACCCCCGGCATGCTGATGGCAGCAATGCGGGTGAACATCCCGACGATCTTTGTCTCGGGCGGACCGATGGAGGCGGGCAAGGTCACGCTGGGCGATGGCCGCAAGGTCGCGCTGGATCTGGTCGATGCCATGGTCGCTGCGGCTGATGACAAAGTGTCGGACGCAGATCTGACCGCTATCGAAGAGGCCGCCTGCCCGACCTGCGGCTCGTGCTCGGG
>Ga0182743_1001023_pt1 | contig 29784 bp, 25 predicted proteins | sample eDN3rd30CKraftOP_FD_128522 | JGI IMG/M metagenome (GOLD analysis project Ga0182743, IMG submission 128522) | Enriched Organic Plus compost microbial communities from Emeryville, California, USA - eDNA 3rd pass 30_C Kraft OP (version 2) (version 2) ... | reverse complement strand
GGCGAGACACCGGGGACCACGGGCGTGTTCGAAAGATCCGACATGATTCGCTGCTCCTCAACAGAACAAAAGGCGAATCGCATCTACTATGCACGGAGCTGCCTGTAGGACAGCGGTTTCTTGAGGAGGGAGGAGGAGGGGACGCGGCTCATCCCACCACTCCTTCCCACCATCACCCGCTCAGCCTGAGCTTGTCGAAGGCCGCGCGATACGGCCGCCCTATAAGCTGATGTTGGCGCGCGACCTTCGACAGGCTCAGGTCGAACGGGGTTGGAGAGTTCGGCAGACTCAGCCTGAGCGGGAGTGGAAAGGTTTGGCGGGCTCAGGCCGAGCCGAGGGGGAAGGTTCAACCGGAATAGCAGGCGCAAAAGCACGGCGCCCCGTCACCCCAGCGGGCTTCCATCACTTGTCCGCCGGTTCGATATCGAAATGCATCACGTCTTCGCGCGTGCCCAGTTTGGTGTAGAGCGCAATGGCCGGATCATCCCCATAATCGGCCTGCACATAGATGACCCAGGCGCCGATATCGCGCGCATGATCCTGCAGCCAGCCGATCAGCGCCTGCGCCACGCCCTTGCGGCGATGCGTGGCGGCAACGGCGAGATCGTAGATATAGATTTCGCTCCGCGCCTGTTCGAATTTGGGCAGGACATAGGCCGACAGGGCGCCGATCACTTCGCCCGTTCCGGCAAAGGCGGCCACTTGCACGAAATCATCGCGCGCTAGCAGGTCCTGGAGATAGGCATCATCCGGCGGTGCGGAGCCATAGCTGTGCGGATCTTCGAAAGCCTGGCCATAAAGCTGCAGCACGGACCGCATATCCGCGATCCGTGCTGCATCCAATCTTTCAACCAGAAAACCTGCCGGGCTGTCCGTCGTCATACCGGCAGGCGCGCCGTCTCAGGCCGCCGCTTCCTTCTTGGGGCCGAGAACCTGGACCGGTTCCTTGCGCCCTTCGACCACGTCCTTGTCGACCACGATCTCGCTCACGCCTTCGAGCGAAGGCAGATCGAACATCGTGTCGAGCAGGATGCCTTCGACGATGGAACGCAAGCCGCGGGCGCCCGTCTTGCGGGCGATCGCCTTCTGCGCGATGGTTTCCAGCGCGTCGTCGGTGAACGTCAGTTCCACGTCCTCCAGCTCGAACAGCTTCTGATACTGCTTGATCAGCGCGTTCTTCGGTTCCCTGAGGATCTGGACGAGCGCGGGCACATCGAGATCGTTCAGCGTCGCGATCACCGGCAGGCGGCCGACGAATTCGGGGATCAGGCCGAATTTCAACAGGTCTTCCGGCTCGCACTTTTCGAGCAGTTCGCCCACCCGGCGCTTGTCCGGATCGGCGACATGCGCGCCGAAGCCGATCGAACGCTTCTGCAGGCGGTCGGCGATGACCTTTTCCAGCCCGGCGAACGCACCGCCGCAGATGAACAGGATGTTCGTCGTGTCCACCTGCAGGAATTCCTGCTGCGGATGCTTGCGCCCGCCCTGCGGGGGCACGCTGGCGGTGGTGCCTTCCATCAGCTTGAGCAGCGCCTGCTGCACGCCTTCGCCCGACACATCGCGGGTGATGGAGGGATTTTCCGCCTTGCGCGTGATCTTGTCGATCTCGTCGATATAGACGATGCCGTGCTGGGCCTTGTCCACGTTGTAATCGCTGGCCTGGAGCAGCTTGAGAATGATGTTCTCGACATCTTCCCCGACATAGCCCGCTTCGGTCAGCGTGGTGGCATCGGCCATGGTGAACGGCACGTCGAACGTGCGCGCCAGCGTCTGCGCCAGCAGAGTCTTGCCCGAACCGGTCGGGCCGACCAGCAGGATGTTCGACTTGGCCAGTTCGACATCGCCCGCCTTGCCGCTGTGCTTCAACCGCTTGTAGTGGTTGTGCACGGCAACCGAGAGCACGCGCTTCGCCCGGTCCTGCCCGATCACGTAATCGTTCAGCGTGCGGAAGATTTCGTGCGGCGTCGGAACGTCGCCATCCTTCTTGCCCGCAAGCCCGGCCTTGGTTTCTTCGCGGATGATGTCATTGCACAATTCGACGCATTCATCGCAGATGAACACGGTCGGCCCGGCGATCAGCTTGCGCACTTCATGCTGCGACTTCCCGCAGAAGCTGCAGTATAAGGTGCTCTTGCTGTCCGATCCGCTCAATTTCGTCATAGTTCAGTCCTACCCACGCGAAATGCGGGGATTCGCCAGTTACACTCTAGTCACCCGGCAGTCATAATCAATCCGCCCGCTCACGATGCGGAATTATGCCCCATCGTGGTGCGAAAATGACGGCGGCAGCCGGCTCTCGCGCCGTCAGCCGCCGCATCGGGGCGCAGCGCCTTACTCAGGCGCGCCGCCCGAACCGCTGTCAGCCGCCGGTTCTTCGGTTTCGGGGCGGGTTTCGAACACCTTGTCCACGATCCCGAATTTCAGCGCCTCGTCCGCTTCGAGGAAGGTATCGCGATCCAGCGCCTTCTCGATCTCGGTCAGGCTCTGGCCGGTATACTTCACGTAGAGGTCGTTCATCCGCTGGCGGATGCGGAGGATTTCGCGGGCCTGGATTTCAATATCCGAAGCCATGCCCCGCGCCCCACCCGAAGGCTGGTGGACCATGATCCGCGCGTTGGGCAGCGCGATGCGCATGCCCGGTTCGCCCGCGGCCAGCAGGAAGCTGCCCATCGAAGCCGCCTGGCCGATACACACGGTCGAAACGCGCGGCTTGATATACTGCATGGTATCGTGGATCGCCATGCCTGCCGTCACCACCCCGCCGGGCGAGTTGATGTACATGCTGATCGGCTTGGAGGGGTTTTCCGATTCCAGGAACAGCAACTGGGCCACGATCAGCGAGGCCATGTTGTCTTCCACCTGCCCGGTGACGAACACGATGCGTTCGCGCAGCAGGCGGCTGAAAATGTCGAAGCTGCGCTCGCCCCGGCTGGTCTGTTCCACCACGACCGGCACCAGCGCGCCGGTGACGGGATCGCGGGTGAACTGGCCCTGAGTTGCGTAAGCGTCGCCGGAATTGCCGAACAGGTCGATCATGGAAGTCCTCTTGTGATTGCCTCGCCTATGTCGCGCTGCCGGCCCGGATGTTCAAGAGGGTATCCCGCTTTTCCGCAGAGACGGCGCCGAGGCCCCGCCCCCGCGACGTTCAGCCCACTTTGCGCACCGCCGCCAGCGCGGCCATGCGCAGCGCGGTTTCCCGTTCGCCCATCACCACCTGATCGGCGCCATGCTGCCCCAGATGCTGCACTTCCTCGTCGGAGTGGGCCCGCACGATGATCCGCAGGCGTGGATTGATCTGCCGCGCGCGGGCCACGATCACGCCCGCTTCCACCCCTTCGGGAATGGCGATCAGCAAAGTCGAGGCCGCTTCGATCCCTGCGCGTTCCAGCACGTTGGGGGCGGTGGCATCGGCCACGATCACCGAAACCCCATCCTTTTCCGCCAGTTCGGCCATGTCGCGCTGATCCTCGATCACGGTCAGCTTCTCGCCCCGTTCGCGCACTCTTGCCGCCACCATCCGGCCGACGCGGCCATAGCCGACCAGCACGGTCTGCGAAGGCGCCGCCGGGGCGGGCTCGGGCCCCGCGGCGGACGGTTCCCGCCCCGGCTTGACCGCCAGCGAGAACAGCAGGGGGTTGAGCAGGATCGAAATGATCGCGCCCGCCAGCACCAGATCGCGCGCATCGCCCGTCAGCACGCCCAGCGAAATGCCCAGCCCGGCCAGAATGAAGGAGAATTCGCCGATCTGCGCCAGACTGACCGAAATCGTCAGCGCGGTCTGCGCCGGGTGGCCGAACAGGCGGACGATGCCATAGGCCGCCACCGATTTGCCGACGAGGATGATCGCCACCGTCGCCAGCACGGGCAGGGGATGTTCCACGATCACCCGGGGATCGAACAGCATCCCCACCGACACGAAGAACAGCACGGCAAAGGCATCGCGCAGCGGCAGCGTTTCCTCCGCCGCCCGGCGGCTGAGCTGCGTTTCGCCGAGGATCATGCCCGCGAAGAACGCCCCCAGCGCGAACGAGACATCGAACACCACCGCCGCCCCGAAGGCCACGCCCAGCGCGATCGACAGCACCGCCAGCCGGAACAGTTCGCGCGATCCGGTGTGCGCGGTCCAGTGCAGCACCCAGGGGATGATGCGCTTGCCCACCAGCAGCATAGCGGCGAAGAAGCCCAGCACTTTGACCACCACCAGCGCGACCGAGGACAGCAGTTGCGCCGCCCCCGCATTGGGCGGGCCGTTCTGGATCGCCATGATCGCGGGCAGCAGGACCAGCGCCAGCACCATCGCCAGATCCTCCACGATCAGCCACCCCACCGCGATCCGGCCGCGTTCGGTCTGCACGATTTCGCGCGCCTGCAACGCGCGCAGCAGCACCACGGTGCTGGCGACGGACAGGGCAAGGCCGAAAATCACGCTGCCCATCAGCGGCCAGCCCATGGCGAGACCAAGGCCCGCGCCCAGCGCGGTCGCCACGGAAATCTGCGCGATCGCGCCCGGCACGGCAATGGCGCGCACCGACAGCAGATCCTTGAGCGAGAAATGCAGGCCGACGCCGAACATCAGCAGAATCACGCCGATTTCTGCCAGTTCCATGGCCAGCCCGGTATCGGCGACAATGCCGGGGGTGAATGGCCCCACGATCACGCCCGCCAGCAGATAGCCGGCAATGGGCGGTATCCGCAGCCTGTGCGCGACCGCCCCGGCGGCGAAGGCGACGACCAGCCCGGCAACGATGGTCCCGATCAGAGGGGTGGGATGCGGCATCGGCTTACCCTACCGCGCCGGAAGCGCGGTGCGCACCGCCCCGCCCATCCCGGTGTTTTCGGTTCCCCTGTCCCCATCGGCGGCGCGCGCAAGGCCACTGTGTGCGGCCGTAACGGAAAGTCCTTGTGTGCATCATCGTCCTGCCTCGCTGAAGGTAACGCAGACCCGCGGCGCACGCGGGCCACGGCCATCAGACGGCAGGGGGCGCTCTCGCCGCGAGAGCCGAGGCAGCCAGCGCCCGCAGCGGCGGCGGCAGACCATGCCACCAGGCGGATGCGGATCGCGCAATCATGCTCCACACGGGGCCGGACCCGGCGCCTGCCGCCGCCGCCACGCCCGGCACCGGGGTGATCCCGGCGCTGCGCTGCGACGGGGCCGCCGCGCGGCCGCGCAAAACCGAAACCTCCGCCGTGGCGGCGCTGAATGCGGAGCCGCTGACTCGTTCGAGCGGGGCCGATACCGGTACGGATGCGTGGAATGCGATCAACAGCAACAACAGGCATGAAACCCCGTGCCACGCGGTTCCGCCAAGTTTGCGAGCGAATTCCATGTGCCCGCAGCCTACCTCAAGCAGGCCCGATCGCCAACGCACAATCGGCGCGGCGGGCGACCGCTTCAGGCGCCAGAATGCCTCCGTTGGAACACATAACCCTCGTCATTCCCGCGAAAGCGGGAATCCAGCGGCAACGGTGGAACTGGATTCCCGCTTTCGCGGGAATGACGAAAGGGGGCCTGCCCAAAGAACCGAATGCAGAGAGGCGGCTGGGCACACGGAAGCGCCCGCCGTTTCAGACTCAAACGAAAGGCCCGCCTTCCGCATCCTTCTGAAAGGGGCGGAAGACGGGCCGGATCGTATCGTCAGGCTCGGGCAAACGGCGGCGCGATCATGCGCCGCCGCCACGCGGCCTCAGTCCTTCTTGGCGGCGGCCTTCTTGGCCGGGGCCTTCTTCGCGGCGGGCTTTTCAGCGCCTTCCGCTGCGGCTTCGTCCTTCTTGGCGGCAGCCTTCTTGGCCGGGGCCTTCTTCGCGGCGGGCTTGGCCGCTGCTGCTTCGCCTTCTTCCGCTTCGATCGCGGCTTCCAGTTCTTCACGCGTCACTTCGCGTTCGGTGACTTCGGCCTTGTCGAACAGGAAATCGACCACCTTGTCCTCGAACAGCGGCGCGCGGAGCTGCGCGGCGGCCATCGGATCGTTGCGGACGTATTCGACGAAACGCTGGCGATCTTCCGGGCGGTACTGCTGCGCCGCCTGCATCGTCAGCATCTGCATTTCCTGCTCGTTGACGGTGACGTTGTTGGCCTGGCCGATTTCCGACAGCAGCAGGCCCAGACGCACGCGGCGTTCGGCGATCGCGCGGTAATCGTCCTTCTCGTCCTCGATTTCCTTGAGAGCGGCGGCCGGATCTTCTTCCTTGGCCGCTTCCTGCTGAAGCTGGGCCCAGATCTGTTCGAATTCGGCTTCGACCATCGACGGCGGAACCGCGAAATCGTGCGCGCCGGCCAACTGGTCGAGCAGTTGGCGCTTCATCTGAGTGCGGGTCAGGCCGTTGGTCTGCTGTTCAAGCTGGCCGCGCAGCAGGCCCTTGAGCTGTTCGAGGCTTTCGAGGCCCAGCGACTTGGCGAAATCTTCGTCGACCACGGTTTCAGCGGCGACTTTCACCTGCTTCACGGTGACATCGAACGTGGCTTCCTTGCCCGCCAGATGTTCGGCCGGATAATCGGCCGGGAACGTGACGGTGATGGTCTTTTCCTCGCCCGTCTTCACACCGGCGAGCTGTTCCTCGAAACCGGGGATGAAACGGCCCGAGCCGATTTCGAGCGGCTGGTCTTCGGCCGAACCGCCTTCGAAAGCGACGCCATCGACCTTGCCGACGAAATCGATGATGATCTGGTCGCCATCGGCCGCCTTGCGGGTCTTGGGCGCATCCTTGAACGATTTCTGGTTCTTGGCCAGTTCGGCAAGCTGTTCGTCGACCTGTGCATCGGTGACGGGCACGACGAGACGTTCGAGCTTCAGCCCTTCGATCGACGGCGCTTCAATGGCGGGGAGCACTTCGAGCTCGATCGTCAGCTCGGCATCCTTGCCTTCTTCGTAATCGTCATTGAGGCGCACATCGGGACGAATCGCCGGGCGCAGCTGCTTGTCACGGATCAGCGAATCGACCGATTCCTGCACCGAAGCGTTGAGCGCTTCGGAATGGAGCGCGGGGCCGTGCATCTTCTTGACGAGGTTGGCGGGAACCTTGCCCGGACGGAAACCCGGCATACGCACCTGCGGCGCGATCTTCTGGACTTCGCTTTCGATCCGGGCGGAAATGTCCTTGGCGGAAATCGTTACGCTATATCCGCGCTTAAGGCCTTCATTGGTGGTTTCGACGATCTGCATTTTCGGTTCGTGCCTTCTCAAATCCTCAAATAACGTCGGGTCCGGAGCCCTCGGTCGGAACTGGTGCGGGCGAAGGGACTCGAACCCCCACATCTTACGATACTGGTACCTAAAACCAGCGCGTCTACCAGTTCCGCCACGCCCGCAGCCGACGATATTCCCGGCACGGCACAAATACCGACCGGAAGGGGAAAGGCTGCGCCCTTATCGGGGGATCGCGCAAAGGGCAAGCACAACACGGCCAAACCGGCAATTGCCGTGCTTCGGCGCAGGGCGCGCCCGGCCCCCGGCCATCCCCTGCGCACCGCCCTCTATCCGGGGCCTGTTGCGCGCCGCCGCGCCGCGCATTATGGGCGCGGGATGAGCGATAGCGAACAGAACACCCCCGCCACCGACGCGGCCCCGACCACCGGTAACGACGTGCCCCCCGATCGGCTCGCGATCAATCCGGGCAGCCCCCATTTCGATGCCGACAAGCTGCGGCGCGGCGTGGGCATCCGCTTCAAGGGCGCGGTGCGCACCAATATCGAGGAATACTGCATTTCCGAAAGCTGGGTGAAAGTGCAGGCGGGCAAGACGATGGACCGCAAGGGCCAGCCGCTGCTGCTCAAGCTCAACGGCCCGGTCGAAGCCTGGTACGAAGACCTGGGCGACAATCCGCCCGTCGCCAAGGCCGGCTGACACAGTTTCCCCGCCGGGGCGTCAATCGCGCGCCCCGGCGATGATCGCCCCGATCACATCTGCCCGCCCGCCGTTGCGGGCCAATTGCCCCGCGTTCTTCCCCGCGCGCCCGTCATAGCGCGCTGCGGCATAGGCCCGGCCCTCCGGCATGCCTGTCCCCCTGGCGCCCTCGCGATAGATGAAGCCGTCGACCGGCCATGCCGTGCCGCCCAGCGCCTGAATCGGCGCATACCACACGCGCACCGCGCTCCAGTCGTTGCGGTCCGACACATCGACCGCGCGAACGTCGTTCTCGATCTGCCCGCGCCGCCCGTTGATCGGCGACCAGTTGGCATGGCGCAGCAGCACCGTGCGCGAATCGATCACCCGGCTGACCGCGGCGACATGGCCCAGTTGCATGTTGCCATGCGGCTGGAACGCCATCACCGCGCCCACGCGCGGTTTGCTGCCCCGTTGATAGCGGCCTGCCGCCTGCCCCCACCAGGTGTGGGCATCGCCGAAAATCCGGATGCCGGAGCCCTGCCGCGCGTAAGGCACGCATTCGAGATGTCCCGCCGCGCTATCCGCCTGAGCGGTGGAGGAAATCGCCCCGCACAGGAGCGCGGCACCGAGAAGCAACCCGTTTTTCATGCCCGGCGATGTGGCGGATGAGGGTTAGCGCCAACCTGCAAATCGCGGTTAACGGCGCGGTAAGACATCGCCGCCCCTTGCCAAAAGGCGCCGGAACGGTCACTGCCACGCGATGTCCCGCCCTCAGGTGATTATTATCGGCCGCCCCAATGTCGGCAAGTCGACGCTGTTCAACCGTCTGGTTGGCAAGAAGCTCGCGCTGGTCGACGATCAGCCCGGCGTCACCCGCGATCGCCGGTTCGGCGAGGCCACTTTGCTGGGACTGGAATTCACCGTGGTCGACACCGCGGGATGGGAGGATGAAGATCCCGACACCCTGCCCGGCCGGATGCGGGCGCAGACCGAAGTTTCGCTGCAAGGCGCGGATATCGCGCTGTTCGTGATCGATGCCCGTCAGGGGCTGACCCCGCTGGACGAGGAAATCGGCCGCTGGCTGCGCGGGCAGGATGTGCCGGTCGTGCTGCTGGCCAACAAGGCCGAAGGGCGCGCGGGCGAACCGGGCGTGCTCGAAGCCTATGCGCTGGGCCTCGGCGATCCGGTGGCGATCTCGGCCGAACACGGCGAAGGCATGGGCGATCTGTTCGAAGCCCTGCTGCCGTTGATCGGCGAAGCAGAAGATGACGATATCACCGGCGAAGATGCGGGCGAGGACGAGGACGACGCGCCCAAGGGGCCGCTCAAGCTGGCCATCGTCGGCCGCCCCAATGCGGGCAAATCGACGCTGATCAACCGCCTGCTGGGCGAAGACCGCCTGCTCACCGGGCCCGAAGCGGGCATCACCCGCGATTCCATCGCGGTCGACTGGCAGTGGACCGATCCCAAATCGGGCGAAGTGCGCGATATCCGCCTGATCGACACGGCGGGCATGCGCAAGAAAGCGCGCGTGGTCGACAAGATCGAGAAGCTGTCGGTGGCCGACGCGCGCCGGGCGGTCGATTTCGCCGAAGTCGTGGTGCTGCTGCTCGATGCGACCAAGGGGCTGGAGCATCAGGATCTCAAGATCGCCGATCTGGTGCTGCAGGAAGGGCGCGCGCTGATCATCGCGATCAACAAGTGGGACGTGGCGGAAGAACCTTCCGCGCTGTTCAACGGCATCCGCGGCGCGCTGGAGGATGGGCTGGCGCAAGTGCGCGGGTTGCCGGTGTTTTCCGTTTCCGCCCGCACCGGCAAGGGGCTAGACGCCATGCTGGCGGCCGCGTTCGACCTGCGCGAAGTGTGGAGCCGGCGCGTGCCGACAGCGGGTCTCAACCGCTGGTTCGACGATGCGCTGGAAGCCAATCCGCCCCCGGCCCCCGGCGGCAAGCGGATCAAGCTGCGTTACATCACCCAGATCAAGACCCGCCCGCCGACGTTCGTGATCTTCGGATCGCGGCTGGACAATCTGCCGGAAAGCTACCGCCGCTATCTCGTCAACGGTATCCGCCGCGAACTGGGCTTCGGTTCGGTGCCCGTGCGGCTGACCTTGCGCAGCGCGAAGAACCCCTACGCCCCCAAGTAGCCTTACCCCCTCGCCGCGATGCGGATGGCGACAATCCGCCCCCCGGCTAGGCGATAGCGCGCATCGAGCAGCAGGCTCAGCGTTTCCCCCTTGCCCAGCGCCATGCCGAAGAAATCGGCCACGCTCTCGCGCGCGGTCAGGCGGTTGACGAGCGTGACCCGCACTTCGCGGGTGTCCCCGGTCATCGCCTGTGGCTCCATCACATCCTCGAACAGTGCGCGCGAGCGACGATAGGCCGCCAGATAGGCCGCGATCCCCACCTCCTGCGCCATGCCTTCGCCTGGGACGATCGCCACATCCTCCGCCAGGCAGGCGCGCAGCCCCGCCTCGTCCCCCCGATTGTACGCCGCGTAATAGCGCCGCAGCAGTTCCACCCCGTCCATCGGCTTTCTCCCTCGATATCCTCGATTTCCGCTTGTAACGCCACGCTGCTGACAACATTCTGTCAGGAGGGGTGACACCGATGCGCCGGGCCGACCGCTTGTTCCAGATCATCCAGATCCTGCGCCGCTCGCCGCGCCCGGTCACCGCCATGGCGATGGCTCACGAACTGGAGGTATCGCCGCGGACGATCTATCGCGATGTCGCCGATCTCGTCGCCAGGCGCATCCCGATCAACGGCGAGGCCGGGTTCGGCTATGTGCTGGAACCGGGCTTCGACATGCCCCCGCTAAGCCTGACGGTGGACGAGATGGAAGCCGCCCTGCTCGGCGCGCAATGGGTCGCCGGGCGCGGCGATCCGGTGCTGGCCCGGGCCGCCCGCGATCTCGTCGCCAAGCTGACCGCCGTCGCGCCCGATGCCCTGCGTGCCGCAATCGCCACCCCCACCATCGGCACGCACGAAAGCGGCGCCACCCCGCCCGACGGGCTCGATCTCGCCCGCGTGCGCGACTGGATTCGCACCGGGCGCAAGATCCGCATCGCCTATCGCGACGAACGCGGATGGGTGAGCGAACGGACCGTCTGGCCGGTGGTGATCGGCTATTTCGAAAGCGCCCGCACCATGGCCGCGTGGTGCGAATTGCGGCAGGATTTCCGCCAGTTCCGCACCGCCCGCGTGCGCGATGCGGAATTTCTCGACGAGCGGCACGGCGAACGGCCCGCGGCCCTGCGCCGCCGCTGGCAGCGCCAGTGGGCCCGCCCGCCTGCTTGACCTGCCCGTCTAGCCCGCCTGCGAGGCAGGTTGCGGCGCGGCGCGGCGCGAGAGGGAGGACGACAGCCGCCCCCCGCTGAGCAGCTTCGCCGTCGACGGGCCGAGCGCTTTCAACCCGCGCCCGAGAAGCACAGTCGCGCCCATCACCAGCACCGGCTGCGCCACCAGGAACAGCGGATAGAGCGGGGAACCGAGCGGCCCGGTCAGCTTGCCGATCACCGGCCCGCCCAGCCACATCATGATGAGATGCGAACAGAACATCAGGAAGACATAAGGTTCGAAGCGCAGCAAGGGCCGCGCCAGGCGGCTTTTCGCCAGCCGCCACGCGATCGACCAGAAGAACAGCGCCGTGGTGAAGCGCATCATCAGATCGGCCGAAGTCAGCAGCACGGGGTTGTCGACCCCGCGATCGACGCCGACCGTTTCCAGCCACACCTGCAGCGCCGCGAACGGAGCGTAGGCGCCGGCGACGATGACAAGCGGCCGCGATGCCATCCATGCGGCCAGATCGTGACGGCGCGCCAGCATGCCGACAAGGAAGAACAACAGGATCGAGGGGCGCAGCAGGAGAACGAACGACAGGCCCGAGACATTCCACGCCACCGCCAGCGCGGCGACCGCGCCCAGCGCCCAGTTCGGCAGGCGCAGCAGCAGCGGCGCGGCCATCATGCAGACGAACAGATCGCGCAGGAACGGCATCTGCACGTTGATGTCGTTCGGAGTGGCGAGGCAGAACAGTTCATCGATGGTCCACCACCAGGCGGTGGGCATCGGGGCGCGTATCCAGCCCATCCATGCAGCGCCCGAAACCAGCACCATCGCCAGCGCGTTCCACAGCACCATCGGCGCCAGAATGGTCCGCGCCTTGCCCAGCACGAATGTGCGCCAGGACCGCCGGGCGAGCGACGCGGCGACCAGCCAGCCGGAAATGATGCTGAGCAGCGGCACCGCGCTGCGCCCCAGCAGTTCGATCAGCCCCCAGCGCAGCAGACCCTGCGGGGTTTCGTTCAGCTTGATAAGATCGCCGCCGGCCAGCCCCGTCCACGCATGCACATAGACAATGCCCAGAATGCACAGGACGCGGGCGATACCGATCGCGGCCGACAGGCGGGGATCAGGCTTGGACGGTGCGGCAGGCAGGCGGACGGTGGTGTTTTGGTTCAAAACCCTGGCATTGCGTTGTTGACGAATCGCTGCCCCTTGTCCGGCCTTTCCGCCGCAGGTCAACGCCAGCGCGGCCATTCCCGCCCGGCATCGGACCAAATCCCCGTAGCGGCGCGCGCGAGATAGATATCGGGAAGAGGCATTGCATGGTTTGCCATACGAATGGCCTTGGCACCATTCCCGCTCAGGCTGAGCCTGTCAAAGGCCACGCGCCGAACGTGTGGCCGGGCGGTGTTTGTTTTGCGGGGGAGAATTTACAAACCTCACGCCCCAAAACAAAGGCGATTGTATCTTTTGCAAATACGAATTGCCCCGGCCCAATTTCCGTTCGGCCTGAGCCTGTCGAAGGCCATGCGCCGAAAGTGTGGCTAGGAGCTTTCCTGAGCAGGGGGCTGCTGTTGCATGCAGCCTTCGACAGGCTCAGGCTGAACGGGTGGAGTATTTGTAAAAGATACAATCGCCAAAAGAAAAAGGGGCCTTGCGGCCCCTTTTCCCCGATCCGGCCATCCGGCGTGGCGCTTATTCGCCGCCCGCGGGTTCGCTGTTGAGCTGCACGTAGTTCTGCAGGCCCATACGCTCGATCATGTCGAACTGGGTTTCGAGGAAGTCGACATGTTCTTCCTCGCTTTCGAGAATCTTCTCGAAGATTTCACGGCTGATATAATCGCGCACCGTTTCGCAATATGCGATCGCATCGCGCAGCAGGGGGAGCGCTTCCATTTCCAGCGCGAGATCGGCCTTGAGGATTTCCTCGACCGTTTCGCCGACTTTCAGCCGGTTGATCGCCTGGAAATTGGGCAGACCGTCGAGAAACAGCACACGTTCCGCCAGGGCGTCGGCATGTTTCATTTCATCGATCGATTCATGCCGTTCGTACTCGGCCAGCTTGTTGACGCCCCAATGCTTGAGCGTGCGGTAATGCAGCCAGTACTGGTTGATCGCGGTGAGCTCGTTGGTCAGAGCCTTGTTCAGGAACTCGATGACCTTGGGATCGCCCTTCATAGTAACCTCGTGGAATTCGGAAAAGTGCTGGCGCGCCCTATGCGCCCAAAACCCCGAATTGACAAGGCAGCAACCCGAAAAACCTAGGATTTCCTAGGGTTTGCGAATGTTTTTCAGAAACAGGAGCCTCAAGCCGGACAGACGGCGAATTCGCGTTCTTCTTCCAGTATCGCCTCTGCATCGTCGAGGCATGTGCAACAATCGGGCGTTTTGCCCAATGCGGCATAGACATTCCTCGCACTGCCCGGGCAACGGCGCGCTTCTCTGCGCAGATCGCATTCCCGGATCGCGTTACAGATGCAAATGTACAAGGCACATCTCCCGTGACTCGCTTCTCCTTCTATATAATGCGAACGTCTTGCATTAACAAGACCCATTTCCATCCATCCGCAATGTTTCAATCCGCGCGTTTCAGCGGAAAAATTCGTCCATAAGTCAGGCAGCGCCAGAGCCATTCGAGCGGGCCATATGCGAATCGGGCAAGCCACGGCCGCGACCAGGCGAGCATGACCGCGCAGCCCAGCAGCATCGGCAGCAGCATCGTCCGGCCCCATTCTCCGAAAAAGCCGAGCCCCCAGCCCTGAAAGATCACGGCCATCAGCAGCGATGTCCCGAGATAGTTGCTGAACGCCATCCGTCCAGCGGCGATCAGGCGCTGCCCCAATGCCGTGCCGGCCGCACGCGGCGCCAGCCACGCCAGCCACGCGGCCAGCCCCAGAACCATCGGCAGCCGCGCGATCTGCGCCGGGCCCAGCGCGATCATGAACGTCAAATAGAACGGGTCCCCCGCGCGGATCAACCACACGGCCAGCGGCACAGTCAGCAACATCCCCGCCGCGATGCCCGCCAGCCCCCAGCGCAGCAACCGGCGATCCTCCGCGCCGTTGAACACCCCCGCGCGGTAGAGCCCGATGCCGATCAGCATCGAGGGGAAGCTTTCGCACAGGGCCATCAACCCGCCCGTTAGAAGGCCGGTGCCCTGTTCCGTCCAGTTATAGCTGACGATCCCCCACAGGCCGCCGCGCATCACCGCGGTTTCGTGCGCGGCATCGCTCAACATCCCGGCATAGTTCGCCCAATAGGGGTCCTGCCCCCCGGCACCCGCGATACAGTGGGCCACATCCGCGCAGGCGGCCAGTGCGGCGTTTTCTTCCGGCAGGGCGGTGAAGAACGGCTGGGCCTGAAACAGCGACCCCAACACATAGAACGCGGTGCCCAACGCCAGCGCCGTCGCGGCGGGCAGGCGATGCGCGCCGATCGCCAGCACCACCATGCCGCACAGGGCGTAGGAAAACAGGATATCGCCCCGGAACAGAAGGAAATAATGCGCCGCCCCGAACAGGCCGAGCCAGGCCAGACGGCGCCATTGCAGGGCATTGCCCTTGGCTTCGGTGAACAGCACCAGCCCCGCCCCGAACAGCACCGCGAACAGCCCGCGCATCTTGCCGTCGATCAGCAGGAACTGGACGAACCACACGATCCTGTCGGCCAGTGTCATCGGTTCGGGCAGCGCGCCCGGCCAGACGGATGTCACCGTCGGCTGCGCAAAGCCGACGATATTGGCATAGAGAATGCCGAGAACGGCGATGCCGCGAATGAAATCCAGCGTGACAAGGCGGCCCGGCCCCCGCGCCGCGCCTTCACCGTTCGTTTCAGCCGGATCGCGCCATGCCGCCTGCCCCATCGGGTATCAGCGCGTCACGAGGCAGCTTTGCCCGCTCTGCCGCAATGTGGCGCAGGCGGACGCGGCTGCCGCTTCGCTGGCAAAGCCGCCCGCCAGCAATCGGGTCAGCTTGCCTGCGGGCACGAGAATCTTGGTCTTGCCCGCCAGCGGGCCCCTGCCGCCGAGCTTGCGCCACAGCGCATCGGCATTGCCCGCCACCGAGAACGCCCCCAGTTGCACCCGCCACGGACCATTGGCCGCCGCCGGCGCGGCGCGGGCGGGCTCCGCCGCCTTGCGCACAGGGGTGATGGCCGGTTTGGGACCGGCAGCGGCAACCTGCGCGGGCTTGGCCGGTGCGGGCTTCGCCGGTGCGGGCCGCGCCACGGCCCCTTGGGGGCGGGCATAGTCGGCCCCGGCGGATGCCGGGCTTTCCGTGCCCGTCGCCCGCGTGGCGGCGGCGAGATGATCCTGCGATGCCCCGGCGGATACCGGCACAGACACAGGCGATGGCGATGGCGATGGCGATGGCGTGGCCGCGCTGCCCCCCGCTCTGCCCCGGGCGAGATCGGCGCTGGCCAGTTGCTGGGCCCGGGTCGCTTCTGCCTGCGCCTGCAATTGCGTGGCCAGTGCGGCTCCCTTCTGGCGCTCTTCAAGCGGGATATACTGATCCATCTGGCCGATCGCCTGCGCGGCCTGCGGCAGCCCCTGCCCGTTGGCCAGAGTGACCAGCGCATAGGCGCGCGGCCAGTCCTTCTCCAGCAGATCGCCGTTGAAATGGGAAATGCCCAGCAGATACTGCGCGCGCGGATCGCCGCGCCCAGCGGCTTCGCGCAAGTAGGGCAGCGCTTCGCTGCGCTGGCCCTTCTGGAACAGCAACAGCCCGTAATTGTCCGCCGCCAGCGGATGCCCCGCCGCCGCCGCGCGGGCGTAAAGCTCTTCCGCCTTGGCCGTGTCCTGCGCCACCCCGCGCCCCAGTCGGTAAGCCTGCGCCAGATTGTACGCCGCATCGGCATCACCTTTGCCCGCTTCGGCCCGCCATTGGGCGACCGCCGCGGCATAATCCCCGCGATCCCATGCCTCGACGCCTTCCTTGCTCCCGGCAAGCGCCGATGCCCCGGCCATCAAAGCCAGCGCCGCAACGGCGGTTCGCGTGTATCTGCGCATGGTAACCATATCGTCCCTGTCTTGCTCGATCGGACCTAGTACCCGGAAACCATAGGGGACAAGCGGTTAGCAAACCCTTTCCATCACCTGTGCCGTTGCTGGGCTGTTTCGGCGCGGCCGCTCATACGATGCATGGCATACCGCATTAACCCAAAATTAGGAGCAGCCTGCCAATTTCCGCATGAATTGCCGGAGCGGGGGCGTCTCCGGAATCGAACGGGGGGCTGGCCAATGCCGGAAAGCATCGTGCCTGACAGCATCGGCTGTGCACAACGCATATGCGGCGCACCGCGCGCATGGGCTGAATGCCCCCGATTGCCCGGAGCACCAAGGACATACCCGACATGACCCAGACCGCGAACCGCAAGCGCCTGCTCGTTCTGGCCGCCGCAGCGTTGATCGGCAGCAGCGCGCTGACGGGCAGTCTCTATGCCCGCACGCCCGATGCCGCCGCGTCCGCGCGGCAGGCCCAGAACGCGCTCGCCAAAGGGAAGCGGGACAAGGCCGTTGCATGGGCGGAACAGGCTGTGGCCGTCGCGCCGGACAACGAGGGTTATCGCGCCACGCTGGGGTCCGCCTATCTCAACGCAGGCCGTTTCGTGTCCGCCGCCGCCGCGTTTGGCGATGCCGTAGCGCTGGGCGACACCTCGCCGCGCACCATGCTCAGCCTCGCGCTCGCGCAGATCGGTGCGGGCCGCCTGGGGGAAGCGCTGGCCGTGCTCGACAGCGCCAATGACACCATCGCCCCCGCCGATCTCGGCCTGGCCTATGCGCTGGCGGGCGATCCCCAGCGCGGCGCGGCGATTCTGACCGATGCCATCCGCAACGGCGAAAACACGCCCAAAGTCCGCCAGAACCTTGCCTATACCCTGGCGATCGGCGGGGACTGGCGGCAGGCCCGCATCATGGCGTCGATGGATATTCCGGCGGAAAAGCTGGGCGACCGGCTGGCCGAATGGGCCGCCACCGCGCAATCGGGCGCATTCCAGCACCGCGTCGCGGCGCTGCTGCAAGTCCCGGTGATCGCGAAGGACCCGGGCCGCCCCGAAGCATTCGCGCTGACCGGCACGCCCGCGCAACAACCGCCCGCCGCCGACAGCGGCCCGGCCGAAGCGGCCTATACAGCGCCCGCCGCGCCCTATCGCGGCGGCGAACTGCCCGCGCTTGCGCCGGTCGCCGCTGCTTCCGCCGCACCGATCAAAGTGATCCCCGCCCATTACACCCCTGCACCCACCGCCGCCCAGCCCGACGATTTCCACGCGGCATTCGTGGCGGACGCGCCGCAAGGGGCGACGCCGACGGCCATGATCGCCGATTCGGTCCGGTTCGTATCCCAGCCGGTGGTGCAGGCGATCCCGGCCCGCTATCGCACGAGCCCCGCCCCGCTTCCGGCCCCCCAGCCCACACGGCGCGAAACGCCATCGGCAACTGTCGCGGCGGCGAAGCGGCCGAGCGGCAACCGGCTGGTCCAACTGGGCGCGTTCGGCTCGGAACAACGCGCCCGGCAGGCATCGCAGATCTATCTCCGGCAATATCGCGGGCTCGATCCCAGCCAGATCCGGATCACTCAGGCCAACGTGAACGGCAAGACCTATTGGCGCGTTTCAGCGGCGGGATTGAGCCTGGCCGACGCCCGCGCCGTGTGTTCGACGCTCAAGGCCCAGGGGCAAATCTGCCTGACCAACGGCTGATTGCCGGGCGGAGGAACGCTCCTTCCGCCCTGCCCATCGGTCAGCCGATCGCCACGCCGCCCTTGTAAAGCGCGGTGGCGCGGCCCTGCACCGGCTGCCCATCGAACGGGGTGTTGCCCGCGCTGGCCGCCATGCGCGTGGACGAGATCACCCACGGCTTGTCCGGATCGACCAGCACCAGATCGGCTTCCAGCCCCGTTTCCAGCCGTCCGGCGGGAACGCCCAGCAGCTGCGCCGGATTGCCCGCCGCCAGCGCGAAAGCGCGCGCCATATCGATCACCCCGTCGCGCACCAGCGAGAGCACCATCGCCAGCAGGCTTTCCGCCCCGGCCATGCCCGGTTCGGCATCGGCGAACGGCAGGCGCTTGTCTTCGGGCCCACGCGGATCGTGGCCCGATGCGATGACATCGATCGTCCCGTCGGCGATGGCGGCAATCACCGCCTGCCGGTCCGCTTCCTGCCGCAAGGGCGGCGACAGCCGCGCATAAGTGTGGAATTTCGCCACGGCGAGATCGGACAGCATGTAATGCGCAGGCGTGACGCCCGCTGTCACCGCCACGCCGCGCCGCTTCGCCGCGCGCACCAGATCGAGCGCGGCCTGCGTCGTCACCTGGCGGAAATGCAGGCGCGCGCCCGCCATTTCGGCCAGCGCGATATCGCGCGCCACGGCCACCGCCTCCGCCTGTGCGGGGGCGCTGGGCAGGCCCAGCCGGGTCGCCATTTCGCCTGCGGTGGCCACGGCGCTGCCCACCAGCCCCGCATCCTCGGCATGGCTGACCACCACCATGTCCAGCATCGCCGCATAGCGCAGCAGGCGCAGCATGATGCCCGAATCCGCGATCCAGCCGCGCCCGGTGGCGATGCCGCGCGCGCCCGCATCGCGCATCAGCGCCAGTTCGGCCAGTTCGCGCCCTTCCAGCCCGCGCGTGGCCCCGGCCAGCGGATGGACCCAGAAATCGGGCTTGCCGCTATAGGCGAGGAACTGCACCCGCGCCGGGTGGTCCAGCGGCGGCGCCTGATCGGGCATCAGCGCCGCGCGGGTGATCCCGCCGAAATGGAACGCAGGCTTGTCCACCGCGAAAACCCCGAAATCGACCAGGCCGGGCGCAATCAGTTTCCCCCCGGCGTCGACGATCTCATCCCCGTCTTCCGGATCGATCGCGCCGAGGCCGACAATCCGGCCTTCCACGCAGCGCAAGGCGCCTGCGCGCACTTCGCCGGGCAGGACGAGCCGCCCGCCGGTGATCGTCAAGGGGCGTTGCTGCTTCATGCCCGGTTCCCCTGTGCTTCGGCCCAGCCTTCGACCCCGCGCGAACGACGCGTCAGCACATCGAGGCAGGCCATGCGGATGGCCACGCCCATTTCCACCTGCCGCGTGATCAGGCTGGTCCCGGCCAGATCGGCCACTTCGCTGTCGATTTCCACGCCGCGGTTCATCGGCCCGGGATGCATCACCAGCGCATCGGGCGCGCAGCGGCGCAGCCGCTGCGCCGTCAAACCATAAAGGTGGCGATATTCACGCGGACTGGGGATGAACTGGCCCTGCATCCGTTCGTTCTGCAAACGCAGCATCATCACGATATCGGCCCCGTCCAGCGCGGCTTCGAAATCGTGGAAGGTTTCCACGCCCATCGCTTCGATCGCTTCGGGCATCAGCGCCGGCGGCGCGCAGACCCGCACTCTCGCGCCGAGCGAGGCGAGGCAGAGAATATTGGAACGGGCCACGCGGCTGTGCAGGATATCCCCGCAGATCGTCACCCGCAGCCCGTTGAATTCCTCGCTTTTCCCGCGTTCGCGCAGGGCATGGCGAATGGTCAGCGCATCGAGCAGGGCCTGCGTCGGATGTTCGTGCTGGCCATCCCCGGCGTTGAGCACCGGACAGGCGACCTGATCGGCGATCAGCGCCACCGCGCCCGAACTGGCGTGGCGGATGACGATGGCATCGGCCCGCATCGCATTCAGCGTCACTGCCGTGTCGATCAGCGTTTCGCCCTTCTTGATGCTCGATTGCGCGGCCAGCATGTTGACGACATCGGCGCCGAGCCGCTTGCCCGCGATTTCGAAGCTGAGCAGCGTGCGCGTCGAATTCTCGAAGAAGGCGTTGATGATCGTCAGCCCGGCCAGCGCTTCGGAATGTTTCGCCGCGCGTCGGTTCAGTTCGACCCATTGTTCCGCTTCGTCCAGCAGGAAGAGGATTTCGTGAGTCTCGAGCCCGGCGATGCCGAGCAGGCCGCGATGCGGAAAGGCGAGACCACCGGCCGGATACTGGCCACGGGCGGGAGTGATGGGCGGCAATGTCATTGAAACGGGGCCTTTACTGCGCCGCGCGCTCCCGCTCAAGGTGATTCGGCGGCGATTTCCCCGCCTTTGCCATGGCCTGGCCCCGTGATCGGCCCGATGATCGTTCGGCCGCTTTCCCCAGCTTGCCCTCCTTTTCGCAAGCGGCAGATGTTTCCATTGGCCTGCAAATCCCTCTAAGACGTGGCGCTGTAGCCTGCGGCGATCATGGCGGGCCATGCGACAGGAGCATTTCGATCATGACGTTCGCGGGCAAGGTTTGGCGGCTTCTGGTGGGCATCAAGGATGCTCTCGCCCTGCTGTTCCTGTTGCTGTTCTTCGTCGGGCTCTACATGGTGCTGACCGCCCGCCCCAGCCCCGGCCAGGTGCGCGAAGGCGCGTTGCTGCTGCAACTGGATGGGTCGGTGGTGGAAGAAGCCTCGCAGACCGATCCGCTGCAGATTCTCCTCTCCCAGGAAATGCCCGCGCGTGAATATCAGGCCCGCGATCTGGTGCGCGCCATCGACGCCGCCACCGCCGACAAGCGCATCCGCGTGATCGTGCTCGATCTGTCGCGTTTCACCGGCGGCGGGCAGGTCCATCTGGCGGAAATCGGCGCCGCGCTGGATCGCGCCCGGGCGGCGAAGAAACCGGTGCTGACATTCGCCAATGCCTACGTCGATGACGGGATGATGCTGGCCGCCCATGCGAGCGAAGTCTGGGTCGATCCCCTCGGCGGCGCGGTGGTGGCCGGGCCCGGCGGGGACCGGCTCTATTACGCCGGGCTGCTGGAACGGCTGAAAGTCAACGCGCACGTCTTCCGCGTCGGCACTTACAAGTCGGCCATCGAACCCTTCATCCGCAACGATATGTCCGCCGAAGCGCGCGAGGATGCCAGCGCGCTCTATTCCGCGCTGTGGGAAGAATGGAAAGCGGATGTGAAGAAGGCCCGGCCTTCCGCCAATCTGACGCTGGTCACCGGGCAACCGGTGGAATGGCTGGCCGGCGCGCGCGGCGACAGCGCGCAGGCCGCGAAACAGGCTGGCCTTGTCGATCACGTCGGCGATTGGGTGGCGTTCGGCAACCGCGTGGCCAAGCTGGCCGGGCCGGACGACTGGAACCCCGGCCCCGGCAGTTTCGCCCATACCGAACTCGATCCGTGGCTGGCGGCCAACAAGCCCGGCAAGCCGGGCAAGGCCATCGGCGTCATCACGATCGCGGGGGAAATCGTCGACGGCGAAGCCGGGCCCGGCCAGGCAGGCGGCGACCGGATCGCCGACCTGCTGGACGAAGCGCTGAAGGACAAGCTGGCCGCGCTGGTCGTCCGGGTCGATTCGCCGGGCGGATCGGTCACCGCTTCGGAGGAAATCCGCCGCGCGATCCTGCGCCACAAGGCGCGCAAGATCCCCATCGTGGTTTCGATGGGCAATGTCGCGGCGAGCGGCGGCTATTGGGTGTCCACCCCGGCCGACCGCATTTTCGCCGCGCCCGAAACGATCACCGGATCGATCGGGATTTTCGCGGTGGTGCCGACGTTCGAAAATGCGCTGTCGCACTGGGGCGTGACCGCCGACGGCGTGAAGACCACCCCGCTTTCCGGCCAGCCCGATCTGACCGCCGGCTTCACCCCCGAAACGCAGGCGATGGTGCAGAGCGTGATCGAAAACGGCTATGCCCGCTTCCTCACGCTGGTGTCCCGCTCACGCGGGAAGAGCCCGGCGGAAATCAACGCCATCGCGCAGGGCCGGGTCTGGGCGGGCGGGCCCGCGCGCCAGATCGGGCTGGTGGACGAATTCGGCGGGCTCGACGATGCGCTGGCTTGGGCGGCAAAGCGCGCGGGGCTCAAGGAAGGGCAATGGCATGCGAAATACCTCGGTTCCTCGCCCGATGCCTATCATTCGCTGCTGCAACTGATGCTGGGCACCAGCGCGGATGCGCGGGCCCCGGCCAACGATCTCGTCGCGCTGCTCACCGCCCGGCAGACGGGCATGGCCCGGCAGATGACGGCGGATATGGAGCGCCTGCTCGGTTCGCGCGGGGCGGAAGCCTATTGCCTGTCCTGCCCGCGCCAGCCGCAGGCGGTGGTTTCTCGCAACGATTCCATGGCGTTACGAACTCTTGCCATGCTGCTGCGCGATTGAGGCTTGTGAATCGCGCAGGCCCGTGGCAAAGGCGCGGCCCTGCCCGGCAGTCATGCCGCAGGCGGGCGCGTAGCTCAGTGGTAGAGCACACCCTTCACACGGGTGGGGTCGCAAGTTCAATCCTTGCCGCGCCCACCATTTTCTTCTGGAAAATGCGCACCTTACCGCCTCCACCCGGGGCCGTTCGGGCTGTTCGCCGCCTGCCCGGCGATACGCTGCCCCATCCCCGTGCGATCCTCTGGCCAGATCGGCAAAGAACCGGGCGCGATGAAACGCTCCGCACTGGAGGCGTCCGGGCGAATCCTCTATGGCACGCGGGATGACCGATCCGCTTTTCACCCCTTTCGCCGTGGGCGGCATGGAACTGCCCAACCGTGTGGTCATGGCCCCGATGGGCCAGGGCAAGGCGCCGGGCGGAATGCCCGATCCGGGCTATGCCGATTATTTCGCCCGCCGTGCGCAGGGCGGGGTCGGCCTGATTATTTCGGGCGCGACCGCCGTGAATCACCCGGCCGCCGCCTTCGACGAGAACGAGCCCCATTTTCATGGCGCGGCGCTGGCCGAATGGGGCCGCGCGGTGGAGGCCGTCCACGCAGCGGGCGGCCGTATCATGCCGCAGCTCGCCCATGCCGGATTGCAGGGACTGGCCCCGGTTGCTCCGCCGTGGTCGGGCATCGGCCCTTCGGCGGTGTGGATGCCCGCCGCAACGCTGGGCGCCGACGCGGGGCCCGAACGGATCGAAGGCCAGCCGATGACGCTGGCTGATATCGAATCAGTGGTGACCGCTTTCGCCCAGGCGGCGCGGGATGCGGTGGCGCTGGGCTTCGACGGGATCGAAATCCACGGCGCGCACGGGTTCCTGATCGATCAGTTCCTCTGGCCTCATACCAATCGCCGCCCCGATCACTACGGGCAGGACCGGGCCCGGTTCGCGGCGGAAATCGTGGCCGCCTGCCGCGCGGTGGTGGGGCCGGGCTTCCCGATCAGCTTCCGCTTTTCGCAGTTCAAGATGACCGATTACGCCGCCCGCGTGGCGCAGACGCCGGAAGAACTGGAAGCGCTGGTCCGCCCGCTGGTCGATGCCGGGGTCGATCTGTTCGACTGTTCGCTGCGTCGCTTCTGGCGCCCGGAATTCGCAGGCAGCGCGATGAACCTTGCCGGATGGATCAGGAAACTGGGCGGCTGCCCCACGGTGGCGGGCGGCGGCATCGGCCTGGCCAAGACGGCGATGGAATACGGGCAGGAAGGGATTTACGCGACAGTCGCCGAATCCTCCCTCGCCCATCTCGACGATGTGCGCGAACGGATCATGCGCGGCGAATTCGACCTGATCGCGCTGGGCCGTTCGATCCTGGGCGATGCCGCCTGGGCCGCCAAAGTGCGCGAAGGCGCGCACGACACGCTGCAACCCTATCGCCCCGAAGTGCTGATCGGCCTGAACTGAACGGCCCCAAACGAGCGGCGTGCCGATCCTGAACAGCTTCTTGCGCTGTCGATTCTTGCGCTGGTCACGCCGAAACGCCATAGCGCTCAGGCTATGCATGACCTCCGTTTCATTCGCGAAAATCCCGACGCCTTCGATGCGGGCCTTGCCCGCCGCGGCGTAGCCCCCGCCGCCGCCGCGATCCTTGAGCTTGACCGGGTGCGGCGCGATGCCGCCACGCGGGCGCAGGAATCGCAAAGCCGCCGCAACGACGCATCCAAGCTGATCGGCCAGGCGATGGCGCAGGGCGACAAGGACAAGGCCGAAGCGCTGAAAGCCGAAGTCGCCGATCTGAAGCAGACTCTGCCCGCGCTGGAAGAGGAAGAACGCACCGCCAGCGCGCGGTTGAACGACATGCTGGCGGGCCTGCCCAATCTGCCGCACGATGACGTGCCGCCGGGCGAGGACGAGGCCGCGAATGTCGAAACGGCGCGCTGGGGCGCCCCGCCCGCATTCGCTTTCACGGCGCAGGAACACGCCGATATCGGCCCGGCGCTCGGCCTCGATTTCGAAACCGCCGCCGCCATTTCCGGCGCGCGCTTCGCGTTCCTCAAAGGCCAGATGGCCCGCCTGCAACGCGCCCTGGCCCAGTTCATGCTGGACAAGCAGACTGTCGAAAACGGCTACATGGAATGCGCCGTGCCGCTGCTGGTGCGCGATGATGCCGTGTTCGGCACCGGGCAATTGCCGAAATTTTCCGAAGACCTGTTCCAGACGACCGATGGCCGCTGGCTGATTCCGACAGCGGAAGTCTCGCTCACCAATGCGGTGCGCGAACAGATTCTCGGCTCTATGGTCCAGCCGATCCGCATGACCGCGCTGACCCCCTGCTTCCGCAGCGAAGCGGGCGCGGCCGGGCGCGACACGCGCGGCTATATCCGCCAGCACCAGTTCGAAAAGGTCGAACTGGTCAGCGTGTGCCGCCCCGATCAATGGCAGGCGGAACACGATCACATGGTTCACGCGGCGCAAAGCGTGCTTGAAGCGCTGGACCTGCCCTATCGCACAATGCTGCTCTGCGCGGGCGATATGGGGGCAACGGCTAAGAAGACATACGATCTCGAAGTCTGGCTGCCGGGGCAGGACGCCTATCGCGAGATTTCCTCGATCAGTTGGTGCGGCGATTATCAGGCCCGCCGGATGAACGCCCGCTTCCGCCCCCAAGGGGAGAAGCGCACCGAATTCGTCCACACGCTCAACGGTTCGGGGCTGGCTGTCGGCCGCACACTGGTGGCGGTGCTGGAAAACTACCAGAACGCGGATGGCTCCGTCACCGTGCCCCCCGCCCTGCTGCCTTACACCGGCGGCCTCGCCAAGCTGGAGCCTGCCGCCTGATGCGTATCCTGCTGACCAACGACGATGGCATCCATGCCAGCGGATTGCGCGTGCTGGAGGCGATCGCCCGCCAGTTCAGCCACGATATCTGGGTCTGCGCTCCGTCCGAAGAACAATCGGGCGCGGGCCATTCGCTGTCGCTGTCCCGCCCGGTGCGCCTGCGGCGCCATGGCGAACGGCGTTTCTCCGTTACCGGCACACCGACCGATTCGGTCATGCTCGCGCTCAACCAGGTGCTCGATTCCCCGCCCGACCTGATCCTTTCAGGCATCAATCGCGGCGCCAATCTGGGTGATGACGTGACGTATTCGGGCACTGTTTCCGCCGCGATCGAAGGAACGCTGGCGGGCGTGCGCTCCATCGCGCTCAGCCAGGTCTATGCCCGCGAAGGCATGGCCGACACCGTGCCTTTCGCCGCCGCCGAGGCATGGGGGGCCAAAGTGATCGCGCCGCTGCTCGACGCGCCGTTCGCCGAACGCACGCTGGTCAATGTCAATTTCCCGCCTGTCGCCGCAGAAGACGTCAAGGGCATCCGCGTGGTCCGGCAGGGTTTCCACGATTATGCCCGCACCACCGTGGTTGAAGGGCGCGATCCGCGCGGCTTCCCCTATTATTGGTATCGAGCATACGCCTGCCCAGAGCACCGATTTGGAGGCGATTGCAGATGGTTACGTGTCGGTCACGCCGCTGATGCTCGATCTGACCCACGATGCCTCGCTGGCCGGTCTATCAGGCAGGTACAGCGAATGAAGCGGGCGCTGCTTGCCGCCATGGCGGCTCTGCTGGTCGCCGCCTCCCCCGCCGATGAAACACGCCACACCGTCCGCGACGGCGAAACGCTGAACGGCATCGCCAATCGCGCCGGGGTCTCGCCCGCCGCCCTGGCCGAAGCGAACAAGCTCACGCCGCCCTATGCCGTGCGCGTGGGGCAGGTACTGGTGATCCCGCGCGGCGCGAAGCGGGCGTCTGCCCCGGCCAGCAAGCCGGCAAGCGGCACTTCCAGTTCGACTTATGTGGTGAAGGACGGCGAAACGCTGAACGGTATCGCCAACCGCGCCGGGGTTTCGCCTGCCGCGCTCGCCGCCGCCAACAAGCTCACGCCGCCCTATGCCGTGCGCGTGGGGCAGAGGCTGACTCTGCCGCGCAGGAGCGCTGCGGTCGCCCCTGCCGCGAAACCGGCGGGCGAACGCCCCGCCAGGAGCGCGCTGCGGATCGATACCGAAACCAGCCATGTCGTCAAACCGGGGGAAACCTTCAACGGCATCGCCATCCGCACGGGCATTCCCCGTTCGGTTCTGGCGCAAGCCAACGGCCTGACCGCGCCCTACATCGTCAAAGTGGGGCAGAGGCTGCGCATTCCGCGCCAGCGCACCCATGTGGTGGCCGAAGGGGAAACCGGCTTCGGCATCGCTTTCAAATACGGTGTGCCTTACGACGACATCCTCACCGCCAACGGGTTGGGCAAGGATGCGGTGATCAAGACCGGGCAGAAGCTGGTGATTCCGGCAATGGTCCACGATGCCCGGGCAAAGGAAGCGGCCAGGGCATCGCAGGAGGCCGCGGCGGCAGCCAGGGCCGCGGCGACCGATAGCGGATTCCGCTGGCCGCTGACCGGCAAGGTCATCACCCGCTTCGATGCGCAGGCGGGCCATCGCGGCATCGATATCGACGCCACGCTCGGCCAGGCCGTCGCGGCGTCCAAGGCGGGCAAAGTGATCTATGCCGGGGAAGAACCCGTACGCTATGGCAAAGTGGTGGTGCTGGAACACGATGGGCAATGGTACAGCGCCTATGCCCACCTGCTGTCCATCGGCGTGGCCAAGGGCGAAACCGTGAAAGCGGGTGATGTGGTCGGCCACGCGGGATCGAGCGGCGAAGCCACCCAGCCCCAGCTTCATTTCGAACTGCGTCAGGCGAACCGCCCGATCGACCCGTTGACCAAGCTGCCGTGATCCCTCGCCTGCCCCGCATCCACCGCGTGGCCACGCTCCGCCGCAATGTGCGGTTGCCGGTCTGGGCGGATGTGGCGTTGCGGCTGGCCGCCGTCCTGTTCCTGATCTTTTTCGTCGTCCTCATTCATTACTGGGAACGGCAAGGGCTGGTCGACGCTCACGATGGCGAGGTTAGTTTTCTCGACGTGGTCTATTTCACCATGATCTCGATCACGACCACCGGCTTCGGCGATATCACGCCGGTCAGCGACAAGGCGCGGCTGATCGAAGCGGTGATCGTCACGCCGATCCGCATCGCGGTGCTCTTCATTTTCGTGGGCACGGCCTACACTTTCCTTATCAAGCGCGGCTGGGAGAAATGGCGCATGGCCCGCATCCAGGAACAACTCACCGGCCATATCGTGGTGCTGGGCTTCGGCGTCAGCGGCTACGAATCCGTGTCCGAACTGATCCAGCGCGGCACCGATCCGAGCGATATCGTGGTGATGGACCCGCTCGAATCCCGCCTGTCCGTGGCGGCGGCGCTGGGCTGCAATGTCATCGCTGGCGATGCCACGCGCAACGAAACGCTGATCGATATCCGGGTCGCCAATGCCCGGGCCATTCTCGTTTCGGCGGGGCGCGACGACACCTCGATCCTGATCGTGCTGACCGTGCGGCACCTTGCCCAGCATGTGCCGATCAGCGTGGTGGTGCGCGCGGAAGACAACGAACTGCTGGCCCACCGGGCAGGCGCGGACAATGTCATCAACCCGGTCCGCTTCACCGGGTTGCTGCTGGCCGGGTCCGCACAGGGCACCCATGTCGCCGATTATCTGTCCGATCTCGCTTCGGTGGCGGGCAGCGTGCAACTGGTCGAACGCCCCGTCCGCACCGACGAAATCGGCGGCAGCCTGTCGCAACTGGCCACCGGCGGCCTCGGGGTCAGGCTCTATCGCAAGCGCCAAGCTTATGGCTACTGGACGCCCGAAGCGCAGGATCTGCAACCGGGCGATACGATCGTCGAAATCGTGCACGCGGAAAAGGACGCCCCCGCCGGCGGGCAGGATGCGCCGCAGGACGCACCGGCCGGGACATAACGCGGCGCAGTTCGGCAGGAACCCAGTAGCCCCGCCTCACGCCCTGCCCGCTGTCAGCGCCGCCCGCGCCAGATGCCCCGCTTCCTCGAACGAAGCGGCCACCGCGATCGGATAAGGAAACGCCTGGCCCGCTTTTGCCGTGCGTTCTTCCATAGCGGCGCGTTCGCCCGCATCTTCCACCACGTAAACTGTCAGGCGGACTTTGGCGCCCAGTTCTTCCCGCCGCGCCTTGAGCCATTGCGCCAGCGGCTTGCCCGCCTGCGGTGCGGGGCGTTGCGCGGCATGGACAATTGTCACCACAGCGTCATGCCGGGCCAGCAGGTGGTCGTACGCTTCAGTCCAGGCGACGCCGTCGGCAGCGTTCTGCAAGAGCCGCGAACCGGAACGATAAATCCCCTCGGCCAGCGGAACGAAGAAATCGGTCATGGAGCACCTCCATATATTGATATTGATTATCAATATACATTTGTACGTGCGGATACAAGCCAGCTTATCCGAAACCTGCCCGGCGGTGCCTGCTGGCTTGGCGCTATCGCCCTGTCAGCACTGGGTCAGCCGAGAATCCAGAACACCAGCCCCATGGCGAGGTACGCCGCCAGCCAATAGCCGCCATCGATCACGCCCAGCCGGGTGGCGATACGTTGATGCAGATAGCTGAGCGCGAGCGCGGGAATCACGAAGAACAGCGCCAGCCCGCCCGACATCATGAAATAGAGCCACGGTTTCACCGCCAGCGTTTCCGCGCCCACCCGCGCGAACATATGGCCCATCATCGCGGCGGTGAGCAGCAGGAGCAGCACGGTCACCACGGCCGTGCGCGCGGTGCTGGTGCGCGCGGCCATGCCGCCCGGCCCGACCGCCTCCAGCTTCGCCCGGCCGAACAGCGGACCGTACCACAGCCCCGCCACGCCAAGCGCCGCCAGTGCCGCGACAAACACCGCCATCCAGTTTACCGGTCCCATTCTCACTCCACTTCCGTCCGCAACAGTAGCCTTTACAGCGCAAGCCGTGTAGAGGCGCGCGCGCAATGGCCACGACAATCCCCCAAGCGCGCCGAGTCGGCATGGTGAGCCTCGGCTGCCCGAAAGCGCTGGTAGACTCCGAGCGCATCCTGACAAAATTGCGTGCCGATGGCTATGCCATGTCGGCCGACTATGATGGCGCGGATGTCGTTCTCGTCAACACCTGCGGTTTTCTCGACTCCGCGAAAGAGGAAAGTCTGGCCGCAATCGGCGAGGCGATCGCCGAAAACGGGCGGGTCATCGTCACCGGCTGCATGGGCAACGAAGCCGATGCGATCCGGGCCCGCTTCCCCGAAGTTCTGGCGATCACCGGCGCGCACCAGTATGAAGCCGTGGTCGAAGCGGTGCACGAAGCCGCCCCGGCGACGCAGGGGCCCTTCGTCGATCTGATCCCGCAACAGGACGTCAAGCTGACGCCGCGCCATTACAGCTATCTCAAGATTTCCGAAGGCTGCAATCACGCCTGCGCGTTCTGCATCATCCCGCAATTGCGCGGCAAGCTGGCCAGCCGTCGGATCGACGCGGTGCTGCGCGAAGCGGAAAAGCTGGTCGCGGCGGGCACGCAGGAACTGCTGGTCATCAGCCAGGATACCAGCGCCTATGGCGTCGATGTGCGCCATGAGGAACGCACGTGGAAAGGCCATCCCGTGCGCACGCATATGACCGATCTGGCCCGCGAACTGGGCCAG
>Ga0182743_1001022_pt1 | contig 29810 bp, 26 predicted proteins | sample eDN3rd30CKraftOP_FD_128522 | JGI IMG/M metagenome (GOLD analysis project Ga0182743, IMG submission 128522) | Enriched Organic Plus compost microbial communities from Emeryville, California, USA - eDNA 3rd pass 30_C Kraft OP (version 2) (version 2) ... | reverse complement strand
TTGCGTAAAATCATCATTCCGCACGATGAGCGCGCCTGTGCGCATCGCAACCACATCGGACGTTGCTTCAGCCAGATGAAGCTTTTCCGCCGCTTCGCCTCTCGATATGACCGAAGAGCCGTTTACCTTCAGGGGCTTCGTTTGTCTCGTTGCCGCTATGCCCCGGATGCGGTGAATGTCCGATCCGGCCTAGCTCGTCTTACCCCACGGTCCGTGATGGCTGTCCTGACCGTCCAGCCTGTCAAAGCCGTGGGCACCAAAGAAGTCGCGCTGCGCCTGGATCATGTTCGCGGTGCCACGGCCGGTGCGCATCAGGTCGAACCAGCCAAGGCCAGCTGCCAACGCGGGCACGCCGTGACCGTTCAGCAGGGCGGTTGCCACCACACGGCGCAATGCGGGGATCGTTGCCTCAAGCCGCTGCGCAAAGAAGGGCGCGAGTACGAGGTTGCGCGACGGGTCTTCGGCCAGGGCAGCCGCCATGTCGTTGAGCATGGCCGAGCGGATGATGCAGCCAGCGCGCCAGACCCGTGCAATCCCCGGCAAGTCGAGTTGCCAGCCAAAGGCCCGGCCAGCGGCCTCGATCATCGCGAAACCCTGCGCATAGCACAGGATCTTGCCTGCAATCAGCGCGGCCTCAAGCTCGGTCAGGGCCAGATCCAGCGGCTGGGGACCGGCACCGAAACGCGCCTCGCCGGCCTTACGTTCTGTGACGCGGGCCGAGACGTTGCGTGCCATCACAGCCGCGTCGATTACCGGGATCGGTGCGGCCAGATGCTGCGCCTCGATCGCGGTCCAGCGGCCGGTGCCCTTTTGCCCGGCAGCATCCAGAATCACGTCGAGCATCGGCGCGCCCGTCAACGGATCAGCAGCGCGAGAAACGGCGGCCGAGATCTCGATCAGATAGGACTTCAGCGGCCCCTGATTCCATGTGGCAAAGGTTTCGCCAATGCCTGGGGCGGGCATCGCCATCCCGTCACGCATCAGTCCATAGATTTCGGCGATCATCTGCATATCGGCATATTCGATGCCGTTATGCACGGTCTTGACGAAATGGCCGGCGCCAGCCTCGCCCATCCAGGTCGCGCAGGGGGTGCCGTCCTCGGCGCGGGCGGCGATGGCCTCCATGATCGGGGCAACGCGATCCCAGTCGGCGCGGGCACCCCCGCCCATGATGGCCGGTCCGTGACGCGCGCCCTCTTCGCCGCCCGAAACACCCATGCCAAGAAAGCGCATCGGCAGGCCGGCAGCGGCGCGGCGGTTGGTGTCATGGAAATTGGCGTTCCCGGCGTCGATCACCAGATCTTCGGGGTCAAGCAACGGGGCCAGCGCAGCGATCTGGTCATCGACGGCCTGACCGGCGGGGACCATCAGGATGATGGCGCGCGGCGGGGCGATGGCGGCGACCAGATCGGCCAGGCTTTCGGTCGGGATGACGCGTTCGGCCAGAGCCCCGGCTTCGGCGTGAAAACGGCGGGTGACCTCGGTGGTGCGGTTCCACACCGCGATGGGAAAGCCTTTTTCGGCGATGTTCAACGCCAGCGCCGCGCCCATCGTCCCAAGGCCGATAAGGCCGATTCGTGCCTGTGTCATGACGGTTCCGCTCCGTTCCGCTTGGCATCGCCCGGCGCTTTTCCGGACAATGGAGGTTACAGGTCTTTAGCCCATCCGGGCTTATGTTACCGTTAACTACGCCGTGCGGAGCTGGTTTTCCAGAGGGTCATTCGGCACTGTTGCGCCAGGCCTCCTTCTCTGATCCTGCGGGCTGATAGATATAGTTGCGGCGGAAGGGATAGGCGGAATGCGCGCCGGGCAGATCGGGCGTTACCTGCCCCTGATCGGGATGGGTCATCAGGATCTGGTAAAGCGCCACCCAGCCTTGCTCAAAGGCCAGGGCGCAGCCCGCAAGGTACAGCCTGTAGGCCTGCAGAACTTCGGCGGCGCGGTCAGGGGGCATCGAGCGGGCCAGCACCTGCTCGGCCTCGGGCAGCCGCGCCTCAAGCGCGTCGGACCAGGCCCAAAGGGTCCGGGCGTAGTGCGGGCGCAGGTTTTCGGTATCGACCATTTCAAGCCCGGCTTGCGACAGGCTGCGGATCGCCTGGCTGACATGCACCAGCTCACCGCCCGGGAAGATATATTTCTCGATGAAATCGCCAAGGCCGCCGCCGACCATCGCGTCGTCCAGACCCGAGGCGGCGATGCCGTGGTTCAGCGCCATGCCGCCCGGCCTCAGCAGCCGGCGCAGGGTCTGGCTGTAAAGACCCAGATTGGCGCGGCCGACATGTTCGAACATTCCGACCGAGGCCAGCTTGTCAAAGGGCCGGTCTGGCGTCAGGTCGCGATAGTCGCACAGCAGGATGCGCACGCGATCGCCCAAGCCTTCGTCGGCAATCAGGCGGCTGACATGGTCGAACTGATTGTGCGACAGGGTGATGCCGGTTGCGTCGACGCCGTAATGACGCGCCGCATGCATCAGCAGCCCGCCCCAGCCTGCCCCGATATCAACGAAACGCTCGCCGGGGCGCAGGTCCAGCTTGCGGCAGATCAGGTCCAGTTTCGCCTCTTGCGCATCGGCCAGTGTCATCTGCGGATCGGCGAAATAGGCGCAGGAATAGACCCGTCGCGGGTCCAGCCACAGGGCATAGAATTCGTCCGACACATCGTAATGGGCGCGAATCTGGTGGGCGTCGCGTTCGCGGCTGTGGCGCAGGACAGAGTTCAGGCGATTGATCAGCCGCTGCCAGGCGTTGGGGCGAATCATCTGCCCCTCCTGGGGTATCAGCGCGGCGACGACCCGCATCAGATCGCGCATCGAGCCCTCGATCCGGGCGCGCCCGCGCACGATCTCGTCCCCGAGCCGCCCCAGCTTAGCCGAGGCAAGCAGCGCCAAAGAAGTCACGTCCTGAAAGGCGATGGTTACGCGTGCATCCTGCGGACCCAGCCGCCGTCCCGAGGGCAGGCGCACCGCCAGAGGGACCGGGAGTTGCTGAAGTTTTCGTTCGATCAAAGTTTCCAGAGCCGGCATGATCACCTCACGCTTGGGCTGGCCGCGATGCAGGGGTGGAGGGGACGCAAAGCGCGGCAGCGTGTTCCTGACGTCTGTCCCGGATGCTGTTGCCGGGGCAACCTCTCCACCATACTAGCCCTGATTCCCGGAAAATGACCAGAGGCAGGAAGACCTGTCAGCAACGCGCTGACTTTGCGGTGTGGCGGCGGGCTTTGCGATGAGCGCTTTGTGCTGGGACCGGAAACGCCGAAAGCGGCCCGGAGGCCGCTTTTCGCCATTCCCGAAGGAAAATTTTGGAGCGGGCGATGAGATTCGAACTCACGACCCTTACCTTGGCAAGGTAATGCTCTACCCCTGAGCTACGCCCGCACTCCGTTCCGATGGCGCTTCGCCTTCGGTGAGGCGGCATTTATGGGACCGCGCAGGGGGATGCAAGAGGGAAAAAGCGGCCTGCCGAAAATTTTTCACAAAGGACCCGCAAAGGCCCTGTGATCGTAACGACTTGACCGCAGCCGCGCCTTGCCGAAAGGTGCGACGCCAGGAATGGGGAGGGGCCGATGAAACCGTCCGACCAGCTCTCGGAGTTTGTCCAGCACGCGCTTGCACAGGGTGGGGACCGCGACGGTATCGCCCATGCGCTTGCCGCTGCCGGCTGGTCCGCACCCGAGATCGAAGAGGCGCTGGAAAGCTGGGCTTCGGTGCCCGGCCTGCCGCCCGTGCCGCGGCCGCGCCCCTATGCCTCGGCGCAAGAGGCGCTGCTATATGGCCTGTTGTTTCTGTCGCTGGGCGTGATCGTCTGGCACCTTTGCCAACTTGGGGCAGTCCTGATCGACTGGCTGATTCCCGACCCGTTCGACGGCCCGCATTACGGCTGGGACAGTTCGGTGCGGTGGTCCATCGCCTCGCTGATCGCCTTTGTGCCGCTGTTTCTGGGGCTGAACCGCAAGGTGGCGCGGATGAGTGTCGGCGACGCCGGCAAGCGCCGCTCGCTGGTGCGCAAATGGTTCGCCTCACTGACGCTGCTGGTTGTTGCGTTGGTGTTTCTGGGCGATGGAGTTCTTGCCATATTTGCGCTGCTGAACGGCGATCTGACCCTGCGCTTTGCCGCCAAGGCGGTGCTGGTGGCGGGGGTTGCTGCGCTGGTCTTTGCCTATTACCGGGATGAGCTGGATGATTAAGGGCCGGGTCGCCATTGCCATCGCGCTTTTGGCCGCCTTTGCCATCATAGTCGGCCTGGTGCTGACCGGAGGTCCCGCTCAGGCCCGCAAAGAGCGGCGCGACCGCCAACGTGAAAGCGATATCGCCCATCTCAGTCGCCTTGTCGGCTGCCTTGCGCGCGAAAACGGCAACCGTCTGCCCGAGGAATTGCAGATCACGCCGCAATGTGACTGGCAGGTGCAGCTGGCCGATCCCTTTACGGGCGAACCCTATCGCTATGAGGTGACAGGACCGCGCAGCTATCGGTTATGCGCGGATTTTGAGCTGCTGCCGGACCACCCCTCGGGACTGGCGGTGCGCGATGAGCAAGGCTGTACCAGCCGGTTCTTTATCCCTACCGGCGCAGAGCGGCATGGCATCCGCCTTGCCCCCACCTCGCGCGGCTAGGGCTGCCAGGACGCCAGTTTTGCCAGCGGGCGCGACAGGCTTTCCGGTGCAACCGCCAGTGCCAGAAAGTGCGGCAGTGCTGCCGAGAGGCGCGCGAAATCGGCAGGTGGAGTCAGGGTCGGATCGGCCTCGATCAACAGATCCAACCCCCGCGCTTCGCCATCGCCACGAATGGTGATGTTGAAACCGTCGCCGGGGCCATTCGACAGCACATGTCTGGTTGTTTCGCATCCGGCAAAGCGCGGCTCGTCAAAGGGCAAAACGTTGATCAGCGGGGAAAAGAAGAACCGGCTGCGCGGCTCCATACCCCAGTCCCCGGCGATCTGTTCGATGCGATAGCGTCCATGGCGGCGCAGCTTGCGCAGCCGTGTGCCCAGCCGGGCCAGCGCCTCGGATAAGGGTTCGGCCTCGTGCAACGTCACGTCAAAGGGCAGGATGTTCACCACCAGCGCCGGGACCGAGATGCTGACGCTGCCCATCCGGCTCATATAAGGCAGCCAGACCGGCATCGAGATTCGACCCTCGCCATCACGCAGCCGCTGGGCCGAAGCATCGGTCAGACACAGCGCGGTCCAGGCTGAACAAAGCACGGTCAGCAGATCGGGCCAGCCCATCTGGACCGACTGTGCCTGCTGCATCAGTGCCGGGTGCAGGTCCGACAGGTCGTGCATGACCGACAGCGCCTCGGTCGGGTAATTTTCCGAACCTTTACGCAGCACGCGCGGGCGCGGTTCATTTGCCAGCACCTCGGCCCAGTGGTGGCCATCTGCGGCGTGGTGTGGGCTGGCGCGGTAATCCAGCTCTTCGTTCAGATAATCGGCAAGCGGGCGCAGGGGGGCTCCGGCATCGGCACCGCCAAGTGCCGCAGCATAAAGCCGGGCGCATCGCTGTTCGATCAGGCTCATCGCATAGCCGTCCAGCGCAATGTGATGGCCGCGGTTGAACCAGAGGTAATGCCCCTCGGCCAGCCGGATCAGCCACTGTGCGGCAATCGGTTGCTCCATAAGGTTCAGCGGGGCCTCGACATCGGCCTGCATCAACGCAAAGGCGTGCTCGCGTGCATCCGCCCTCTCTGTCAGGTCAAGGACGCGCAGTTCTGGCCGGTAGGCGGGATCAACCCGCTGCACTGGTTGGCCATCGCTGCCCAGTGCAAAGCGCAGCGCCATGATGTCGGTTTCAGCGATTGTCGTCCGGATCGCCTGAATCAGCGCGTCGGGTTGGGCGACGCCGCGCAGTTCGACCGCATGGGCGACGGTCGAAACCGCTTCGCCAGGATGCAGCCGGAACTCTTCCCAGAAATCCAGTTGAGCCAGGGTCAGAGGCAGCCAAAGCCCCTCGGGCAGATGATGCGTCATTAAGTCCTGTCCCTGTTGCCGGACGTGCTGTTATTGACCTGAATGAGGCTGGCTTTGTTACGCCCCCGGGGGGCGAGGGCGCTGCTGGCTTGCTTCGAGAGAGAAAGCAAGATAAAAATACTCAACTATTGATCTCCGTCAAGGTGCCGTGGGCGCCTGTGGCGGGTCTTTGCTGTCAGGACAGGTATCCCGATGATTGAATTCAGCCCTTGGCCTCAGGACCTCGCGCAGCGCTATCGCGAGGCCGGTTACTGGATCGACCAGCCGCTGACCCATATTCTGGACGCGCAACTGGCCGCCAACCCCGAGGCCGAGGCGCTGGTCTGCGGTGACCGGCGTTTCAGTTATGCCGGTCTGGATCGACTGTCGCGCAACCTTGCCGCCCGGCTGGCGGCGCAGGGACTTGGCCATGGTGATACGGCGGTGGTGCAGCTGCCGAACGTGGCTGAATTCTACGTCGTATTCTTTGCCCTGCTGCGAATCGGCGTGGTGCCGGTGAATGCGCTTTTCAGCCATCGCCGGCTGGAGCTTGCCGAATATGTCCGCCAGATCTCGCCGCGGCTTGTCATCGCCTCGCGCGGGCATGAGCTGTTCCGCGACGATGCCTTTGCCGATGAGCTGCGTGCGGGTGGTGTCGTCCATCTGTTGCTGTTGGAAGAGGACGACCCGCAGCGTAGCCTTGCCCATTGGCTGACCTTTGGCGGTGATCTGCCCCAAGGTGTGGGGCCGACCCCAGCCGATCAGGTCGCCTTTTTCCAGCTTTCGGGCGGCAGTACCGGTACGCCCAAGCTGATCCCGCGCACCCACAACGACTATGATTACAGCATCCGTGCCAGTGTCGAGATCAGCGGTGTCACCTCTGCCACGCGCTTTCTTTGTGCGCTGCCGGCGGGGCATAACTTTCCGATGAGCTCGCCCGGCGCGCTGGGGGTGTTCCATGCCGGGGGCACGGTGATCATGGCGCCGAACCCCGATCCGCTGACCTGTTTTGACATCGTGGCACGTGAACGGGTGACGATGGTGCCGCTGGTCCCGCCTGCCGTGGCGCTGTGGCTGCGCGCGGTCGAAGAAGAGCCTTCGCGCCGCGCCGGGCTGGACAGTCTGGACCTGATGCTGGTCGGGGGCGCCAGCTTTGCCGAGGCCATGGCGCGGCGGGTGCCCGAACTGCTTGGCTGTCGCCTGCAGCAGGTTTTCGGCATGGCTGAGGGGCTGGTGAACTACACCCGGCTGACCGATCCCGAAGAGGTGATCTTTACCACTCAGGGCCGCCCGATCAGCCCCGATGACGAGGTGCGCATTCTGGACGAGGACGGCAATCAGGTCCCCGAAGGCACCCCGGGTGCGCTGGCAACGCGTGGCCCCTATACGTTCCGGGGCTATTACCGCGCCCCCGAACACAACGCCAAAGCCTTTGACGCCGAGGGGTTCTATCACTCGGGTGATGTTGTGGTGCGACAGGGCGGCAATCTGCGCGTGGTCGGCCGGATCAAGGACCAGATCAACCGCGGCGGCGAAAAGATCGCGGCCGAAGAGATCGAGAACCTGTTGGTGCGCCATCCCGACATCACCCACGCGGCGCTGGTCGCCGCCCCCGACGCGCATCTGGGCGAGAAAAGCTGCGCTTTCCTCGTTCTGCGTGACGGGGCCGGGAAACTGTCGCCCCCGGCGCTGCGCCGGCATCTGCTGGAACTGGGCGTGGCAGAATACAAGCTGCCCGACCGTTTCCGCTTTGTGCCCGAACTGCCGCTGACGGCGGTGGGCAAGATCGACAAGCGCCGCCTGCGCGACAGCCTCGTGGCCGAAACCGCCGCCTGAAAGGACCGATGATGGAAATTGCCGAAAAGACCGACCTGAGCCCCGAATGGCTGGCCGCCCGGGTCCGGAAGATGATCGAGGACGATTGCGAGATCGACCCTGCCGAGAACCTCGTCCTCTACGGGCTCGATTCCATCGCGGTAATGACCTTTTCGTCAGAGCTGAAGCAGATGGGTATCGAGGCCAGTTTCGAAGAACTGGCCCGCGAACCATCTTTGGATAACTGGTGGGCGCTGATTTCGTCGCGGCTATAGGCCAGGGCGGGCGGGGCTATCAGGCGCGCAGCGTCGCCCCGCCATCGACGTAAATGTCGGCCATGGTGACATGGCCCGCCTGATCCGACAGCATGAACATGACAGCACTGGCGATGTCCTCGGGCGTCGCCAGTTTCCTTAGCGGGATGCCGGTGCGATAGGCCTCAAGGCTGCCTTCGATCACCGCACGCTCGCCCGCGCCGCCGTCCTCGGTCCACATGCCGGTCTGCATCGGCGTCAGGGTCGAGCCGGGGGCCACGATATTGCAGCGCACACCCTGTGCGGCAAGCTCAAGCCCCAGACAGCGGATCAGCATGGTCGCCGCCGCTTTCGAGGCCGCATAGACGCCCATGTTCAGGCGCGGGATCCCCGCGGCGTTCGAACTGACGGCGACGATCGAGCCGCCGCCATTGCGCACCATCGCCCGGCCAAAGGCGCGGGTGACGTTGAAGGTGCCGCGGGCGTTGACATTGATCACCCGTTCCCATTCCTCGACCGGCAGATCCAGCAGCGGTCCGATGGCCAGCACGCCTGCCGCATGGACGCCAAGGCCCAAGGGGCCATGCGCCGCCTCGACCTCGGTTACCAGCGTCTCGGCTGCCGCGCTGTCGCGCACATCAAGCACGCGGTTCTCGACCCCCGGTACGGGATTGCTGGCCAGCGCGGCCTCGGTATCGGTGGCGACGACTGTTGCGCCTGCGTCAAGCAGAGCGCGCACGACGGCACGGCCGATACCGCCCGCCGCGCCAGTGACGATCGCGGTCTTTCCCTCAAATCCGGTCAAGCGCATGATTTCACCCTTGCTCCTGCAATGCTTCCAGCGCCTGCCGGGTGGACATCGGCACGCCGCAGGTGGCAGCGATCCAGTCCATCGCCATCCCCAGCCGCTCGCGCGAGAAATCGGCCTGCGCATCGGCGACGGCAAAGGCCTCGATATCGCGCTGGAAGGCTTCGACGGCGGTGGCGAGGCAGCCGATATGGGCATAGACGCCGCAGATCATCAACTGGTCGCGTCCCCGCGCCCGCATCAGGGTTTCAAGGTTCGAGCGTTGAAAGGCGCTGTAGCGGTGCTTGACCAGAACGATATCGCCCCCAGCCGGGGCAAGCTCGGGCAGGATTTCTTCGTGTTCGGGGGTCGCGCTCATCCCCGGTCCCCACAGATCGGCCTGCAACCCGCGATCCGGGCGGAACTGATTGCCTTTCTGCGCGGTATAAAACACCGGCACGCCCGCCGCGCGGGCAGCACTGATCAGATGGGCGATGTTTTCGACCACAGGGGTGATCGGCTGACCCTCGGGGTAGATGCGGCAGAAATAGCGCTGCATGTCATGAACCAGCAGCGCCAGCCGGTCGCGCCGGGGCTGCCAGGGGCCGCGCGGGCAGGGCAGCTCGGCCTCGGCCAGAGGGGCGTAGGGGGCGATGCCGGGCAGGGCCATCAGTTCTCTCCGTTCCTGCGGGCGACCCCGGCCAGACCTGCATCCTGTGGCAGGCCCAATGCGGCCAGGAACGCGCCGAATTTCGCGCCAGTTTCGGCGGCTTCGGCCATCGGGTCAGAGCCGGGAACGATCCCGGCACCCGCGTAAAGCCGTGCCTGCCGACCGCTGATTTCGGCGCAGCGGATGGCGACATACCATGCACCGTCTCCGTTTGCGTCGCACCAGCCGACCGCACCGGCATAGAAATCCCGTGCCACGGGTTCAAGCTTGCGGATCAGATCCGCCGCCCGCGCCATGGGCATGCCGCAGACCGCAGGCGTCGGATGCAGGGCCGAGGCCAGAAGGACCGAGGGCGTGCTGTCGTCCCTGAGCCGCCCCTCGATCCGCGTGCCCAGATGCCACATGCTGCGGGTCGAGGTGACGCGCGTGCCCTCGGGACAGCCCAGTTCGCGGCAATGCGGGGCAAGGGTGTCGAGAATCGATTCGACGACCAGCGCGTGTTCGCGGTGATCCTTGTCCGATTGGGCGAGAGCCTCGGCGGCGGCGCGGTCGGCGACCGGATCGGCCAGCCGGCGGGCCGAGCCTGCCAGAGGATGCGAGGCGATCTGCCGGCCCCGCTTTTCAATCAGCAGTTCGGGCGTCGCCCCGCAAAGCATCCGGCCTTGCGGGTGATCGGGCCCCGAGGGCAGGGCCACACGAAATGCCGTCACGCTGCGGTCGGCATGCAGCCGCGACATCAGCGCCTCGACCGGGATCGGGGCTGGCGCTTCGACCAGCAGGGTGCGTGCCAGCACGATCTTGGCCAGCGCATCGGCGCTGCCTGCCTCTTGCTCCATGATATCAAGGGCGCGGGCGACGCTGGCGGCATAAACCTGTGCCGAGGGTTCGGCACGCAGTTGCCAATCCACCAGCGGCAGACCCTGCGGAGCGATGCCCGTGGGGGCGGGGGTATCGGCGCGGGCGCATTGCCACAGGCAATCATCGGCCTCGCGGTCAAAGGGCAGGCTGCCGCCGATCAGGTCATCTGGCGCTGCCGCCGCCAGCGCAGCCGAGATTCGCGATTGCAGGGTTGCGGCATTTCCCGGCTCCAGCCGCCGCGCTGGACCCCGGCCAAGGATACAGCCCGCAGGGCCATCGAAACCAAAAAGAGCCGGTTCAGGCACTGGCGCCGCTGTCTCGTTCGGCGCCTCGGACAGGCGGATGTTCATGTTCCATCTCAATTTTCTTGGCGGGCATCGTCCGTTGAACTGGGTCGATTACCCATGATGCGGGGCACGCAGTCATGAGCCATGCTGCGGTCAGATCTTTCGGGGCAGAACTCTCCTGCACAGATTTGCACCAACACGGGTGGCGCGCCGCCGCGGTCCCGGCGGTCACGCGGGGCGTGGAAGGGATTGGGACCCCGCCTTGGCTGCCCGGGCGCAATCTGTCAAAGCGCCCCAGGAAAGGCAAGTAAAAAGATCAGGTATATCGTCGCAGGCAAAATGCTGCCCGCTCCGGGTCTGGGCATGTGGAACCGGTCAGCGTTTTCAGAGGTTCCGGGACATGAGCACGCAAGAGAACGACATCACCGGCACGGGTCCCGATGCAGCGTTCGAGCTGTCCACGGCGCGCGTTTGCGCAATTGTGAATATGGGTTCGGGCCGCAAGGCAGGTGGCGATATCGCAGGCGCACTGCGCGAGGCGTTGGCTGGCCGTGTTGCGGCACTGGATATCCGTACTGCCAGGGGCGAGGACCTGCCTGCCGCCGCGCGTCGTGCGGTGGAAGAGGGCTTTGACCTGATCATTGCCGCAGGGGGTGACGGCACGCAATCCGCCGTCGCCGGGGCGGTTGCGGGCAGTAATGCCGTCATGGCGGTGATCCCGGGAGGGACCTTCAATTATTTTGCCCGCGATCTTGGCTCGGGTGAAACGGTGGAAGAGGCGCTGAGGATCTTTGATGCCCCCCGTGTGCGTCCCGTCGATATCGGCGAGATGAACGGTATGGTTTTTCTTAACAATGTCAGCTTCGGTGCCTATCCGGAGATTCTCAAGCACCGTGAAAGCGTCTATCGCCGCTGGGGCCGTTCGCGGATCGCGGCCTATTGGTCGGCGGTGGCGGCGCTGTGGAACCTGCGCCGCCCCCTGCACCTGACCGTCCGGGCGAATGGTAAGGAACAGCGTTTGGCCACGGCCTTGGCCTTTGTGGCAAAAAGCGCCTATCAACTGGATAGCTTTGGGCTGCTTGAGGGTGCCGATTGCGTGCGCCGCGGCCAGCTTGCGCTGCTGGTGGCGCGGGCGCGGCGACCGGGGCCTTTGGTGCGTTCGGCCCTGCGGCTCGCATTGGGCAAGACGGCGCGCTATGCCGATTTCGACCTGATTTGTGCCGAGGAATTTCAGATCGAGACCGTGCCCCGCCACGAATATGTTGCCCATGACGGCGAAAAGACCTGGATGGATTCGCCCTTTCAGGTGCGGGTGCGTCATGGCGCGCTGAAGGTTCTGGTCCCGGCGGAAAGCAAGGGGCAGGACGCGGAATGACGCGGATCCTGCATCTTTCCGACCTGCATTTCGGGCTTGAACGCAGGTCGCTGGTCGAGCCGCTGCTTGACCGGGTCAATGCTGCGCGCGCCGATCTGGTGGTGGTGACCGGCGATCTGACCCATCGGGGCCGCTCGGCGCAATTTGCGCAGGCGGCCGCTTTTCTGCGCCGGATCGAGGCTCCGCTTATGGCGGTGCCCGGCAATCACGACATCCCCCTGTTTCGTCTGACAGAGCGGATGATGCGTCCCTATCGCCGCTGGCGCGAGACGATTGCCGAAAACCTTGAACCCATCGGCAGCGTCGGTCAGGTACGTGTTCAGGGGGTGAACAGCGTTGATCCGATGGCATGGCAGCGGGGCATCATCTCGTCCGCTCAGGTTGGCCGGGTGATCAATGCGCTTGATCCGGGCTGCGTCAATATCGTTGCCCTGCACCACCCGATGCAGCAGCGTCCGCAGGTCGACAAGGCGCTGATGCACGGGGCCGAACCGGCGCTGGCGCGGTTTGAGCGCGCGGGCGTCCAGCTGGTTTTGACCGGCCATCTGCATCTGTGGGCGATCGGGGCGTTTCTGGGGCCGGGCGGCAGGCCGGTCCTGCAAGTGCAGGCCGGCACTGCCCTGTGCGACCGGCCCGGAGATCGCCAGAACGAATTTGCCGTGCTGGAGTTTTCTGGCCCCGACCTGCTGGTCGAGCGTCACGTTGCCCCGATGACCGAGCAGGGCTTTCGCCCGCCCGAGCATCTGCGCTTTGCCCGCAAGAACGGGCTGTGGCTGCCCGGTTAGGCGGCTTTGCCCTTGGGCTCGATCCGGATCGCCGTACCCCAGGGATCGCGGAAGGTCTCGGCCCCAAGGGCCTGCAACCGATCCGGGTCGGCGGCCAGCACTACCTCAGCCAGGCCGGTGGAATCGGCGCTGCGCAGCCCGGCGCCACGGCTGTGCCAGATATTGCCGGCCAGATGGTGGTGATAGCCACCGGTGGCAAAGAAGCTTGCTCCGGGCATATGGGCCATACGGTCCATGCCAAGCTGGTCCATGTAGAAGCGCTCGGCCTCGGCTACGTCGCCGACTTGCAGGTGGACATGGCCGACGACGCTGCCTTCGGGCGCGCCGGTCCAGGGGCCGTTTGCTGCACGCAGCAGACCCTGCAGGTCCAGCGGGATGGTATCCATCTGCACCCCGCTGCCGGTGTGCTGCCAGCTGTCACGGGGGCGGTCTGCATAGATCTCGATCCCGTTGCCTTCCGGGTCACGCAGATAGATCGCCTCGCTGACCAGATGGTCCGAAGCACCGTCCAGCGCGATCCCCAGTTCCGCCACATGCCGCAGCCAGCGACCCAAAGCGGCGCGGTCCGGCAAAAGAAAGGCGGTGTGGAACAACCCGGCCTCGCGCGGGCGGTGGCGGGCGGCTCGGTCCTGGCGCAACTCGACCAACGGTAGGCCCGCGGCACCAAGCACCGTCTCTTTGCCGCTGCCAGAGATACGCTCAAGCCCGATGACCGAGCGGTAGTAATCCCCGACACGGTCGAGGTCGTTGACGATCAGCGCCACGCGGCTGACCTGAATGGGGGCATCACTGGTAGCCATTTGAGGTCTCCGTTATCTGGGTTGGTGCTAAGATAGGCTTAGCCATGATGGCATGAAATGGCGGCAATCGGGGAACACTGTCCCCAATCAGGGGATAATTGGTGCGGTTGCCTTCGCCCCCGCGCCGACGCATGATGCGGGGCCTTTCGCTTGCCGGACCCCGATGAAGCCCCGCACCCCCAAAACCGCACCCAAAACTGCACCCCGACCGCAGCCCGAACCCGCGCCACTTGCCGCTGATCCGGGGCGGATGGAGATATTTCTGGTCGCCACTCCGGGGCTGGAAGAGCCATTGGCCGCCGAGGCGCGCGAGCTTGGGTTTGATGCCCGGATCCAGCCCGGCGGTGTGACTTTTACCGGCGGCTGGCCTGAGGTCTGGCGCGCGAACCTGAAAATTCGCGGCGCGACGCGGGTGCTGGCACGCATCGGTGCGTTTCGCGCCATGCATCCGGCGCAGCTGGACAAACGGGCGCGCCGCTTTCCCTGGGCCGACTGGCTGCGCCCGGACGTGCCGGTGCGGATCGAGGCCACCAGCCGCAAATCCCGCATCTATCACGCTGGCGCAATCATCCAACGGATCGAGGCCGCCATACGTGACAGTATCGGTGCGCCGATCGCCGAGGACGCGCCGGTCACGCTAAAGGTCCGGATCGAGGACGACCTTTGCACCCTCAGCCTTGACACCTCGGGCGAGTCGCTGCACCGGCGCGGCCATAAGCAGGCGGTCGGCAAAGCTCCGATGCGCGAAACCATGGCGGCGATGTTCTTGCGTCTGTGCGGCTTTAACGGGGCCGAGCCGGTGCTGGACCCGATGTGCGGCTCGGGCACATTTGTCATCGAGGCGGCTGAGATCGCGGCAGGTCTTGCCCCCGGCCGGATGCGGCATTTCGCCTTTGAACAACTGCCCGGCTTTGACGCGCAGTTGTGGGAACGTATGCGCGCCGCCCCCGCCATTCCGCCTGCGCCCGCAGCGATCCGCTATCACGGCAGTGATCGTGACGCAGGGGCGATCCGTATGAGTCGCGAAAACGCGGGTCGCGCCGGGCTGGAAAGCTGGACCCAATTCGAGAATCTGCCAATCAGCGATTTGCAGCGACCAGAAGGTCCGCCCGGCCTGGTCATCATCAATCCGCCTTATGGCGCCCGCATCGGAAACAAGGGGCCGCTGTTCGGTCTGCACGCCGCCTTGGGCGAGGTGCTGCGCGAGCGTTTTTCCGGCTGGCGTATCGGACTTGTGACCAGCGATGCCGCCCTTGCCCGGGCCACGGGACTACCATTCTACGAGCCGGGACCCTATATTGCTCATGGCGGGTTAAAGATCCGCTTGTGGCAGACCGGGCCTCTTTAGGTCGGGAAAGTCTTTTTGAAATTGCCGCATTTATACGATCTGCTGCGGGACTGCGCACCCGGCGGCAAGTACGATGGTTAACTAATAAGCGCAGGAGAACAGCAATGGATATTCGTTTTGATGGTAAGGTCGCGCTTGTTACCGGGGCCGGTTCGGGACTGGGCGAAGCGATTGCGCTGGAGCTTGGCGCTTCGGGGGCGACCGTAGTCGTCACCGACCTGCACGAGGAATCTGCCCGTGCCACCGCCGGCAAGATCATTGCGGCTGGCGGCAAGGCCGAGGCCGTAGTGGGCGATGTCTCGGACCCGGAACAGGTCCGCAAAGCTGTCGAGGCTGCCAAAAAGCTGGGCGGGCTGCATCTTCTGGTGAACAATGCCGGCATCAGCGGTCCTGTCGAACCGACTGGCGACTACCCGCTGGATGGCTGGAAAAAGGTCATCGACATCAACCTGAACGCGGTGTTTTACGGCATGCGCTACGGCATCCCGGCCATTCTGGAAGCTGGCGGAGGCGCGATTGTGAACATGGCCTCGATCCTCGGTTCGGTCGGGTTTCAGGGGGCCGGTGCCTATGTGTCGGCCAAGCACGCCGTTGTCGGTATGACCAAGAACGCGGCGCTGGAATATTCGTCCAAGGGCGTCCGCGTGAACGCGGTTGGCCCGGGCTTTATCGACACCGCGCTGCTGTCCCACATGGATCAGGAGGTCAGGCAGGCGATGATCGCCCGCCATCCCATCGGCCGGCTTGGCCGCGCGGAAGAGGTGGCAAGCCTGGTTGTTTTTTTGCTGTCCGACCGCGCCAGCTTCATCTCTGGCAGCTATCATCTGGTGGATGGCGGCTACACGGCCCAGTAGGCCGCATCAGTCCTTGTCGTGTCGGCTGGCGCGTTTGCGCGCCGGCCAACGCGGAAGGGCGGGAATTTCCAGCACATCGCCGGGCGTGACGGCCGAGGCCAGCCAGATCAGGTCGCGCCGCGCCATGGCAATGCAACCGGCGGTCGGGAAGCCCGGCCGCCGCCATTGGTGCAGAAAGATCGCCGAACCCCTGCCGGGTCGGGCATCGGGCCAGTTCCAGTCAGTGATCAGCACGATATCGTACAGCGGATCAGGCCGCCGCATCGCCTCATGACTGGGGGCGAAAGGTGCGCGGACCGGATGATTATAGGCCGGATGGCCTGATGCGTCGCACCACAGATCCCCCGGCACGATAGGCCGCGCCCAGCCATTGGGCGGGGGCAGCCGGTCGGGGCGATAAAGCAGCCCGACGATCCGATGCCGGCCGGTGGGGGTGGCTCCGTCTCCTTCGCGCTTGTCGGCCCGGATGCCTCCGCGCCCGACCGAGCAGGGAATGACCCGCGACCCTGCACGCAATCCCATCGGCGTCAGCAGCAGCCTCACAGCAGATGACCCGATTTCGCGGCTTTGACATCAAGATAGGCCGTATTGTGGCGGTTCCGGGGCGTGATCAGCGGCACACGCTCGGCTACGCTGATGCCGTGACTTTCCAGCATGGCGACCTTTTTGGGGTTGTTGGTCATCAGCCGGACCGAGGAAAAGCCCATCTTTCTAAGGATGCCCGCGCCGATACGAAAATCGCGTTCATCATCCTCAAAGCCAAGGCGGTGATTGGCCTCGACCGTGTCAAATCCCTGATTTTGCAAAGAATAGGCGCGCATTTTGTTGGCAAGGCCGATGCCGCGCCCCTCCTGGTTAAGATATAGCAATACGCCCTCGCCGGCCTGACCCATGGCGGTCAGCGCGGCATGCAGCTGAGGTCCGCAGTCACATTTCAGGCTGCCCAGCACATCGCCGGTGAAACAGGCTGAATGCAGCCGCGTCAGCACCGGTTTGGCACGCGAAGGGGCGCCGATCTCGACCGCGTAATGTTCTGCCTCGCCATTGTCGGGGCGAAAGATATGCAGGCGGGAATTTTCGGCCGAAAGCAGGGGCAGGCGGGCGTCGGCAACAGGTGCCATCACTGCCTCGGTTGCCATCTGTGCAAGCGCCGGACCGGGCGAAAGGCGCGTCAGCCCCTCGGGTGGCTCGGGGACCGGCACGACCAGAACGGCGGGTAAAAGCTGGGCAGATTTCGCCAGCGCGATCCCGGCGCGATGGGCGTCCACCTGACCGTCGCGGGGGCTGCGAAAGGGGCCTTTCATCGGCGTCATCAGATCGCCAGCCGGATCGGCCACGGCCCTGAGCCACGCCAGACCGGCATCCGGCGGCACCTCGATCCGTGCAAGATCCCGGTCATAGACCCGTACCTTCAGCGTTCTGGCGCGCGGTTCGGTGATCGCCAGAACCGCAGGCCCAAGGGCGCGTATCGTCTCCAGCCGGTCGGGGCGCAGCGTTTCGACCGCAGCGACAAGCTGGCTGCCGATGATCACCGGCAGGCCGATGCGCAGATCGGCGCGGGCGCGCGAAAGTGTTTCGGTCAGGGTCGGGATAAGGGTCATCGGGCCAGCTTGGTTGAAACAATCTGAAACATAGGACGGATTTCCGACAACTCCATGTGAGAATTGCTGCAAACCGCTGGACGCATACCGCGCCCCGCCGCAGTTTTCCGCCATAACGCCATAGGAGGCAAGAATGGCCGGACTGAAAAAGATCCTGTTGGTTGATGACGAAGAGGACCTGCGCGAGGCGCTGGCCGAGCAATTGGTCGCCACCGAGGATTTCGAGGTGTTCGAGGCCGGTTCGGGCCACGAGGCGGTCGAAAAGACCAAAGGCGCGATCTTTGACCTTGTGGTGCTGGATGTCGGCCTGCCTGATACCGACGGGCGCGAGCTGTGCAAGCGCCTGCGCAAGCAGGGGGTCAAATGCCCTGTCGTCATGCTGACCGGACATGACACCGATGCCGACACGATCCTTGGCCTCGACTCGGGTGCGAACGACTATATCACCAAGCCGTTCAAGTTCCCGGTCCTGCTGGCCCGGCTGCGTGCGCAGCTGCGCACGCATGAGCAGTCCGAGGACGCGATCTTCCAGCTTGGTCCCTATACGTTCAAGCCGGCGATGAAGATGCTGATCGACGCCAAGGACCGCAAGATCCGCCTGACGGAAAAGGAAACCAATATCCTGAAGTTCCTTTACCGCGCTCAGGACGGGGTGGTGCCGCGCGATGTGCTGCTGCACGAGGTCTGGGGCTATAATGCGGGTGTGACCACGCATACGCTGGAGACCCATATCTATCGCCTGCGCCAGAAGATCGAGCCCGATCCCTCGAACGCGCGGCTGCTGGTGACCGAATCCGGCGGCTATCGTCTGGTCGCCTGATCACAGCCCGCGTCAGGGAACCCACGCGTGGTTTGCGGGTTTTAACGCCAAGCCCGGTGGCCGGAGGATGCGGCCACATGTTTGCCCGGTCCCGGCCCCTGCCGGCGGCCGGGTTTTCGTTGGCGCGGTCCAGGTGGATATTTGAACACGGAAGAAGTCATGGGCCGGTGAAAGCCGGCTGCCCTGGTTCGGCCGGTGGACAAGGGGCCGCTGTGCCCCTAGGGTCCGTCCCGGAAAAGGAGCCGCCATGTTCACCATCGCCACCTGGAACATCAATTCGGTTCGCCTGCGCGAGGCGCTGGTCGCCCGCTTCCTGACCGAGGAGGCGCCCGATATCCTGTGTCTGCAAGAGACGAAAAGCCCGGTCGAGAATATCCCGCTGGAGGGTTTTCGTGCCCTTGGCTATCGCCATTTCGTCGCGCGTGGGCAAAAGGGTTACAATGGCGTCGCGATCCTGTCGAAACTGCCTATCGAGGATGCGGGCGACCGCGACTATGCGGGGCTGGGCCATGCCCGCCATGTCGCGGCGCGGCTTGAGAACGGCGTTACCATCCACAATTTCTATGTTCCGGCAGGCGGTGACATTCCCGACCGTGAACAGAATATCAAGTTCGGCCAGAAGCTGGATTTCCTGACCGAGATGCGGGACGTCTTTCATGCCGACAAACCTGCGCGTTCGATCATGGTGGGTGATCTGAACATTGCTCCGCGCGAAGATGACGTCTGGAACCATAAGGCGTTGTTGAAGATCGTCAGCCACACTCCGATCGAGGTCGAGCATCTTTCGGCTACGCAGGATGCCGGGAAATGGGTGGATATCACCCGCAAGGATATCCCTGAGGGCTTACTTTACAGCTGGTGGAGCTATCGCGCCCGTGACTGGGATGCCGCCGACAAGGGACGGCGTCTGGATCACATCTGGGCAACGCCGGATATCGCCAATGCGGGCCATGGCAGCCGCATCCTGCGGCCGCTGCGTGGCTGGGAACAGCCAAGCGATCATGTGCCGGTACTGGCGAGCTTTGACCTCTGAGGCAGCTTGCCTCATGGGTGGGTAACCTTGCATCGTGTCCATGGCTGCGCCATCTAAGAGGCAACCCTTTGTAATGAGGAAATCTGATGCTCGAGCTTGGCTCTGCCCCTAAAGACGCGACCGCCCCGGCCGATATCATCAAGGACGTGACCGAGGCGACCTTCATGGCCGATGTCGTCGAAGCCTCGATGAACGTGCCGGTAATTGTCGATTTCTGGGCCCCATGGTGTGGCCCGTGCAAGACGCTTGGTCCCCAGCTTGAGGCCGAGGTTGCCCGCCACAAGGGCCGTGTCCGCATGGCCAAGGTCAATGTGGATGAAAACCAGATGATCGCTGGCCAGTTGCGGGTGCAGTCGATCCCGACCGTTTACGCCTTTTTCCAGGGTCAGCCGGTCGATGGTTTCCAGGGTGCGATCCCGCAAAGCCAGATCAAGCAGTTCGTTGACAAGCTGGTCGCTCTGGGTGGTGATGACGGCGGGCTTGCCGAGGCGCTGGAGGCGGCCGAGAGCATGATCACCGAAGGTGCGCCCGAGGATGCGGCCGAGACCTTTGCCGCTATCCTTGGCGAAGAGCCCGAGAATGCTGCTGCCTGGGGTGGCCTGATCCGCGCACATCTGGCCGCCAACGCTGCGGACCGCGCCGAAGAGGCCTTGGCGCAGGTGCCTGCCGCCGTGGCGGGCTCGGGGCCCGTCGAGGCCGCGCGCGCGCAATTGCAGCTGACCCGTCAGGCCGCAAGCGCGGGCCCTCTGGACGAGTTGCGCCAGAAGGTCGAGGCCGATCCCGCTGACCAGCAGGCCCGGTTCGACTATGCTGCTGCGCTGCATGCCGCCGGTCAGGTCGAAGAGGCGATCAATGAGTTGCTTGAGGCCTTTCGTCGTGACCGGGAATGGAACGATGGCGCAGCCAAGGCCCAGCTTTTGACCATTTTTGATGCGCTCAAGCCCACTGATCCGGTGGCGCAGAAGGGGCGGCGGCGGCTGTCCTCGCTGATCTTTGCCTGAGATGGCGCGGGGCATCGACCTGCCCGAAACGGTTCCGCTGTTCCCGTTGCCGGGCGCGGTCCTGATGCCGCGCACCCGCCTGCCTTTGCAGATCTTTGAGCCGCGCTACCTGCAGATGATCGAGGATGTGCTGAAGACCCCGTCGCGGCTGGTCGGAATGATCCAGCCGGCCGAGGGCGGGCTTGAGGCTTTGGCCCTGGTCGGTTGCGCGGGACGGATCGTTGCCTTTTCCGAACTGGACGACGGGCGGCTGATGATTTCGCTGAAGGCGCAGTCTCGTTTCCGGCTTGGCGAGGTGCGACCGGGCTTTACCCCCTATCTGCGCGGTCAGGTGGACTGGCGCGGCTATGAGGATGATCTGGCCGTTGAGGCCGAAGAGGACCCGGGCTTTGAGCGTCAGCCCTTCATGGCGCGCCTGGGCCGCTATATGGAGCAGCGCGACCTGTCCACCGATTGGGAGGCGGCCGAAGCCTCGGATCCTGAAACGCTGGTCAATTCGCTGTCGATGCTGCTGCCGCTGGCGCCCGAGGAAAAGCAGGCGCTGCTGGAGGCGCCGACGCTGGCCGAGCGTCGGGCGCTGCTGGAAGGTCTGTTGGAATACGCCCTGCATGGCGGCGATAATGAGGAGATGCTTCAGTGACCGAGACGACCGAACGCGGCTATGACCGTCATATGCTTGAGGCGCTGGTCTGCCCGGTGACGCATACGACGCTGCGCTATGATGCCCGGGCTCAGGAACTGATCTCGGATGCTGCCGGTCTGGCCTTTCCGATCCGCGACGGTATTCCGATCATGCTGTTGAACGAGGCGCGTCAGACCCGCGCCTGAGGCCGGAAAACAGGGGCGGACGCGCGAGCAGCTGGGGAAGGCTCGCACGCCCGCGCCGCGGTCAGAGTCCGCAGATCTCGGACCGCACCAGAAAGCGCCGCTCCCGACCGTTGTCCAGGCTGAACATGCCACCGCGGCCCGGCACGACGTCGATGATCAGGCGGGTATGCTTCCAGGCATCGTATTGACTGGCTGAGATATAAAAGGGCATGCCGCCGATCTCGCCCAGTTTCACGTCGCGTTCGCTGATGCGGAATTCGCCCTGTGGATAGCACATGGGCGAGGACCCGTCGCAGCAGCCCCCGGACTGATGAAAAAGGACTGGGCCGTGCTCGGCGACGATCTCGGCCAAAAACGCCAGCGCGGCGGGGGTGGCGGAAACGCGGTCCATGGTTCTGGTCCCGATCAGGGGGGAAAGGCGGCCCCATCGCGGGGCCGCCCTGTCGGTCAGAAGAAGCCCAGTTTCCTGGGTGAATAGCTGACCAGCATGTTCTTGGTCTGCTGATAATGGTCGAGCATCATCTTATGCGTCTCGCGCCCGATGCCCGACTGTTTGTAGCCGCCAAAGGCCGCATGGGCGGGATAGGCGTGATAGCAGTTGGTCCAGACCCGACCCGCCTTGATGCCGCGGCCCATGCGGTAGCAGGTATTGGCATCGCGTGACCACACACCGGCGCCAAGGCCGTAAAGCGTGTCATTGGCGATCTCCAGCGCCTCGGCCTGATCCTTGAAGGTCGTGACCGAGACCACCGGACCAAAGATCTCTTCCTGGAAGATGCGCATCTTATTATGGCCGCGAAAGATCGTCGGCTCGATGTAATAGCCGCCCGACAGTTCGCCGCCCAGATCAGCTGCCTTGCCGCCGGTCAGAACCTCGGCACCTTCTTTCTTGCCGATGTCGAGATAGCTGAGGATCTTTTCCTTTTGCTCGCTCGACGCCTGCGCGCCGATCATGGTGTCGCTTTCGCGCGGGTCGCCCTGCTTGATGGATTTGACCCGCTGGACTGCGCGCTCCATGAACCGGTCATAGATCGATTCCTGGATCAGCACGCGCGACGGGCAGGTGCAGACCTCACCCTGGTTCAGCGCGAACATCGCAAAGCCTTCCAGCGCCTTGTCGAAGAAGTCGTCGTCTTCGCGCGCCACATCGGCAAAGAAGATGTTGGGGGATTTCCCGCCCAGCTCCAGCGTCACCGGGATCAGGTTTTCAGCCGCATATTGCATGATCAGCCGGCCGGTGGTGGTTTCCCCGGTGAAGGCGATCTGGGCGATGCGGCTCGACGAAGCCAGAGGTTTGCCTGCCTCAAGCCCAAAACCGTTGACGATGTTCAGGACGCCCGGGGGCAGCAGATCGCCGATCAGGTTCACCCAGACCATGATGCTGGCCGGGGTCTGTTCGGCGGGTTTCAGCACGATGCAGTTGCCGGCAGCCAAAGCGGGGGCCAGCTTCCAGCACGCCATCAGCAGCGGAAAGTTCCACGGGATGATCTGGCCGACGACACCCAGCGGCTCATGGAAGTGATAGGCTACGGTGTCATCGTCGATCTGGCTGATCGCGCCTTCCTGAGCGCGCAGCACCCCGGCGAAATAGCGGAAATGGTCAATGGCCAGCGGCAGGTCGGCGGCCATGGTTTCACGGATGGGCTTACCGTTGTCCCAGGTTTCGGCCGTGGCGAGCAGTTCCAGATTCTGCTCCATCCGGTCGGCGATCTTCAGCATGATATTCGCGCGCTCGGCCGGGCTGGTTGCGCCCCATTTTTCCTTGGCGGCATGGGCGGCATCCAGCGCCAGCTCGATATCGCCGGAATCCGAACGCGCAATCTGGCCGATTTCGGCCCCGGTGATCGGCGTGGTGTTGGTGAAATACTTGCCCGAGACAGGCGCCACCCACTTGCCGCCGATGAAGTTGTCATAGCGTGCCTCGAAAGGCAGCGCGTTCACGCCCCGGAAGGGATGCGTCTGATCGTTCGGCATCTTGTTTCTCCTCTCATCCCGGCTCCTCCTGCCGGTTGCCTGAAAGGGTGGGGTGCGCGCCGTAACCGGTCAACTTGGGGGGCTGCATCGCCGCGCCGATGTGTTTCAGGGGCGAGACACTCGCCCCGGATTTTCCTCGATCCCCAGCCGTGCCATGCGGCGGTACAGCGTCGCACGCCCGACCCCCAGCGCACGCGCCGCGGCCGAGACGTTCCCCTGTGTCCGCGCAAGGGCACGAATCACGGCTGCACGTTCGGCGCGTTCAAAGCCTGACCCTTCGTCCTGGCGGCCTAAAAGGTCGGCGGCCGGGCGGGGGCGCAACTGCCCCTCTTTCTCAAGGCCAAAGGCGCGGCGTGCGGCGCGGTTTGCGCCGATGGCCAGATCATCCTTGTCCACCGCGATCAGCAGCGTTCCGTCCTCGGCACCTTCGGCCCCGGCGGTGATGATGCGCGCGCCGGGGAACGAGGCGCGAAAGAACGCGGCCTCGATTGCCCGTGCGCTATGGGCAACCTGTGCGGCGATCAGCGCGTTCAGGCGTTCGGTGTGATCGGCGCGCGCAGAGCTGACGTCGAGTGCAGCGATGATCCGCCCGTCCGGTCCCCAGATCGGGGCGTCCATACAGGACAGGCCGGTGTTGCGGGCATAGAAATGCTGATCGCGGTGGATGGTGACCTGCCGACCTTCGGCCAGACAGGTGCCGATGCCATTCGTGCCCTGCACCTCTTCGGACCAGTCCATGCCGCGCCACAGGCCCCAGCCGCGAAAGGTCGCGGCATCCCCCTCGCTGACGCGATGTTCCAGCACGATGCCGTCCGCATCTGTCAGCAACAGGTTGCAGCCCGTGGGGCAGACCAGTTGAAACAGCTGGTCAAGCTGTGGCCGGGCGACGGCGATGAAACGGTCCATACGCTCGATCCGCCCGGACAGTTCACGCTCGGTCAGGCGGCGGGGTTCGGGCGGACGCGTCGGGTCCAGCCCGTGCTTGAGCATCGAGCGGCGCCAGCTTGCCGCCAGCCGGCTGACGGCGGCGGGCGATTGCAAGGCCTGCACCACGCGGTCTTCGTGGCGCAGCGGGGGTGATGCAACCGGGCGGGTCTCGGGCAAGGCTTCCTCCCTTCCTTACACGATTCCCGGAATATTGCCCGCCCCGACGTCGCGGGGCAAGCAATGCTTTCGTCCCCCTTTTGGCTTAAGGGGTGACCGTCACCGTGCCGCTGTCCGACCAGGCGCGGTATTCGGGCCGGTACATATCCTCGACGCTGGCGGCGGGTTGGCGGAAATCGCCGGGCGTTACGGCGCGGACGATATAGGCCAGCTTGAAGCTTTCCGCCGAGGTCCAGGTCAGCGCGGCGGCAAAGCGGTCGGCGCGGAACTCGGACATTTCGGTCGAGGTTTCTGCCTCAAGCCAGTCGAGCGACGACACATCGCCTGCGCGCAGCAGGTTCGGGTTGTCGATTTCCCACCCTGCGGGCAAGGGGTCCGCGATGACCAGACGCCCGCCGCCTTCGGAGTGCGGATAGACCTCGACCACCACCACCATGCGGGTGCCCTGCTTCACCGTCTCGGGGTCAAGCGGGCTGCCCTCCATGCTGAAATAGCTGCGCGAGATCGTGTAGCCTTTCCCACCCGCCGCAACCGGGCCTTGCGGCTTGCCGGTCGCGGTCAGCGTCACCTCAAGCGGGCGGTCGCCGTTATTGGCGATGCTGGCGTCCGCAGGCAGGTTCACCACCGGCTGATTCAGCGCCACCCCGTTCAGCGTCGCCGCCGGGGTCGAGCTAAAGAGCGATTGCGCCGCCAGCACCGTCCAGACCGCTTCTTGCGTCGAAAGGCTGCGTCCGGCCTCTTCGGCGTGGGCGATACGCTGGGCGATCTGGCCGGACAGGTCGGTAGTATCAATCGCCTGCGTTTTTGCCTCGGCCGCCAGTGCCAGAACAGCAGAACCGTCGCGGAGCTTGGTGCCGTAATCGGCGCGATAGGAATAGGCCTCGGGCGCGCCGAGGTTCAGCAGGTTGTGCGCCTGCGTGAACATCCGGTCCGCCCGCTGCTGGTCGCCGTAAGAGGCCAGTGCCGCACCAAGGTTCGCCGCCGCCATCGGGGTCGAGAATGACCCGGCTGCGGTATCGGCATAATAGCGCAGATCACCCACCGTCGCCGCCCGTTCACGCGCAAGTACAGTCAGTGCATAGGCAAGGGCGGCGTTTTCATCGGCCGAGGCGGCCCCGGGTTCGGTAGCGTAATTGGCGCGGTTGCGCAGGTTGTTGATCGCCATGTCGAATGCGGTGTCGGGAACCCGATAGCCAGCAGCCCGTGCCCGCGACAGGAAGTCGGTGACATAGGATTCAAGCCACAGATCGCCGGAATCCGCGTACCACAGGCCGAAACCGCCGTTCGAGCTCTGGCGGGTCAGGATCTGGTCGATTGCCCGCTGGACCTGCTTTGAGGTGTCCTCGCCCTCCATCCCTTCGGCGGCGGCAAGGCTTGGCAGGTAAAGCAGCGGCATCGCGCCCGAGGTCAGCTGCTCGGTGCAGCCATAGGGATAGCGCGCAAGCCGCATCAGGGCGCCCGCCACATCCAGCCGGCCATAGGGGCCAAGCGCGGCCGTCACCTCGGCCCCTGGCAGCATGGACTGCATCAGCGTGGGCGGGATGGTCAGGCTTTGGCCCGGCTCGATGACCAGACGGTCCTGACGCTGGATATCGGCCTCGTTCAGCGAAACGGGGATGGCGATATCCTTGGTCAGTGCCTCGCCATCGGGCGTGGTCAGGGTAAGCCGCAGATTGGCAATCCCTTCGGCCTCGCCTGCTGTGACGGGCATCTGGACCTGCGCCTCGGCTTTTTCGGCCAGCGTCACGCTGTCCACGGGCAGGCTGGTCGTCAGCGGAGCCGAGCCGCTGACCTGTTCGACCGCCAGCCGCACCTCGCCCGCAGGACCCGAGGCATGGGTCAGGCGCAGCCCGACCTGTGCCCGGTCTCCGGGGGCAAGGAAGGCGGGGGCGGTGACGGTCATCACCACCGGATCGCGCACCAGAACCGAGGCATCGGTCTGGCCGACGCCCTTGGTGGACCAGACCACGGCCATCAGGCGCACTTCGCCGTTAAAGTCTCCGACCGGGATCTCGACCGTGACGGTGCCATCCGCGCCCACCGTGACGGGCCCCGAGAACCAGCTCATCAGCTTTTCGGTGGGCGGAGGTGCCTCGGTACTGCCGGCAAGGTTTGCGTCACCCCCTTCGCGCAGCGCGCCATCCGGGGCGCCCGTCGGCATGATCAGACGCCCGTAAAGATCGCGCAGCGCGACGCCCAGACGACGCTGGCCGAAATAGTGCTGCGAGGGGTTCGGCGGCTGAAAGCGCGTCAGGTTCAGAATACCCTGGTCGACAGCCGCGATGGTGGCATGAACGGTTTCGCCTGCCGCGCCATCAACCTTGAGCGTGACCGGAATCACGCCGCGCGGCCGGGTTTCGGCCGGGGCTTCAAGGCTGGCTGCAAGCTGGCGATCGCCCGGGTCAACTGCGGCATGGGCCAGACCCAGCGCCCGGACCGGCTGGCGGTCGCCGGGCTTGGTGTCGCCCAGCGGACGGATGGCGCTGACGGTGATATAGACGCCGGCGCCCCATTCATCTGTGACGGGCAGGTCCACGGTATTGTCGCCCGCCTTCAGCGCCACGGTCTGCATCGACACCAGCCGGTTCGACAGGACCGAGACGAGGCCCAGCCCGTCGCTGGCGGCCTCGACCCGGACGCGTGCGGTGTCGCCGCTGCGATAGGCGGGCTTGTCCAGAACGACCTTCAACCGGTCTGGTGTCTCGGTGCCGGAATTGGCGATAGCGCCCCAGCCAGCATAGAACCGGGCCGAGCTGGGACCGCCCTGACCCGAGGCCAGCTCCGCCACCAGTTCATATTCGCCCCATTCGACGGGGGCCGAAATCTCGGCCGGGGACTCGCCCGGTTCTGCCACGCCTTCGGTAATGCGGGTGCGGCTGGTAATGACCTCCCAGTTCCACTGGCCGCCGAGCGAGTACCACTGATATTCGGTATCGATGCGGTTCAGGACCCAGCGCACCGGCTGAGCCTCAGGTTTCAGGTCGGGGCCGACCGCCATCAGCGCAAAGCGTGCCTCGGTGCCTTCTGAAACTGTATCGCCTTCGAACATCGGACGGATGCCGACGACCGGGGCTTCGGGCATGACGATACGCGATTCGGTGCGCTCGACCGGGCGGCCCGCGCCTTCGCGGATGTCGACCACCACCTCGGCCTGAACGGGGCGTGCGCCAAGCTGTTCAGCCTCGGGCAGCGGGATCTGCGCCTCATACCCGCCCTGTGCCTCGGTGACACCGGCGGGCAGGCTTTCGGTCACAGGCGCTGTGTCGTCGTCGTGGCGGCCAAAGACATAGCCATCAAATCCTTGCAGGCTGCGGGTCGGCGACAGGCGCAACTGCCCTTCGACCGGCAGGTTGCCAGCCGGCGCACCAAAGAGCCAGTGCGCCGACAGCGACAGATCCAGCTGGTCGCCCGCGCGGGCCGGGCCTTCCGGCAGGCGCAGGGTAAAGTCGATCCGCTCGGGCAGGAAATCCTCGACCAGTATGCGGGCGGTCGCCAAAGCGGGGCCGTCCGCCTCGGTCCGCAGTTCCAGCCGCCAGGTGCCGCGCGGGGCGTTGCCGGGGATCTGCCAGTTGACGGTGCTGCCGCCCGCGCCGGCGTCCTGTGCAGGCAGGCGCGTCGCTTCGACCCCGTCGGGACGCAGGATCACGGCGGTCAGCGGCAGGTTTTCAAGCGCCCTTGTCTCGGCATTGCGGGCAAGGATGGTGGCATTCACCGTCTCGCCGACGCGATAGGCGCCGCGGTCGGTGGTCACGAACAGGTCGATGGGCGGCGCAGGCGGCTGGCCCTCGACCCCGCGATCCGACAGGTCGAATTCAGGATCGGACAGCGACAGGAAGGCCATGTCACGCGGCGCGCGTTCGGCCCCGTCGCCCTGCCATTCGGTCACGGTAACCAGTGCTGGGGCGGCGCCTTCTTTGCCAAGCGCGAGGCCCGGCGCGAAATGGGCAACGCCCTGATCGTCGGTTACTGTCTTGGCCAGAACTTCGTTCGAGCGGCTGATCAGCGCCACCTCGGCCCCGGCCTTGGCCGAAGTATCGGCAAGGCTGCGCACCGCGACCGTCAGCCCGTCCGCGCCCGAGAAGGTCGAAATCCCAAAGTCCGAGATCACGAACCATTGCGTTGCAAGGCCAGTGTCCTGCACGCTTTCATTCTCGATCCCGGCTTCGAGGATATAGATACCGGGTTCAAGCGGACCGACCTCTGCGGGGATGGCAAGGCTGGTCGTCAGCTCCTGGTTCATGGTCTGCTGACCCATGGGCCTGGCGACCTGTGCCGTGCCCTTCCAGATCTCGCGCGACATGCGGTCGCTGAAGTAATCCGCCTGCCAGCTGTCCAGAGGTGTGGCGAACATGTCCTCGGCCATGGCGCGGATCAGGTTACGGTCCGAGATGCGCAGCAGGCGCAGGCTGATCGTGTCGGCATTGACCGTGACCATCGACAGCCGCTGATCGCCCGAGGCGGGCAGCACATAGGCGCGGCCGGGGAAACGCACCGAGGGCGCGCGGTCGCGGACATAGCCTTTAAGCGTGACATCGCGTGCCAGTGCCTCGCCATCGGCCGAGGGCAGGCCAGCGCGCAGCGTCAGTTCGACCTCTTGCCCGTGGGTCAGCCCGGCAACGCAAAGACGGTCGCCGCTGGCCTCGACCGTCAGGTCGCGACCGGGCAGGCGCAGGAATTGTGCGTAATCGGTGGCCTCGGACAGTTTGTGGGACATGATGGCGCAGAAACGCGGCATCCGGCCCTCGGCCTCGATCTGCGTATTGGTGATGCGCATGCCGTTGCGGGCTTCGGATTCCTCAAGCGCCTGCGCGATCGAGCCGTCGCCGGGCGAAAGTTTTGCCGCCAGGCGCAGTGCCGCCAGCGCATCGCGACCGCGATCCAGCCGCTCCCATGCCATGGCCAGCCACGACAGCGCCCGCGCCGCGACCGCATCCTCGCCCGCGCGCAGATAGCCGTTGATTGCCATACTGGCGATCGAGGACGACGCCTGACGGTCGCCCTGATCGCTGATGTACAGCGTCAGCCGGGCAAGGTTCGTCCAGTCCTCGGCCCGGTCGTCGCGCGCGACCAGAGAGGCCATGAGCTGTGAGGCGTAAAGCAGGCCGCCGCCGTTCTCGGCCTCGACGGCCATCTGGGCGGTGGCGCTTGGGTCGATTGCCGGATGCATGGCGGGGAAGGTTCGCGCCTGATTACGTGCGGCTTCGTGATCGGTCGCGGCGATAAAGGGTGCGGCGGCCGAGCGCGATTCCGCGCGCAGACGCTCTTCGGCCGAGGTCGCCACGACCCGGCCCGAGATCGCCCCCACAAAAGCGGTGGGCGCGCCGGTGTCAGCGCCCTTTGGGAAACAGGCACCTGCGCGTTCGTTATAGGTCAGCGCGCGGCAGTCGGCATTGGCAAGACAGGCCTGCACGCAGGCTTGCAGCGTGGTGTCAAAGATCGGGCCCAGATCGCCTCCGGGCAGGTCGGTATCCGGCTGCAGCGACAATCGTCGGTCGGGAATCTGCCAGTCCTGCGCCCATGCGCTGCCCGAGACGATCAAACCGCCCAGGATTGCGGCGAAGAGACCTTGCCGAACCAGATATGCCATTGCCCGTACTCCGTTATGCGCGCAACAATCTTCTTACACCTGAGCGCGGGCGAGGCAATCTATTCCCATTCCAGTTCGGCATAGGC
>Ga0182743_1001021_pt1 | contig 29814 bp, 25 predicted proteins | sample eDN3rd30CKraftOP_FD_128522 | JGI IMG/M metagenome (GOLD analysis project Ga0182743, IMG submission 128522) | Enriched Organic Plus compost microbial communities from Emeryville, California, USA - eDNA 3rd pass 30_C Kraft OP (version 2) (version 2) ... | reverse complement strand
CAAGCGTGAGATCCGCGCCCCGGGCCATCAGCGGCTGAAAGCGGCCGGGCTTCGTGCGGTCCGCCACCTGCAATTGCGCATTGGCGAGAAGCAGCCGCCCGTTCTCGTAACGCCAGTCCCCCGCCGCGCCGGTCACATCCAGAGGCACCGCGCTGAGCGCGACATCGGCTTCGGAAAAGCGCCCCGCGACCGCCTTGCCGATTCGCGCTTCGAGCTGTTTCAGCGTGAAACGGGATTCGGTGTCGGGCGGTCCCAGCCGCACATCGAGATCGCGCGCGGCCAGCGTGCCGGGCACGGCAAAGCCCAGCGCCCCGCTGCGGATGCGCACAGGGCTGTCGCCGATATGCCCGGCCAGATCGAGCTGGCTGGCCCCGGCGGCGATCCGCGTGCCTTTGCCATCGCTGCGGACAATCGCGCCGCCCGCCGGCGGACACAGCGTCAGCCCCCGCCGTTCGAACCGAGCGCCGCCCACGGTCAGCCTGTCGAACCGCACATCGGCGCATTGCCGCCACAGCGCGAAGCCCGCCGCCTGTGACCAGTCCCCCATGACCGGCAGGACCAGCCCGCTGGCCGCGCCGCCCGGCAGCGGGCCATCGGCGCGCACCGAACCGGCAAAGCCCAGCCCCCCGCGCGCGTTCTGCACCGCGACCATCGTGGGAATGGCGAGAGCGGCGCCGCCCGCGCGGTATTCGGGCATGGCCAGCCGCATCACCGCCTTGCCGCCCGCCTGCTGTTCGATCCGCCCGCTGATACGCGGCAGGCCCGGCCCGGCGGTGTCGAAATTGCCGAGCAGGCGCGCGGGCGCCGTGCCCGATTGCGCATATTGCACGCGCGACAAGGACAGCAGCGTGGAGCCGCTGCCGCCGCGCAGATTCGCCTGCGGGATCACCAGATGCATCCCCTTGGCATCCTTGCGCAGCATGGTTTGCGCCAGCAGGCGGCTGCCCCGCCCTTCGCGCTGGAGAGCGAGGCGAACGCGGGTGAGGATCGGGGCCAGCAAAGTCCCTTCGGTGCTGGTGGCGAGCGTGCCGAGCGCGCCATCGATCTGGCCGCCCAGCCGCACGCCGTTGCCTTCCCAATCGGCGTCCCAGTTGTAGCGCCCATCACCCAGATCGCCGCGCAGACGCCCCTGCCCGGTCATCACCGGAGAGGCCGCGTAAGGCGATGTCAGCCCGCGCATCACCGCATCGTAGCGCACGGCCAGCGCATCGCCCTGAAGGCTGATCGCACCCGCGCCGTTGACCCCGCCGAGCCTGAATTCGCCGAATGCGCCCCCGGCCCCGCGCAGGGAGAAATCGCCCGCGATCCGAGTGAAGGCCTCGTCGCTCTGTGCCTTGATTGTCAGCCCCGTCCGGCCAAGCGCCAGACCTTGCCCGGGACAGCCAAACGATTCGAGCCGGGCCGGCCCTTCCACTCTGGGCTGCGCGCGGGCGATGGTGATCTTGCCGTAGAAACTGGTCCGCCCGGCGGTGCAGCCCTGCATCGCCAGTTGCGGCGCGACCGCGGCGACAATCCCGGAAAAGCCGTTGCGCAGCCCCCCGCGCCCTTCCGCCTTGAGCCCGACCGGGCCGAAATCGGTTTCGATCAGCCCGCGCCCATCCTCCAGATCGAGCGCGAACGCCGGGAGTTTGAACGGTTCCTTCTTGCTGTCGTCGAACAGCAGCGGATCGAGCGCGCCGAAACTGAGCTTGCCGTTGCGGTAGGAGCCGAACAGGCGCGGCCGCACCACTTTGATCCGCGCCACATAGGGGATGGCGAACCGCTGCGAAATCGTCACTTCGGTGCGTTCGACCGTGAGATCGGGGCGGCGCGGATCGCCGATGACGATATCGGTCAGAATCTGCGTCGAAGGGCCGATCTGCTCGATCTTGTAAGTGGCGGGAATACCATAGCTTTTAAGCTGACTGGCAATGATATTGTCGGCAATCCGGTCGCGCGCCAGCCAGATGACGGCGAACAGCACCAGAACCGCCGCGAACAGCCACAGCAGCACACGCCGCCAGCGCCCCGATGAAACAGCGACAGCCCCCTTTGGCACAGATTCCCCGTCGTCGTCGTGTTCCGCCATTGCCACCCACACTTGCGCGCATGCCCGCACAAAGGCAATGCATGGCGGCAATTGCTTCATCATGAATGGTCGAGCGCAAAGGAAGTTCCTGTGGCCGGAGAAAAGGCGAAGCCGCACGATTCAGCCGGGCACCGCGCCCGTTTGCGGCAGCGGCTGTTCAAGGACGGCACGGACCGACTGGCTGATTATGAAATCATCGAATACCTGCTGTTCGCCGCCAACAGCCGGGGCGACACCAAGCCGCTGGCCAAGGCGCTGCTGGACCGTTTCGGCTCGCTCGCCGGGGTGCTCGATGCCCCGCCTCCGGCGCTTATTGCCGTCCCTGGCATGGGCGAAGTCAGCGCCGCCGCGCTCAGGATCGTGGGCGTGGCCGCGCGGGAAATGAAAATCAGGGAAGCGATGGGCCAGCCGGTGCTGAGCAGTTGGCACACGCTGCTCGACTATCTCCACATGGACATGGCGCATCTAACGGTGGAGCGCGTCCGCGTGCTCTATCTCAATGCGCAGAACTGCCTGATCAAGGATCATCTCGTGGGCAACGGATCGGTGGACGAAGCCGCGATCCATCCGCGCGAAGTGATTCGCTCGGCGCTGGATATCGGCGCCACCGCGTTGATTTTGGTCCATAACCATCCATCCGGCGTGCCCGAGCCAAGCCGCGCGGACATCCAGATCACCCGTCGCATCGCCGAAGCGGGCCGCCTTCTGGGGGTGACGGTCCACGATCACGTCATTATCGGGCGCGATGGCCACGTGTCGCTGCGGGCGAAAGGGCTGGTCTGATGTGCATCGCCGCGATCGCGTGGGACGCCCATCCCGACTGGCTGATGATTCTGGCGGGCAACCGCGACGAATACCATGCCCGCCCGGCCGCCGCGCTCGCCGCATGGGCGGATGACAGCGCGATCATCGCCGGGCGCGATCTCGAAGCGGGCGGCACCTGGCTGGGCATTTCGGAAGCGGGGCGGTTCGCGCTCGTCACCAATTTCCGCGCGCCCGGTTTCCCGCAGCCCGATCGCACCTCGCGCGGGGCCCTGGTCACCGACACGCTCACCGGGCGGGCGCCCGAGGCGTTGGACCGCTACAATCCGTTCAACCTGTTGATCGCCCACCCCGGCGGCGCGGCGGTGTGGAGCAATTATCCCGGCGAAAGCCGCCTGCCGCTGCCGGCGGGCATCCACGGCCTGTCCAACGGCGATTTCACCCGCCCCTGGCCCAAGACCCGGCGGCTGACGGGCGCGCTCGGCCAATGGCTGGCCCGCAGCAGCGGCAACCGCGCCGCTCTGTTCGACGCGCTGCGCGACGATACCGAACCCGATGCACCCACCCATGGCGACGACGGGCCCGACACACCGTTCAGCCCGGTGTTCATCCGCAACCCGGTCTATGGCACGCGGTGCAGCACGGTGATCGCCATCGCGCGGGACGGGCAAGGCGAAATCGCCGAACGCCGCTTCGACGCCGAAGGCCGGTTGACCGGCGAAACCGTGCTCGCCTTCCGCTGGCCCATGGCCTGACGCCTGCCGATAGATCCGGCCCGCGACGAATCTTTACTAATATTGCATATCAATATCTTTGATGCGCAGACATGGTACGGGCCAGACCCCACCTTTTTCGGGGGTGCAACTGTGTCACCCCTGTCACCCCCCCGGCGATCACGCGGCCTTCCCGGCCCATCCGCCGGAGCGGGTCGGGCAGTCTCCCGCGCCATAGGGCTTGCCATTGCCGCCCCCTGCCCCTAGCGCGCGGCGCGACACTAGACACTAAACATTAGACATCACCGGAGTCGACCATGGTCCCCCGTTATGCCCGCCCTACAATGACCGCGATCTGGGAACCCGAAGCCCGCTACCGCATCTGGTTCGAGATCGAAGCGCATGCCACGCAGAAGCTGGGCGATCTGGGCGTGGTGCCCGCCAGCGGGCCCAAGGCGCTGTGGGACTGGTGGGCGACCGGTCCGGCCATTGATGTCGCCGCGATCGACGCCAAGGAAGCCGTGCTCAAGCACGACGTGATCGCCTTCCTCGACTGGGTGGCCGAACAGGTCGGCCCTGAAGCGCGCTTCATGCATCAGGGCATGACCAGCTCCGACGTGCTCGACACCACGCTGGCGGTGCAGCTCGCCCGCGCGGCCGACATTCTGCTCGAAGACCTCGACGCGCTGCTGGCCGCGATCAAGCGCCGGGCGGAAGAACACAAGTACACCCCGACCATCGGCCGCAGCCACGGCATCCATGCCGAACCGACCACGTTCGGCAAGAAGCTGGCCGAAGCCTATGCCGAATTCACCCGCTGCCGCGCGCGCCTCGTCAATGCCCGCGCCGAAATCGCCACCTGCGCGATTTCGGGCGCGGTCGGCACTTTCGCCAATATCGATCCCTCGGTCGAAGAATACGTGGCGGAAAAGCTGGGCCTGACGGTAGAGCCGGTGTCCACGCAGGTCATCCCGCGCGACCGCCACGCGATGTTCTTCGCCACGTTGGGCGTGATCGCCAGTTCGATCGAGCGCCTTGCCACCGAAGTGCGCCACCTGCAGCGCACCGAAGTGCTCGAAGCGGAAGAATACTTCTCGCCCGGCCAGAAGGGCTCCAGCGCCATGCCGCACAAGCGCAATCCGGTGCTGACCGAAAACCTCACCGGCCTCGCCCGCGTGGTCCGTTCCGCCGTCACCCCGGCGCTGGAAAACGTGGCGCTGTGGCACGAACGCGATATCTCGCACTCCTCGGTCGAACGGTTCATCGGCCCCGATGCCACGATCACGCTCGATTTCGCGCTCGCCCGCCTCACCAGCGTGGTCGACAAGCTGGTGGTCTATCCCGAACGGATGCAGAAGAACCTCGACCGCATGGGCGGGCTGGTCCATTCGCAGCGCGTCCTCCTCGCGCTCACGCAGGCCGGGGTCACGCGCGACAACGCCTATCGCCTGGTCCAGCGCAATGCGATGAAAGTGTGGGAATCCGATGGCCAGCTTTCGCTGCTCGAACTGCTGAAGCAGGATCCGGAAGTGACCGCCGCGCTTTCGCCCGCGGAACTCGAGGACAAGTTCAATCTGGATTACCATTTCAAGCAGGTGGACCGGATTTTCGACCGCGTTTTCGGGTGATTGGCGCACTCTTTCCTTCGTGACGCAATCGCCGTACCATCGCGGCGGATCGGCACTGCCGGATTAGCGTTACCGGACTGACGAGGACAGGAGGGCAATCAGGCCATGCAAATCATACGTACGATCGTCTGGGTTCTGATTCTGGTTGCGCTGCTGATCTTCACGATCACCAACTGGACTCCGGTTTCGGTGAAGATCTGGGAAGGTCTCATTCTCGAAACCAAGATTCCGGCGCTGGTCATCATCGCATTCCTGGCCGGGCTGATTCCGATGTGGCTGCTCCATCGCGGGGCGAAATGGCGGCTTGAACGGCGCATCGGCACGCTGGAAAACGCAATGCGCGCGGCCACCGCCACACCGGCGGCCCTGCCCGCCGAAACCGCCGGCGATACCGAACAGCCCACCGGGGAAGCGCGCCCCGCCGCCACGAGCGCCACCCCCACCCCGCCTGCAACCGAGGCTTCATGAGCAATCCCGTCTATCTCGCTGTCGATGTTCCCACGCTGGATGGCGCGCTGACGCTGGCGGACAAGGTCAAGACCCACGTCGGGGGGCTCAAGCTCGGCCTTGAATTCTTCTGCGCCCATGGTCATCACGGCGTGCGCGAAATGGCCCGCACCGGGCTGCCGATCTTTCTCGATCTCAAGTTTCACGACATTCCCAACACCGTCGCTTCGGCCATGCAGTCGCTCCACGTGCTCGAACCCGCGATCGTGACGATCCATGCCGCGGGCGGCCGCGCGATGATGGAAGAAGCGAAAGCGGCGGCGGGCGAACACTGCAAAGTGGTGGCGGTGACCGTGCTGACCAGCCTCGATGACGGCGATCTGGCCGCCACCGGAATCGGCGGAACACCGCACGATCAGGCTCTCCGTCTTGCCGAACTCGCCCATGCGGCAGGGCTCGACGGGATCGTGTGTTCCGGGCACGAAGTCGGCGCAATCCACCGCCAATGGCACGATGGCTTCTTCGTCGTGCCGGGCCTGCGCCCCGCCGACAGCCAGGTGGGCGACCAGAAGCGAATCGTCACCCCCCGCCGGGCGCGGGACGACGGGGCCAGCGTGCTGGTGATCGGCCGCCCGATCAGCCGCGCGGACGATCCCGTTGCGGCAGCCCGGGCAATCGAAGCCACCCTCTAAGGCAACGATGCATGCGCTGGGCAGGCGCGCCGCCGCCTATCGCCGGTTCAGCCGCCGGAAAGCGGAACAGGCGCAAGGGGTGCCCGGTTCTTCAAGGAGTTGCCTGATGAAATCACCTGCACTCGCTTCTCTGGCCCTGGCTTCCATGGCGCTGCCCGCAATGGCCGCCGCGCATGATCTTTCCTCCACACCGGTGGTGGCGCCGGGCAATACCTTGCTCAACATTTCGGCTGACGGGCGCTCGTCCCGCAAGCCCGACATGGCGGTGTTCAATGCGGGCGTGACCACTCAGGGCAAGACGGCGGGCGAAGCGATGGCCGCCAATTCGGCCAGCATGAACCGCGCGATTGCCGCGCTCAAAGCCGCCGGGATCGCCGACAAGGATATCCAGACGAGCAATCTCAATCTCAGCCCGATCTATGCGCCGCAGCGGCAGCTGCCCGATGGCACGGTCGAGCCGGAACAGCCGACGATCATCGGCTATCAGGCGAACAACACCGTCACCGTCAAGCAGCGCAATCTCGCCCAGTTCGGCAAAGTGATCGACACTCTGGTTGCGGCAGGGGCCAATCAGGTCAACGGCCCCAGCTTCATGATGGACAATCCCGATGCCGCGCTGGACGAGGCACGGATGCAGGCGATGGCCAAGGCCCGCGCCCGCGCGGACCTTTATGCGCGTGCGGCCGGGCTGAAAGTGCTGCGGATACTCTCGATCAGCGAAGGCGGCGGCTATGCCCCGCCCATGCCCGTCATGTATGCCCGCGCCAGCGCGGCGGGCATGGCCGCCGAACCGCCGCCCATCGCCCCCGGGCAGGTGGACATGAACGTATCGGTGACCGTGCTGTTCGAACTCGCCCCCTGACGGATTGACCGGATCGGCGGGCCGGGCGGCGCGATCGCACGGCCCGTTTCCTTTCGGCGACGCGACCCTGCGTCTTGCCAGCGGCGCACTTTTGCCTATGTGAGCGGCATGAACGCCCCCCTCATCAAGATCTGCGGCATTGCAACACCCGCAGCACTGGACGCCAGCATCGCGGCCCGGGCCGATTTCGTGGGTTTCGTGTTCTTCCCCCCTTCCCCCCGCAACGTGACGCCGAGCGATGCGCAGGCGCTGGCCGCGCGCACGGGCGGCCGCGCAAAGAAAGTGGGGCTGTTCGTCGATGCCGACGACAGGGACATCGCCGATGCCGTGCAGGCGGCGAATCTCGATGCGATCCAGTTCCACGGCAACGAAACGCCCGAACGGGTGGCCCAGGTCAAAGCCCGATTCGCTCGGCCGGTGTGGAAAGCGCTGCCGGTCGCTTCCGCCTATGATGTCGAGCGGGCGCTGGGCTATCACACCGCCGCCGATCTGATCCTGTTCGATGCCAAGACCCCCACGGACGCCACCCGGCCCGGCGGCATGGGGCTGGTGTTCGACTGGTCTCTGCTCGCCGGATATGGCCACCCGGGGCTCTGGGGCCTTGCCGGGGGCCTGAACCCCGCCAATGTCGGCGATGCGATCCGGATCACCGGCACGGGATTGGTCGATACCTCCTCGGGCGTCGAAAGCGCGCCCGGGGTCAAGGACGCGGCCCGGATCGCGGCCTTCTGCGCCGCCGTCCGCGCAGGCTGATCCGCGCATAACGCAAAAAGGGCGGCCCGCGAGGGACCACCCTTCCCGCATGCAGCGGTGGAGGCAGGCTTAGAAGCGCACGCCCAGCCCCACACCGGCAACGTCGTTGTCCTTCACGCCATCGCCGATGAAATTGTGGCGATATTCAACCTTGCCATAGAAGTTTCGGCCGAAATTGTGCTGGTAACCAGCGCCGAGATTGAAGGAATCTTCGCAGAACCGGCACGGTTTGGTGGCATAGCCGCCAACGGCATAGAGCTTGCCCGCTTCACCCAGCTTGGCCCCTGCGCGTGCCGAAGCGCCGAAGGAAACGCGGGTATGGTCAGTCAGGATTTTGTCGCCCGACACTTCCACGCCGACGAAAGTCTTCTGGCCGACATCGACATCGTAACCGGCGGCAACGCCTGCGATGGCTTCGCTATCGCTGCCGTTCCAGATCACGCCGCCGCGCGCTTCGACGCGGGCTTCGTTGGCCATAGCCGGCGCGGCGGCGAACGTCGTGGCGGCAAGAGCGATGGCGGCAGCCGAGAGAAGTCCTTTACGCATATTCAACCTCCTGAAAACAGGCCCCTGTGCGGTTTGATGTGTGCTTTTGGGGTCGGGGGATAATTAGGATCCGCAAGCTTGCGCCCTTATGAATAGTGCGTTCATGCAACATGTCGCTCATATTATGTGTTAATTTAGCAACAATAGCGTTTCAGACAGAATGCCGCGACCCTGCATTTCCGTGGCCCGCGCCGCGTCTGAACGCTGGACTTCGCCTGCCCGCTCTGCCAATCGCGACAGGCCATGTCTGCATCGAAACCCATAGCCAACTCGCTCCGCAATCAGCCCGACGAACGCGGGCATTTCGGGGCCTTCGGCGGCCGCTATGTCGCCGAAACGCTCATGCCGCTGATCCTCGATCTGGAAAAGGAATACCGGGCCGCGAAAGCCGATCCAGCATTCCAGGCGCAGTTCGACGATCTGATGAAGCATTTCGTGGGGCGGCCCAGCCCGCTCTATCATGCCGAGCGGCTGACCGCGCATTTCCGCGAACTGGCGCCCGAAGGCAAAGGGCCGAAAATCTATTTCAAGCGCGAGGAACTCAATCACACCGGCGCGCACAAGATCAACAATTGCATCGGCCAGATCCTCCTTGCCATCCGCATGGGCAAGACGCGGATCATTGCCGAGACCGGCGCGGGCCAGCATGGCGTCGCCACGGCCACCGTCTGCGCCCGGTTCGGCCTGCCCTGCGTGATCTACATGGGCGCGACCGACGTGGCCCGGCAGCAGCCCAACGTCTTCCGCATGAAGCTGCTGGGCGCGGAAGTGATCCCGGTGGAAAGCGGCGCGAAGACGCTGAAGGACGCGATGAACGAAGCGCTGCGCGACTGGGTCGCCAACGTGCACAACACGTTCTACATCATCGGCACCGCCGCCGGTCCGCACCCCTATCCGGAACTGGTGCGCGATTTCCAATCGGTGATCGGCGAGGAAACCCGCGAACAGATTCTCGCCGCCGAAGGCCGCCTGCCCGATATGCTGGTGGCCGCGGTCGGCGGCGGATCGAACGCGATCGGCCTGTTTCACCCGTTTCTTGACGATCCGGCCGTGGAAATGGTCGGCATCGAAGCGGGCGGCCATGGCGTCGATACCGACAAGCACGCCGCCAGCCTCACGGGCGGGGCGCCCGGCATCCTCCACGGCAACCGCACCTATCTGTTGCAGGACGAGGACGGCCAGATCACCGAAGCCCATTCGATCAGCGCAGGGCTCGACTATCCCGGCATCGGGCCGGAACACAGCTGGCTGCATGAAAGCGGGCGCGTGCGCTATATTCCGATCAACGACGATCAGGCGCTCGAAGCCTTCCAGCTCTGCTGCAAGCTCGAAGGGATCATTCCCGCGCTGGAAAGCTCGCACGCGCTCGCCGCGCTGCCCGAACTGACCGCGCAGATGGACAGCGACCGCCTGCTCGTCGTCAATGTTTCCGGCCGGGGGGACAAGGACATCTTCACCGTTGCCGATGCTCTGGGAGTTTCCCTGTGACCCAGACCGCGAACCGCCTTTCCAGCGCTTTTGCCAAAGGCCATGCCGCGCTCATCTGCTTCATCACCGCGGGTGACGGCGATACCGCCGCCAATCTCGATGCGCTGGTCGAAGGCGGTGCGGACGTGATCGAACTGGGCATGCCGTTCACCGATCCGATGGCCGATGGCCCCGCGATCCAAGCCGCCGATCTGCGCGCGCTCGCCAAGGGCACGACGACGGCGGACGTGTTCGCCATCGCCGCCGCGTTCCGCCAACGCCATCCGCAGGTACCGCTGGTGCTGATGGGCTATGCCAACCCGATGACGCGCCGGGGCGCCGACTGGTTCGCCGCCGAATGCGCCAAGGCCGGTGTGGACGGGGTGATCTGCGTCGACATTCCGCCGGAAGAAGATGCCGATCTCGGCCCCAGCCTGCGCGAAGCGGGCGTGGCGATGATCCGCCTCGCCACGCCCACCACCGACGCCGCCCGGCTGCCCGCCGTGCTCGATGGCTCGTCGGGCTTCCTCTATTACGTTTCGGTGGCCGGGATCACCGGCAAGCAGCAGGCCGCGCTGGATTCGATCGAACAGGCGGTCGGCCAGCTCAAAGCCGCCACCGATCTGCCCGTGGGCGTCGGCTTCGGCGTGCGCACGCCCGAACAGGCCAGCGCTATCGCCAGGATCGCCGATGGCGTCATCGTCGGGTCCGCGCTGGTCGAACTGATCGGCCAGCATGGCGCATCCGCCCCATCATCTGTGCGAGAATTGACCAGCGCCCTTGCGGAAGCGGTGCATAATGCGCGAAAGGTGCCTGCATGAGCTGGCTTACCCAAATCCGTAAATCGATCCCGTTTGGCCGTAAGCGGGAAACGGCTGACAACCTGTGGGTCAAATGCCCCAATTGCAGCGAAATGCTGTTCGCCCGCGATTACGAGGAGAACCTCTTCGTCTGCCCGCGCTGCGACCATCATGGCCGCGTCGGGGCGGATGTGCGGCTGACGCAGGTGCTCGATCCCGGTTTCGCGCTGCTCGCCGAACCGCAGGTCGCCGAAGATCCGCTGAAATTCCGCGACAGCAAGAAATACGCCGACCGGATCAAGGCAGCCCGCGCCAAGAGCCCGCATACCGATGCCTTCCAGGTCGCGCTGGGCGCGATCGATGGGCACAGGGCCGTGGTCGGTGTGCAGGATTTCACTTTCATGGGCGGATCGATGGGCATGGCCGTGGGCCAGGCTTTCGTGAACGGCGCGCAGCGCGCGCTGGATGAAGGTTGCGCCTATATCGTGTTCACCGCCGCGGGCGGCGCGCGCATGCAGGAAGGCATTCTCAGCCTGATGCAGATGCCCAAGGCCACAGTGATGACCCGCCGCCTCAAGGAAGCGGGCCTGCCCTATATCGTGGTGCTGACCGATCCGACCACCGGCGGCGTCACCGCCAGTTATGCCATGCTGGGCGATATCCATATCGCCGAACCCGGTGCGCTGATCGGCTTTGCCGGGCAGCGGGTGATCCAGAATACCATCCGCGAAAGCCTGCCCGACGGGTTCCAGCGCGCGGAATATCTCCACAAACACGGCATGGTGGATATGGTGGTCGATCGCAAATCGCTGCGCGGCACGCTGGCGCGGCTGCTCGACTATCTCCAGCCTGCCGGGGCCGCCTGACGATTTTGCCGGGGCGGCCGTGAAGGATTTCGCCACATCGGACGATCCGGCGGTGCAGGCGCAGCTGGAGCGGCTTGCCCGGCTCTCGCTGCCGCAGGGCCGCCTCGGCCTCGACACGATCCGGGCGATGCTTGCCCGGCTCGGCAATCCGCAGCAATTGCTGCCGCCGACATTCCATGTCGCGGGCACCAATGGCAAGGGATCGACCTGCACCTTCCTGCGCTTCATGATGGAAGAACAGGGGCTGACGGTCCATTCCGCAACCAAGCCCCATCTGGTGCGCTATAATGAGCGTATCCGTGTGGCGGGCAAGCTGATCGACGATGGGCTGCTGGCCGATCTGCTGGGCGAAGTGCTCGACAAGTGCGAGGATCTGCATCCGAGCTTCTTCGAAGTGACGACCGCCGCCATGTTCCTCGCTTTCGCCCATATCGAAGCCGATGCCTGCGTGATCGAAGTCGGCCTTGGCGGCCGGTTCGATGCCACCAACGTCCTCGAGCACCCGGCGGCCTGCGGCATCGCTTCGCTGGGGATCGATCACGAAGCGTTCCTCCTGCGCGAAGATCCGGCCGCGCCCGATCATCCGCTGGCGCGCATCGCGTTCGAAAAGGCCAATATCGCGCGGCGGGGATCGCCGCTGGTGACGCAGGCCTATCCGCCCGAAGCCACCGCGCAAATCCTCAAGATCGCCAAGCAGGCAGGCGCCCGGGTGGCGATGCGCGGGCAGGAATGGGTCGCGCATGCGGGCGATGTGCTGGAATATCGCGATGCCGCAGGGTCGCTCACGCTTCCCCTGCCGGCCCTGCCCGGCCTGCACCAGGCGGACAACGCCGCGCTGGCCGTCGCCATGCTGCGTCACCAGCGCGAAGTCGCTGTCGCCAGCGACGCGATGGCGCGCGGCCTGCTGGCGGCCCATTGGCCCGCGCGCATGCAAACATTGGCTCCCGGCCCGCTCACCGCGATCGTGCCCGGTACGGAAGTGATCCTTGACGGCGGGCATAATCCGGATGCCGCAGGCGTCATCGCCACCGCGATGGCGGGCAAGCCGGTGCTCAATGTCGTCATGGGCATGCTTGCCAACCGGCAGGTCGAGGACTTTCTCAAGCCGCTGGCGCCTCTTATCACAAGGCTGTGGGCCATCCCTATCGAAGGGAACGAATCCCACTCGCCGGAACACATCTGCGCCGTCGCGAACAAGCTGGGCATTCCTCTCGTGCGGCCCGCCACCGATATCCGCAAGGCGCTGGAAGATATCTCGGCCACTCTCGCGCACGAGCATGACGATCGGCACCAGACCGTGCTGATCACCGGCGCGCTGCGGCTGGCGGGCAAGATACTGGCATTGAACGGGGAAATACCCGACTAGGGCATTCGCTCAGGCGTCAGGCCGTTGCCAGCGCCACGCTGTCCAGCCCCGCGCGCCTGCCCAGGCGCTTGATCCGCACCCATTCCATCACGCACAGCACCACCGCGATCAGGCCGATGCCGGTGGTCAGGATGAACACCGCATAATACCCCTGCGTCTCGATCATCTTGCCCAGCGCGCCGCGCCCCAGCGTCCCGACCAGGAACGTCAGCGATGACAGAAGGGCATATTGCACCGCGCTGTATTTCTTCGATGTGATCGACGAGAGATAAGCGACCAACGCCGCCCCGGCGATGCCGCCAGCGATATTCTCGCCCGCGATGGCGAACATCAGCTTGGCCAGCCGTTCGTCCCCGCCGAGATGCTCAACTAGGAAGGTGAACCCCGTCACGCGCGCGCAGGCGGCCATTACCGCTCCGCCCGTCGCCAGATCGGCATACAGCAGATTGGTCAGCGCCGCGGTCAGCGCGCCCAGCGTCATCACCGCCATCCGGCCAATGTACGTGAACAGGATTCCGCCGAGCGCAATGCCCAGCATCAGCGCACCGACCCCGAAGAATTTGGACGCAATCGCCACTTCTTCCTTCGAATAGGCCAGCTCCCCGAGATAGAACGGATAGGCGAAAGTGCCCCAGATCGTGTCGGTGATGCGGTACGTCAGCACCAGCCCCAGCACCAGAATCGTCGCCCAGCCCAACCGCCCGACGATGTCGGTCAAAGGCAGGATCAGCGCGCGATAGCCATGGTCCAACAGCGCATCGCGCCGCCGCGTCATGGGCACAGGCTGAGTCAGCACATAGCGGCCATGCCGTTTCTGGCGCACCAGCCAAGCGGCGATGATCGCGGGCACCACCACTGTCGCGATCACGATCAGCGGCCCCTGCTGGGCCACGAAGGCAACGGAATCGGGGCGCGACCCCGGATCGCTGCCGAGCGAGCGGACCATGAATATACCCACGGTGATCAGCGCCCAGGCCCACAACAGACCGACGAACAGCAGCGCGAACGCGCGCAGGCGCGGTTCCAGTTCGCCCGGCTGGCGCAGTTCCGAAAGCGTTGCGGCATCGGCGGCAATAACCGCGCTGGTCGGCCGCCCTTCCGGCGCGAACAGGCTGGCCACGGCGATGACCAGCATCAGACAGCCCATGAGCGCATAGACGGCCGGCCAGCCGAGACCTTCGGCCAGAAACAGCGCCAGCGCGCCACCGACCAGCACCGCCGAGCGGTAGCCAAGCTGATAGACCGTGGAGAGCATGTCGATCGTCGCCACTTCGTCCGCCACATCGACGCGCCAGGCATCGACCACGACATCCTGCGTCGCCGAGGCGAACGCGCCGATCCCCGCCAGCAGCGAGAACCAGCCGATCGCCCCCACGGGATCGAGCGTAGAGAGCACCACCAGAATGGTGCCGAGCAGGACTTGCGCCGTCAGAATCCATTGCTTGCGCCGCCCCAGACGGCGCAGCACCGGCAGGTTGACCCGGTCGAGCAACGGCGACCAGAGGAACTTGAACGAATAAGCAAGGCCGATAAGCGAGAAAACACCCATCGTTTCCAGATCGACCTTGGCATCGGAAAGCCACGCATAAAGCGTGCCCAGAAGCAGGGCATAGGGCAGTGCGCTGGAAAAACCGAACAGCGCCATGAAGCCTGTCTTGCGATTCCCGAGCGAAGCCAGAACCTTACGCCACCCCGGCTTGCCGCTGATTTCGGCCGCCTCGCTCATCCCTCACTCCTCGTCACGCGAATGAGATGTGAAACTAGCGCCGAAATCTCACATGGAAAGGCGGGAGAAACATCCTGTCCCCGCTTTCCCACCGCGCGGCGGATCGCTAAGGGCTTTTCATGGCCGAAAAACATTCCAGGGGCACACCGTCCACCCCCCGCAAGGGCGGCGCGACCGCCCCGCCGCGCGAAGGCGAACGGATCGCCAAATTGCTCGCCCGCGCCGGTGTCGCCAGCCGCCGCGAGGTCGAACGGATGATCGGCGAAGGGCGCATCGCGCTCAACGGCGCGGTGCTCGACACCCCTGCCACGGTGCTGCCCAATCTCAAGGGCGTGACCGTGGACGGCAATCCCGTCGCCCGGGCGGAGGCGGCGCGGCTGTTCTGTTTCCACAAGCCCTCAGGCCTGATCACGGCGGAGCGTGATCCGCGCGGCCGGCCGACGATCTACAACGCGCTGCGCAATGCCCTGCCCAAGGATACCCCGCGGCTGATGCCGGTCGGGCGGCTCGATCTCAACACCGAAGGGCTGCTGCTGTTGACCAACGACGGTGAACTGAAGCGGGCGATGGAACTGCCCGCCAGCGGCATCCCACGCACTTACCGCGCCCGCGCGCACGGCGATATCACCCAGCCGCAGCTGGAAGAACTGATCGAAGGGATCACGATCGAAGGGGTCCGCTATGGCCCGATCGATGCCCATCTCGAACGCCGCACCGGCCGCAACCAGTGGATCGAACTGACGCTGACCGAAGGCAAGAACCGCGAAGTGCGCCGGGTGCTCGAACATCTCGGGCTCCAGGTCTCGCGTCTGCTGCGCACCGCTTATGGCCCCTTCGCCCTCGGCGATCTGCCGCGCGGGGCGGCGGCTGAAATCAAGCAGGCGGATGTCGAACGGTTCCGCAAGCAACTGGCGCGGGAAAGCCGGGCATGAGGATCATCGCCGGGGAATGGCGCGGCCGCCCGTTGAAGGCGCCGCAGGGGGACACCACCCGGCCCACGGCCGACCGGACACGCGAAACGCTGTTTTCCATGCTGACCAGCCGCCTCGGCAGTTTTGACGGGCTGGTGGTGGCCGATCTGTTCGCCGGATCGGGTGCGCTGGGCCTGGAGGCGCTGTCACGCGGGGCGGCGGAAGCGATTTTCGTCGAACAGGACGCGGCGGCACTGCGGGCCTTGCGGGCCAATATCGCCAATCTGCGCGCGCAGGATCGCTGCGATGTGCGGGCAGCTTCCGTGCTGGCGCTCGGCCCGGCGCGGCGCACGCCCGATCTCCTGCTGCTCGATCCGCCTTACGGCAGCGGCGCGGGCGCGGTGGCGCTGGACAAGCTCAACCGGCTCGGCTGGATCGCGCCGGGCGCGTGGATCAGCGTGGAAACCGCGCGCACCGAAACGCTCGATGTCAAAGGCTTCACGGTCGAAGTAACGCGCGATTCGGGCAAGGCGCGGCTGCATCTGCTCCGCCCCGCCTGACAAACCGGACGGCTGCCTCACACCGGATGCGACATCGCATCCGCGTGCGGCGGGCGGGCCAGCCAGATTCCGGCCAGCGTAAGCAGCCCCGCAATCGTCAGGAACAGGCCGATCATCGCAATACCGCCCATCATCGCGATCCGCTGCGCTTCGACCGCGACTACCGCACCACCAATAATTCCGCCCGCATTGAACGCCACCGACACGCCGGTATAGCGCACGAACGGCGGGAACAACGTCGGCAGCCACGCCCCCAGCGGGCCATAGACCAGCCCCATGACGAACAGGCTGGCCGAAAGCATCACGAAGACTGTCGGCAGCGAGCCCGAACCGAGCACCGGGCCGAAAACGAACCCCAGCAGAACCGTGGCCACAGCCCCCACCGTCAGCACCCGGCGCGGGCTGGTCCTGTCCGCCCACACGCCCGCCACGATGATCCCGATGGCGAGGAAAGTGTTCGCCATCAGTTGCACGCCCAGCACCGTTTCGCGGTCCATATGCCGCGCGGTGGTGAGATGCCCCAGCGCGAAAGCCGTCGCGAGATAGAAGATGGCAAAACAGGCGATCACTCCGGCGCTGCCGGTGATGACCGGGGCCCAGTGTTCGCGCAGCAGGCGGCCCAGCGGCACCATCGGCGGCGCTTCATGCTCCAGCGCCTCGCGGAACGCGGGGGTTTCGCCGATCTGCAACCGCACCCACAGCCCCAGGGCGACCAGCACCGCGCTGAGCAGGAACGGCAGGCGCCAGCCCCATTCGAGGAAATCCTTTTCCGACAGACCCAGCCCCAGCAGCAGGAACAGCCCGTTCGCGGCCAGAAACCCCACCGGGGCCCCGATCTGCGGCGCGGTGCCGAACCGCGCCTCCCAACCCTTGGGCGCGTTTTCCACCGCCAGCAGCGCGGCCCCGCCCCATTCGCCGCCAAGCCCAAACCCCTGCCCGAACCGCAGGACGCACAGCAGCGCCGGGGCTAGCCAGCCGACCATGTGGTATGTCGGGAGGAAGGCGATCAGCAGCGTCGAGATACCCATCAGCATCAGCGAGGCGACCAGCGTAGACTTGCGCCCCACCCGGTCGCCGAAATGGCCGAACGCGATCGCCCCCACCGGCCGGGCGATGAACGCCAGCCCGAAGCTCATCAGGCTGAGCAGCAATTGCGCCGAGGCGCTTTCCGATGGGAAGAACAGCGGCCCGAACACCAGCGCGGCGGCGGTGGCATAGACGTAGAAATCGTAGAATTCGACCGCCGTACCCGACAGGGCGGCGGCCAGAACGCGGCGGTGCTGAATATAGGGGCTCATGGCGCGCTTGCTTGGACACAACGCGCCTCACGTCAAGCAGGAACGTGATGGACCTCCTTTCGAAGGCCCATCACGCCACCCGTTCGCTGGCGGAACGGCGCTTACTTGCCGCCGGGATTGCGGCAGCTGTCCTGAATCTTCTTCGTGCACACCGGATAGGTCTTGTTCATTTCCTGCGGTGGCGGCGCCGTCAGCGCGCCTTTGTAAGGGCCCGCGTTGTAATTGGGATCGGCGGGCTGCGCCGGCGGCACCGGATCGTTGGCCGTGGCCGGATCGGGCGGCGTGGCGGTCGGCTGGCCCGAACCCTGCGGATTGGCCTGTTCCTGCACCGGCGGAGGCGGCGCGGGGGGCGCTTCGGGCGGCATGCCCGTTCCAGCGGGATCAGCCGGGGGCGGCATCCCATCCGATGGCGGCGGGGGCGGAGGCGGCATATTCTGTGCGATGGCGGCAGACCCGAAACTTGCGCTGGCAAGCACGGCCAGCGTGCTCAACATCAAGGTTCTCATGGGGCACTCCTTCGATTGTTTCACACGGAGTCGAACGGCCAGCGCAGGCTGCGGTTCCGGCCCCCCGGTTTTGACGGCTTGAACCCTAGGCCGATGTTCCCTAGTTGTTCACCGGTGACCACCCCTGACAACGCCTTGAATCCCGCTCTCCCCGGCGAGAGCGAGCCGCCCTATCTCACAGGGCTCAACCCGCCGCAGCGCGAAGCCGTGCTAACGACCGAAGGCCCGGTGCTGATGCTGGCGGGCGCGGGCACCGGGAAAACCGCCGCGCTGACGACTCGCCTCGCCCATCTCGTCGCCACGCGGCGCGCGTGGCCGAGCGAAATCCTCTGCGTCACGTTCACCAACCGCGCGGCGCGGGAAATGCGTGAACGCGTGGGGCACCTGATCGGCCCGGCGGTGGAGGGGATGCCCTGGCTGGGCACGTTCCATGCGGTGTGCGCCAAGATGTTGCGCCGCCACGCCGAATTGGCCGGGCTGCAAAGCAATTACACCATTATCGATACCGACGATCAGCTCCGCCTGCTGCGCCAGTTGATCGTCGAACAGGGGTTGGACGAAAAGCGCTGGCCCGCCCGCCAGCTCGCCGGGCTGATCGACAGGTGGAAGAACCGCGGCCTCAATCCCGACGATCTCGATGCATTGGACAACGAAGCCTATGCCGATGGCCGGGGGCAGCAGTTCTACACGCTCTATCAGGCCCGCCTGAAAGCGTTGAACGCCTGCGATTTCGGCGATCTCATGCTGCACATCCTTAACGTTTTCCGCCAGCATCGCGATGTGCTGGAGCACTATCAGCAGCGCTTCAAATATATCATGGTGGACGAATATCAGGACACCAACGCGGTTCAGTATCTCTGGTTGCGGTTGCTGGCGCAGGCGCGCAAGAACATCTGCGTGGTGGGGGACGATGATCAGTCGATCTATTCATGGCGCGGCGCGGAAGTCGCCAATATCCTGCGGTTCGAAAAGGATTTTCCCGGCGCGAAAGTGATCCGCCTGGAACAGAATTATCGCTCCACCCCGGATATCCTCGGCGCGGCATCGGGGTTGATCGGCGAAAACAGCCAGCGCCTCGGCAAGACCTTGTGGACCGAGGCATCGGGCGGCGACAAGGTCCGCGTCGTCGGCGTGTGGGATGCGCCCGAAGAAGCCCGCCGGATCGGGGACGAGATCGAACGGCTCGAACGCGAAGGCGCCCCGCTCGATCGCGTGGCGATCCTCGTGCGGGCCCAGTACCAGACCCGCGAATTCGAAGACCGCTTCATCCAGATCGGTCTGCCCTACAAGATCATCGGCGGGTTCCGCTTCTACGAACGGGCCGAAATCCGCGATGCGCTGGCCTATCTGCGCGTCATTGCCCAGCCGCAGGACGATCTGGCGCTGGAACGCATTTACAACCAGCCCAAGCGCGGCCTGGGGGCCAAGGCGCTAGAAACGATGCACCGCAAGGCCCGCGAACTGGATCAGCCGCTGTTCGTGGGGATGAGCGCGCTGGCCGAAGGCAGCGATCTGCCCGCCCGCGCGCGCAACACGCTGGCCGGGCTGGTCGGCGATTTCGCGCGTTGGCGCGAACAGAGCGAAACGCTGAGCCCGGCCGAACTGCTGCGGCTGGTGGTGGAAGAATCCGGCTACACCGCGATGCTGCAGGCGGACCGTTCCCCCGAAAGCGCCGGGCGGCTGGAAAACCTGTCCGAACTGGCGCGGGCGATGGAAGACTATCCCACGCTGGGCGATTTTCTCGAACATGTCAGCCTGGTGATGGACAACGATGCCGCCAGCGACGGCGAAAAGATCACCATCATGACAATCCACGCCGCCAAGGGCCTGGAATTCGACCATGTTTTCCTGCCCGGCTGGGAAGATGGCGTATTCCCTTCCCAGCGCGCGCTCGACGAAGGCGGCCTTGCCAGCCTGGAGGAGGAGCGCCGCCTCGCCTATGTCGCGATCACCCGCGCACGGCGGCGCTGCACGATCTACTATGCCGCCAACCGGCGAATTTACGGCCAGTGGACCAGTTCCATTCCCAGCCGCTTCATTGCCGAACTGCCCGACGATCACACCGATCAGGAAACCACGCTGAGCGGCGGTGCATCGCTATGGCGCGCCAACTGGTCGGAGCATGACGATCCTTTCGCCCATGTCGCCCGCGACCGACCCGATCGCGCCCAGACCCGCGGCCCCGGCTGGCAGCGCGCGGCCGCCGCGCCATTCGATCCGGCCCCGCGCCCGGTGAAGGAATCGACCCGCAGCGCCGCCAGTTTCGCCGCCAGGCCGCGCGCCGACATCGCCATCGGCATGCGCGTCTTTCACGAGAAGTTCGGTTACGGCGAAGTCACCGGGCAGGAAGGCAACAAGCTCGAAGTCGCGTTTGAAAACGCCGGGACCAAGCGCGTGCTCGACAGTTTCGTTTCCCTGCCGGAATAAGGCCGCGAGCGGGTGGAAGGCTTCGGAATCTGCCCCAGAAATCAAGGCGATTGCATCCTTGCAAACATGAATTGCGCCAGCCCAATGCCCGAACGGGGGTGGGAGTATTAATCAACCCAGCGTCACGCTCAGGAATGCGGGGATCGGGCCGTTCCAGCCGCCATCATCCGGCGCGTCGTCGCGATAGCGGTCGCGCTGGCGTTCGAGTTTGCGTTCGCCACGGGGCTTGCGCTCTTCCCGTTCCCGCCGTCGGGGGGCGGGCGCAGGTTCTTCCTCGATCGCCCGTTCTGCGCGGGCACGGCGCGGTTTGTCTTCCTTGGGCGCTTCGTCCTCGACCGCCATTTCGTGCACCGGAATGGTCATCCCGGTAAGCTTTTCGACATTGGCGATGGCTTCGGCGTCTTCGCTGGTCACGAACGTGAAGGCGCGCCCGGATGCCCCGCCCCGGCCGGTGCGGCCGATACGGTGAACGTAATCATCGGGATGCCACGGCGTGTCGAAATTGAACACGTGGCTGACACCCTTGATGTCGAGCCCGCGCGCGGCGACATCGGACGCGACGAGGATGTTGACCGCACCGCTCTTGAACAGGTCAAGCTCCGCCAGCCGCGCGGGCTGATCCATATCGCCATGGATTTCCCCGGCGGCAAAGCCATGGCGCTTCAGGCTCTTGGCCAGTTCGCGCACCGTCGTCTTGCGATTGGCGAAGACGATGGCGGTGGTCACATTGTCGCTGCGCAACAGGGCGCGCAACGCTTCACGCTTGCGCCGCGCCTGCACGAACACCTTGTGCTGGGTGATGTTGATATTCGCCGTCGCCGGGCGGGCGACTTCGATATATTTCGGATTGGTGAGGAACTTGTCGGCCAGCTTCTTGATCGGCGCGGGCATCGTTGCCGAAAACAGCAGCGTCTGCCGGTTCGCGGGCAGCTTGGAACAGATCGTTTCGATATCGGGAATGAATCCCATGTCGAGCATCCGGTCCGCTTCGTCGATCACCAGAAGATCGCAGCCGGTCAGCAGGATCTTGCCCCGTTCGAACAGATCCATCAGGCGGCCGGGGGTAGCGATCAGCACATCGACGCCGTCGTTCAGCGCCTTGACCTGATCGCCCATCTGCACGCCGCCGATCAGCAGCGCCATTTTGAGATCGTGGTTCTTGCCGTACTTCTCGAAATTCTCGGCGACCTGCACGGCCAGTTCGCGCGTCGGCTCCAGAATCAGCGAGCGCGGCATCAGCGCACGGCGGCGGCCATGCGACAGGATATCGATCATCGGCAGGACGAAGCTCGCGGTCTTGCCGGTCCCCGTCTGCGCGATGGCAATGAGGTCCTTCATCATCTGGACCTGAGGGATTGCCTGAGCTTGAATCGGGGTCGGCTCGGAGTAGCCGGATGCTTCGACCACTTGCAGCAATTCATCAGACAGGCCGAGATCGGCAAATTTCATAGGCGTCCTGATTGTCCGGATGGGGGCGGTCGACTTCGGCCGTCCGATCATTTCACGAGGAATGGGAAATCCCCGTCCCAATCGCCGGGGCATTTGCCGATATGGGCTGGAAAGTCAAGAAAAGAGCGGCCGCCCCGCAAATACCGTCAGTGCCGGCTGGCCACCAGTTCGCGGAACTTATCCAGTTCGCAATTCGCGCCCGAACGGGAATGCAGCTTGTCCCTGCCGGTGCAGACTTTCCCATCCCTGTCCGGTTCGACATAGAAGCCGGAATAGAAATTCCGCCCACGACAGGATTTTTCCAGAGTGACCAGCAGAATTCGCCGGTCGCGCAGGAACAGCAACAGGCGGTTGTCAGGCTGGGCCTGCACCCCGGCGATGGAGCGTGCTTCCACGCATTTGCCGAATTTGCGCTCCTTGTAGCGGGGGGGCAATTCGCCCTGCGGCAGCGCGCTCAGCAGATCGGGCGCCACAGCCGTGCGCCGCGGATTGATCCGGATAATCACGCGCCGTTCGATACGCACCTGATTCTGCACTTGCGGCCGGAAGGCGCCGGCAAGACCGTCCCATACCTCTGCCGTCGCCGGCGGGCTGGCGGCAGGCACGGTATCCTCCACGGCGGGAAGCATGGCCGCCGTATCCGGATCGGGAGTGGCCGGTTCCGGCACCGCAAGCAGAATGGCAGGGAAAAGCAGGTTGGCCAGGCTGTTCATGACAAGGCGAAATCAGCTCCCCGAAACGATCACACACGGCATCCGAATTGCCCTCCGATGCATAGGTGCGGCGCTTGAATGGCGGCTTAACCCGAATTGCAAAACTTGCAAATGGTGACAATCGCCCTCCCACGGGTTCATAATGGGGCACATCATGCAGACCCATGCCCACGACACGCCCGAACAGACCGCTTTCCTTGAAGAAGCGGCGCGCCTGCTGGGCCCGCGCGGCCTGACTCGCGATCCGGAACTGATCGAGCCCTGGCTGACCGACTGGCGCGGCCATTATACCGGCACCGCGCTGGCGCTCGCCTCGCCGGCCTCGACCGAGGACGTCAGCGCTCTTGTCCGCCTGTGCGCGCGCCATGGCATCGCCATCGTGCCGCAGGGCGGCAACAGCGGCATGTGCGGCGGCGCGACACCGGATGTGAGCGGGCAGCAGGTGATTCTCTCGCTCCGCCGGATGAACGCGATCCGCGCTCTCGATGCCGAAGCGATGCAGATCACCTGCGATGCGGGCGTGGTGTTGCAAACGCTGCACGAAGCGGTCGCGGCGCAGGGCCTGCGCTTTCCGCTCACGCTCGGCGGCAAAGGCTCGGCGACGGTGGGCGGGCTGATTTCCACCAATGCGGGCGGCACGCAGGTGCTGCGCCACGGCACCATGCGCGCGCAGGTTCTGGGGCTGGAAGCGGTGCTGGCCGACGGCAGCCGGTTCGATGCGCTGGCGCCGCTGAAAAAGGACAATCGCGGGTTCGATCTCAAGCAATTGCTGATCGGTTCGGAAGGCACGCTGGGCATCGTCACCGCCGCGACATTGCGTCTCGCCCCCGCGCTGGGCGGGCGGGCGGTGCTCTGGGCCGGGGTCGCGTCGCTGCAACAGGCCCGCGCGCTGCTGCTCCATTGCGAAGCGCGGGCGGGCACGGCGATGGAAGGGTTCGAAATCATTCCCGCCTACAGTCTGGCCGCCGTTCTCCATCACCTGCCCGGCAGCCGGGCCCCGCTCGATACGGAACACGTCTGGCATGTGCTGATCGAACTGGCCGCCCCGTTGGGCGCGGCGGACGCGCTGCCAGCACAGGCGGAAGACCTGCTCACATCCGCGTTCGCGGCGGGGCTGATCGAAAACGCCACGATCGCCGCCAGCGAATCGCAGGCCGAAGCCTTCTGGCTGCTGCGCGAATCGATTTCCGCGGCGGAGCGGGCGCGCGGCCCCGCCGTCCAGCATGACATATCCGTGGCGGTGGAACGCATGCCCGCGTTCATCGATTTCGTCATGCCCGAAGTCGAAGCGCGCTTCCCCGGCACCCGGGCGATCGCTTACGGCCATCTCGGCGATGGCAATGTCCATCTCCATATTCTCGCTCCGGCGGGGGCGGTTCCGGGCGAATGGCAACAGACCACCGGCAAGAAGATCAGTGCCTTGATCTACGATTGCGTGGTCGCCTGGGATGGGTCGATCAGCGCCGAACACGGGATCGGGCAGGCGAAGCTGGCGGAACTGGCCCGGCTGACCGATCCGGTCCGCCTGCACATGATGCAGGCGGTGAAGAAAGCTCTGGATCCGTCCAATCTGCTCAATCCCGGCAAGCTTGTGCCGCTTGCACCCGTCCGTTCGACGCCTTAAAGCCCGCCCCTCGTCTTTTCGGGCATATGCCCCGGCAAGTTGCCGCAATTTCGGAGAGTGATCCATGGCCAGCGCGCCGCAAGCTTCCCTGCCCCTGTTTTATAACGACCTCATGCCGCTCAACAGCCGCGACCACGGCACGTGGCATGCCCGCGCCGCCGACAAGGCTTCCTGGCTCGCCGGCCAGCACGCGATTCCGCTGACGGTCGAAGAATTCCCGATGACGCAGCGCCATTTCCCGATCGTGTTCAGCAGCGGCGACACCCCCGTTCCGCTGGCGCTGATGGGCCTGAATGAAGGCGTGAACGCCTTTGTCGGCGATGACGGCACGGTGGAAGAAGGGCTCTACCTGCCCGCTTATGCCCGCCGCTATCCTTTCCTGCTCGCCAAGCTGAGCCGCGAAAGCGAAGAACTCTCGCTGTGCTTCGATCCGTCGAGCGGCCTCGTCGGCGAATTCAAGGAAGGCAACGCCCTGTTCGAAGACGGCCAGCCCAGCGAAGTGACGCAGGAAATGCTGACCTTCTGCCAGCGCTTCGAAGAAGCCGGCGCACGCACGGGCGCGTTCATCAAGGAACTGCAGGAAAACGATCTGCTGATGGAAGGCGAAGTCGCGATCCGTCAGGAAGGCGCGGAAGACAAGCCGTTCGTCTATCGCGGGTTCCAGATGATCAACGAAGAAAAGCTGCGCGAAGTGCGCGGCGACAAGCTGCGCACCTGGAACCGCAACGGCTTCCTGCCGCTGGTCTATGCCCACCTGTTTTCGCTCGATCTGATCCGTGCGGTGTTCTCGCGCCAGGTGGCGCAGGGCAAGGGTCCGCAGCTTCCGGCCTGATCGCCCGGTGCGATTTCGAAGCAGGTGGAAACCTGCCGACCTGGAAATCGCGCTAAACAAAAGATGATCCGGAGTGGAGCCGGTTCAGGCAGAACCGGAACACTCCGGCGCGATTTCCTCGCCGGTTGCCGCAAAGCCTGCGAAAAGCTTGCAAGATTGGCGAGGAATACTTACCTTACAGAGGTTCGGCAGGTTTTCCCTCATGGCCTGCTGAGCAGGTGCATGCGAATGCACCTCCTCCCTGAACCTTGGCCACCCCGTGTTCCACACGGGGTGGTTTTTTCATTGGGGGTGTGGAATGCCGGATTTCCGGCCTATTCCGCCGCCAGATCCCAGCGCCGCCCCTGCCCGATCAGAGCCACTTCATCGCTCAGCCTCCGGATCAAGCCGGCGAGAATAGCGCCTGTCGCCGCCACCCCCTCCGTCGGCTCCATGAGTCGGGAATCGAGATAGAGCGAACGGCAGAATTCTATCTGCAAGGCATGAATGCCCTGGCGCGGTGCGGCATGACGGTCGAGCACATAACCCCCGGCATAAGGGCGGTTGGCGGCAACCGTCAGCCCGGCATCGCGCAGATGTTCCTGCGCGGCGTTGGCCAGCCCGGCATCGCAGCTCGCGCCGAAGCGGTCCCCCAGCACGCAGACCGGCGCGGGCGTTCCCGCCGGGCGCGGGGTCAGCGGCGGCATCGAATGAATGTCGAGCAGCAGCGCCATCCCCCAGCGATCGCGCATCCGGCGCAGAACCGCGCCCAGCGCCTCATGATAGGGGGTGTGTATCCCATCGAGTCGCGCGGCCAGATCGGCTTCCCCCAGTTGGCCGGTCCACAATTCCCCCACATCCGGCAAACGGCGCGGCACCAGCCCGAGGCCGTTGCGCGTGCGCCAGCCGGGCGGCGTGCGGCGCGGCGCGGAATCGCGTCCATATCGGATCATGTCGTGATCGACATCGTCGGGCGACCGGTTCAGATCGATCATCGCACGCGGCGCGTGGGCGACCAGCAGCCCCGCCCCGGTTTCCGCCGCCGCATACCGGGCAACCCGATCGATATGCCGATCTTCCAATCGCACCGCGTTGCGCCGGGGATCGCGCATCATCGCCAGCAAGGAAGAAGGATAGACCTGCCCGGCATGCGGCACGGCGAGCAATATCGGCAGAAGCGAAGGCTCCCGCGCTTCGAGCGAAAAGGCCGCATGGCCATCGCTGCCCGGAATTTTTCCGCCTGTTTCGGGCTGCGAATCGCCCCTCGTCCGCGTCGTGCGCTCCATCGTGCCAAGCTGGCCTTGGAAACGAGCTGTGTCAAAGCAGGGCAGGCCGGAAACGCAGCAAGAATTTGTTTACGATTCGCTCTAGGCCCGGGGCACCAGAAAGAAAGGCCCCGCTCATGATCCGTATTCTCCTCGCCGAAGACGATGACGCGATGCGCAACTATCTGGCCCTTGCGCTCGAAAATTCGGGCTATGAGGTGGATGCCGTGAGCACCGGCCTCGATGCTGTGCCGCTGCTGGAAGACAGCGATTACGATCTGCTGCTCTCCGATATCGTCATGCCCGGCATGGACGGGATCGAGCTGGCCCAGCGCTGCGCCGAAATCTCGCCGCGCACCAACATCATTTTCATCACCGGTTTCGCCGCCGTGGCCATGCGTGGCAGCCGCGAACAGCCGTATAGCAAGATCCTCTCAAAGCCGTTTCATCTGCGCGAACTGGTGCGCGAGATAGAGGCTCTGTTCGATACCCAGATCAGCATCAAAGTCTGATCGCCGGGGGCGTTTTCGGGGGTTTCAAAAATTCGCGAAATCCGTCTTGCAAGGCAACGGGCCTGTCGCTACATGGCCCCCAGCCGCCGCCGCAGGGCGCGGCACATCGAATGGTGCGGGCGTATAGCTCAGTGGTAGAGCACTATGTTGACATCGTAGGGGTCGCAAGTTCAATCCTTGCTACGCCCACCATTCGAAAAGCCCGCCTTTCCAAACGGATACGGCGGGTTTTTCATGCCCGCGATAAGGCTACATTCCTCTCGCCCCGCTTGCGTTTCGGATGAAGCACCGCCCGCCGCCGCTGCGTCGGGGCTCACCCGCGCGCGCCGCTGCAAGCCCGGCCCGCATCCGGCTTGAAGCCGCCCTGCCGCCGCACGCCGCCCGAGAAGCGAACGCGGAAAACCGCGCCTTGCGCCAGCGCCGCTAGCTGCTAAGAGGCGCGCACACTTCCCCAGGAGCGACAGGACAAACATGGCAAAGATCAAGGTTGCTAACCCCGTCGTCGAACTCGACGGCGACGAAATGACCCGGATTATCTGGCAGTGGATCCGCGAACGGCTGATCCTGCCTTATCTGGACATCGATCTGAAGTACTACGATCTCTCGGTCGAGAAGCGCGACGAAACCGACGACCAGATCACCGTCGACGCCGCCAACGCGATCAAGCAGTACGGCGTGGGCGTCAAATGCGCCACCATCACCCCCGATGAAGCGCGTGTCGAAGAATTCAGCCTCAAGAAGATGTGGAAGTCGCCCAACGGCACGATCCGCAACATCCTGGGCGGCGTGGTGTTCCGCGAACCGATCGTGATCCAGAACGTGCCGCGGCTGGTGCCCGGCTGGACCGATCCGATCGTCGTCGGCCGTCACGCGTTCGGTGACCAGTACCGCGCCACCGACACGCTGATCCCCGGCCCCGGCAAGCTGCGCCTGGTGTTCGAAGGCGACAACGGCGAAAACCTCGATCTGGAAGTGTTCAACTTCCCGTCCAGCGGCGTCGCCATGGCGATGTACAACCTCGACGATTCGATCCGCGATTTCGCCCGCGCCAGCTTCAACTACGGCTACAACCTCGGCTGGCCGGTGTACCTCTCGACCAAGAACACGATCATGAAGGCCTATGACGGCCGCTTCAAGGATCTGTTCCAGGAAGTGTTCGACACCGAAGGCTTCAAGGAAAAGTTCGCCGAAAAGGGCATCGTTTACGAACACCGCCTGATCGACGACATGGTGGCTTCGGCGCTGAAGTGGAGCGGCAAGTTCGTCTGGGCCTGCAAGAACTACGACGGCGACGTGCAGTCGGATACGGTTGCGCAGGGCTTCGGTTCGCTGGGCCTGATGACTTCGGTCCTGATGACGCCGGACGGCAAGACCGTGGAAGCGGAAGCGGCGCACGGCACCGTCACCCGCCACTATCGCCAGCACCAGCAGGGCAAGGCGACCTCGACCAATCCGATCGCATCGATCTTCGCGTGGACGCGCGGCCTGATGTATCGCGGCAAGTTCGACAATACGCCCGACGTGGTGCGCTTCGCCGAAACGCTCGAACGCATCTGCATCGAAACCGTCGAAAGCGGCAAGATGACCAAGGATCTGGCGCTGCTGATCGGCCCCGATCAGGCATGGATGACGACCGAACAGTTCTTCGAGGCGATCGTGCAGAACCTCGAAACGGAAATGGCCGGCTGGGCCTGATTCCTTCGGACATACGGCATGCGGGCATGACTGGTTCATGCCCGCATCGCGAACGGGGCTTGCCCAGCATGCCCCGTTCTCGCTAACCCTCCCCCGACGGGAGGGTTTTTCGTATCCGGAGCACAGCCCCAACATGACAGAAGCCCGCGCCGCCACGGAAGCCCGCGCCAAGGCCCGCCTGGAAGTCCGCCAGGCCCGCCCCGAAGATGCCAGGGCGATTTCGGCGCTGGTTCGCCGCGTCTATGACGAATTGCCCGCCTACCGGATGAGCGAAATCCGCGGGCAGTTGAACAATTTCCCCGAAGGCTGCTTCGTCGCCAAGATGGATGGCAAGCTGGTCGGCTATTGCGCTTCGATGCGGATCGATGGCGATGTCGCACTGAAACCGCACACGTGGGATGCGATCACCGGCAACGGATACGGCAGCCGCCACGATCCCACCGGCGACTGGCTCTACGGCTACGAAATGTGCGTCGATCCCAAAGTGCGCGGCACACGCATCGGGCGGCGGCTTTATGAAGAACGCCGGGCGCTGGCCGAACGGCTCGACCTGTCGGGCATCGTGTTCGGCGGGCGCATGCCCAATCTCCAGCGGCTGTGGCGCAAGATCGACGGGCCGGAGGATTATCTGGCCAAAGTGCAGGACGGGAAAATCCACGATCCCGTGCTGCGCTTCCAGCTCGCCAACGGCTTCGAACCGATCGGCATCCTCAAGAAATACCTGCCGGAAGACAAGAAATCGCGCGCCTATGCCGCGCACATGGTGTGGCGCAATCCGTTCGTCGACCGTGATCAGCCGACCAAATTCCGCCTGCCGCGCGATGTCGAAAGCGTGCGCATCGCCACCTGCCAGCTTCAGGCCCGCGCGGTGAAAGATTTTGAGGAATTCATCGGGCAGATTGAATATTTCATCGATGTTGCAGCCGATTATGAGGCAGACTTCATCGTTTTTCCCGAAATGTTCACCCTGATGCTGCTGTCGTTCGAGGAAAAGGAACTCACCCCGCTTGAAGCGATCGAGGCGCTTTCCCGCTACACCCCGCGCATCCGCAAGGCACTGTCGGAAATGGCGCTGCAGTACAACATCAACATCATCGGCGGATCGCATCCGACGCAGAAGGAAGACGGCGACATCCACAACGTCGCCTATATCTGTCTGCGCGACGGATCGGTGCACGAGCAGGAAAAGATCCACCCCACGCCCAACGAAGCCTATTGGTGGAACATCAAGGGCGGCGATTCCATCGATTCGATTCCCACCGATTGCGGCCCGATCGGGGTGCTCATCTGCTACGATTCCGAATTCCCCGAACTGGCCCGCCGGCTGGTGGACGAAGGCGCACGGAT
>Ga0182743_1001014_pt1 | contig 30063 bp, 30 predicted proteins | sample eDN3rd30CKraftOP_FD_128522 | JGI IMG/M metagenome (GOLD analysis project Ga0182743, IMG submission 128522) | Enriched Organic Plus compost microbial communities from Emeryville, California, USA - eDNA 3rd pass 30_C Kraft OP (version 2) (version 2) ... | reverse complement strand
CCCTCGAAGAAGGTCCACTCATCGTCGGATATCAGGTTGCGTGCCAAGTTCATCTCCCACGTAGAGATGAGCTTGAATCATAGGACGACTGCCAGAGGAATCCCTTTTGTCAACACGACCTAGTCCCAGCCGCGGCAAGGGCCGGAAGCCCCGTCCCGGACTGCGGTTTCCCAACCCGGCATGCGGCACGCTTTCGCGTCAGGGGTGACTAGACGGCATTTTCCTGCGACATTGAATTGACGGATCCGGAGAAAAAGATGGACGAAATCGAAGGTGGTATCCTGGCGGCGATTCCGGCCTCGGCCCTGGTGCTGTCGCTGACCCGCTCGGCCATCAAGATGGAGCATTCCAGCACCTGGTCCATCGACAAGGAAAACCCGGTCGACGATCTGGTGATCTGTCTTTCCGGCAGCGGCCGCTACCTGATCGACGGGGCGCCGCGGCTGATGCAGTCGGGCGATGCGATGCTGATCGCGCGCGGGCAAAGGTTCCAGGGCTGGAACGAAGGCCCCGAGGTCTATCGCGGCGTGGCGCAGCATTTCACGCTGAGCCTGCACGGCCGGCACGACCTGCTGAGGCAGATGGAACTGCGCCCGCAGGTGCGGCTGTCGCGCTGGTCGCTGCTGGAGCCGATGGTGCGGCACTACCGGCAAAGCGCGCCGCCCGCCTCGGTCACGCTGGGGCAGCATCATCTGTTCATGGTGCTGCTGATCGCCTTCATCGAGGATGCCTTCATCCGCTGGCGCCGCGATGCCGCCTATCCGATGGCGGGCACCGATGCGATGGATCTCGCGGTGATGAAGGCCGCGACCATGATCGCCGCCAATCCGGTGGCCGAGGGCATCGCCGCCCAGGCGGTCGAGGCCGCGCCCTACAATGCCGATTATTTCCTGCGCGAATTCCAGAAGCGCATCGGCCTGACGCCGCGCAAATATCAGGAACAGCAGCGGATGGAGCGCGCGATGCACCATCTGGAGGCCGGGATGTCGGTCGGCGCCACCGCGGCCGAACTGGGCTATGCCGATCCCTATTATTTCTCGCGCATGTTCAAGCGGGTGACGGGGCTGTCGCCGCGCGACCACATGCGTCGGGTCGAGCGCAGCCGGCACGGCCGGCTTCTCGCGCTGGACGAGCCCGACCAAGCTGCCCGGCTGGCCGCCATGGCCAAGGCCGGGCCGGCCGGGTGATCAGACGGGCGGCAGGCGATATAGGTCGATGGGATTGCGCACCAGGACCCGGTCGCGGCAACCCTCGGGCAGCCAGCCCAGCACCAGTTCGGCCAGCGCCACCTCGTCGGGATAGTCCGCGCTGTTCCGGACGCCGTTATGCGGCCAGTTGGTCCCCCAGACGATGCGCTCGGGCGCATGGGCCGCGATGCGGCGCGAGGGTGCAGCCACATCGGCATAGGGCCAGCTCTCGCGGCTGCTTTCATAGACGCCGGCGAATTTGAACCAGCAATTGCCGCGGTCGATCAGCCGCAGCACCGCCTCGATCTCGGCGCTGTCCGGGGTGACGCCGCGAAAGAACTTGCCGTGGTGGTCGAAGACCCAGCGCGAGCGCAGCGCCTGCAATCGCGGCAAGTGATCCAGCAGGTCCGAACCGTCGAACTGCACCGCAATCATCCATCCCGCGTCATGGGCAATGGCATCGACCGCCTCGAGCTGGTCCAGTCCCGCGGCCCCGCCGGGCAGATCCATGATGCGCGCCCCGACGATGCGCCGCGCGGCGAGATCCGCGATCTGCGCCGGAGTGATCTCGGGCGTGACGACTGCCACGCCCCAGGCACATTCGCCCATCGCCTCCAGGCAGGCCAGAAGGTTTGCGTTGTCGCGCTGATGCGCATTGCCTTGGGTGACGATGACCCGGTCCAGCCCCATCCAGCGCATGACGCTGCGATAGGCCGCGGGGCCGGGCAAGGGATCCTGCGGCAGGCCGGGCCCGCCCGGCTGCGCGGGAAAGCCCGGCAGATACATGTGCATCTGCGTATCCGTCGCGCCACGCGGAAAGGGCGGCGCAGGCGCGGCGCCGGTCAGCTTGCGGGTGATCATGCGTCCCTCATGCAGAATTCGGTGAGCGCGTCGCGGTTCACCTCGATGCCGAGGCCGGGGCCGTCGGGGATCGCCACCACACCTTGCTGGGCCTCGATCGGCCTAGTCAGCACGGCCTGGCGGAAGGGGTTGTGGGTGCGGTCGAATTCCAAGATCGGCTCGACCGGATTCGCACGCACCGGGTCCGGCACCATCGCCGCCATGAATTGCAGCGCCGCCGCGATCTGGACGCCGGTGCCCCAGACATGCGGCACCACCCGCACGCCATGCAGGCTGGCCAGGGTGGCGATCTTCTGCACCTCGGAGAAACCGCCCGCGCCGCAGAGGTCAGGCTGCAGGATATCCACTGCCCGCTGTTCGATGGCCGGCCACATACCCCAGCGGGAGTGCCATGTCTCGCCTCCGGCGACCGGAATCGGCTGGCCTGCCCGCACGGCGCGATAGGCCGACAACTGCTCGGGCACGACCGGCTCTTCGAACCAGTCGATGCCGCATTCGGCGGCGGCCTGGCCCAGCCGGATCGCCTCGGTGACGCTATAGCCGTGATTGGCGTCGATCATCAGCCGCATCTCGGGGCCGATGGCCTCGCGCACGGCGCGAATCACGCGCAGATCCTCGGCCACATCGAAGCCGATCTTGATCTTGCAGGCGTGAAAACCCTGCGCCCGACGCTCGACCATCTCGCCGGCATTGTCCTCGACCCGATCCACGCCGTCGCGCTTGAAACTGCCGGTGGCATAAGCGCGCACGCGGTCGCGCCAGCGCCCGCCCAGCAGGACCGAGACCGGCTGGCCCAGGACCTTGCCCTTGACGTCCCACAGCGCAATGTCGATGCCTGACAGCGCCGTCACCGCCAGCCCGCGCTGGCCCTGGTCGCGCAACGCATTGTAAAGCACCGCCCAAAGCCTTTCGGTTTCCAGCGGATTCTGTCCGACCAGCCAGCCCGCATAGGCCTGGACCACTGCTGCGTTCGGGCGCGCCGGGCCAAGGCATTCGCCCCAGCCCACCGTGCCGTCGTCGCATTCCACCTCGACCAGAACATGCGCCCGGCGGTCAAAGCGCATCGAGGCACTTTCGAACGGCACCTCCAGCCGATGTTCCAGCAGATGGGTGCGGACGGCGGCGATCCTCATGGCGGCCTCAGCGTTTCCAGGGGGCGATCAGGGCGGCAAGATCGGCTTGGTCGCGTTCGGTCAGGTCCGTCAGCGGCGAGCGCACCGGCCCGGCGTCGAAGCCCTGCAGCCGGACCCCGGCCTTGACGGCGGAAACGGCATAGCCCTTGGCGCGGCTGCGGATCTCCATGAAGGGATAGAAGAACTCGTTCAGGATCCGCTCGCAATTGTCGCGCTCGCCGGCGCGCAGCGAGGCGTAGAATTCATTCGCCAGCCCCGGCACGAAGTTGAACACCGCCGAGGAATAGGTGGTGAAGCCCGCGCCCAGATAGGCCTCGGCGAACAGCTCGGCCGTGGGCATGCCGCCCAGATACATCAGCCGGTCGCCCATCTTGGCAGTGATCTGGCGCACCAGGCCGATGTCGCCGGTGCCGTCCTTGAAACCGATCAGGTTCGGGCATTCGTCGCAGAGCCGCGCCAGCGTGTCGGCCTGCAGCACGGCATTGTCGCGGTTATAGACCATCACCCCGAAATCGACCGACTGGCAGACCTTGCGGACATGCTGGAACAGCCCCTCTTGCGGGGCGTCGATCAGGTAATGCGGCAAGAGCAGGATGCCGTCGGCGCCGATCTTCTGGACCGATTGCGCGATCTCGACCGCCATCTCGGTGCCATAGCCGCAGCCGGAGACGATGGCGGTGTCGCCCGCCACCTCCTTCGCGGCGGCGACGATCTCCGGCACCTCTCGCGGGGTCAGCGAAAAGAATTCGCCCGTGCCGCCGGCGGCGAACAGCACCGGCGCCTTGTAGCCTGCCAGCCATTCGACATGCGCGCGATAGGGATCAGGAGCAAAGCGGCCCCCCGCGTCGAAGGCGGTGACGGGAAAGGACAGCAGACCGGAGCCGAGCTTGGCCTTGAGCGCATTCGGAGTCATGTCGGTAATTCCTCTGACTGGAAGATTTCGCTCCAAAGACCATGCGGCGATAAAGTTGTCAATGATTCATCATATGATTTGTATGATGAATCATCGCGCCAGCCAGCCGCCATCGACGTTCAGCACGGCACCGTGCACATAAGCAGCCGCCTCCGAACACAAATAGACCGCCGTGCCGGCGATATCCTCGGGCCGGCCCCAGCGCCCGGCCGGAATGCGCTCGAGAATCGCGCGCGAGCGGTCGGGGTCGTTCCGCAGCGCCTCGGTGTTGCTGGTCTCGATATAGCCCGGGGCGATGGCGTTCACGTTGATGCCCCGGGCCGCCCATTCATTCGCCATCAGCTTGGTCAACCCGGCGACGCCATGTTTCGAGGCGGTATAGCTCGGCACCCGGATCCCGCCCTGGAAGGACAGCAGCGAGGCGATGTTGACGATCTTGCCCGCCCGTCCCTGCGCCATCGCCTCGCGCGCGAAGGCCTGGCAGGTGAAGAACAACGCCTTGAGGTTCACATCGATCACGTCGTCCCAATCGGCCTCGGTGAAATCGAGCGAATCGGCGCGGCGAATGATGCCGGCGTTGTTGACCAGGATGCTGTAGCCCGCACCCGCGAACAGGTCCCGCGCCGCCATCGGATCGGCAAAATCGATGCGCAGCTCGGATCCGGTGCCGCCCCCCTCGGCAATCAGGGCCAGGGTCTGGGCGCAGTCGCGGCGGGCGGCGCAGACCACCTCGGCCCCGGCCCGCACCAGCCCGAGTGCGATCGCTTGGCCAAGCCCGGTGTTGGCGCCAGTCACCAGCGCCTTATGTCCTTGCAAGGAAAAGGGATTCACCGCAGATCCTCCGGCTGGATGAAGTCCATGTCGGTATAGTCGACATTGTCGCCGGCCATCGCCCAGATGAAGGTATAGGAGCCGATCCCGGCCCCGGAATGGATCGACCAGGGCGGCGAAATCGCCCCCTCCTCATTGCCGATGAACAGGTGCCGGGTCTCTTGCGGCTCTCCCATCAGGTGCAGGACGCGGGATTTCTCGTCCATGCCGAAATACAGATATGCCTCCATGCGGCGGTCGTGGATATGGCTCGGGATCGTGTTCCAGACCGAACCGTCCTCGAGTGAGGTATAGCCCAGGATCAGCTGGCAGCTTTCCATCACCAGCGGGTGAATGAACTGGTTGATCGTACGCTTGTTCGAGGTTTCGGCCGCGCCCAGCTTGACCTCCTTGCTGTCGGCCAGCGTCACCAGCCGATGCGGATAAGCATGATGCGCGGGGCAGGAGGTGATGTAGAAGCGCCCCTCGCCCGCGAAAGTGACCGCGCCGGCGCCCATGCCCAGGTAGAGCACGTCGCCGCGCTGCAGGGTCCAGGTCTGGCCTGAGGCCGAGACGGTGCCGGTGGCGCCGATGTTCACGATGCCCATCTCGCGCCGGTCCAGGAAAGAGGGCGTGCGGGTCTCGGCCACCTCATCCAGCACCAGACTGCCGCCCGCAGGCACGGCGCCGCCCATCACGAAGCGGTCGTAATGGGTATAGATCAGGCGAATCTGGCCTTCGACAAACATGCCATCGGCCAGGAAATGCCGGCGCAGGGTGGCGGTATCCATGGTCTTGGCAAGGTCGGGGTGGACGGCCTGACGGGTTTCGACGGTCAGCATTGTTCCTCCGGAAGGACAAGTATCATATCTATTGACACTTGTTATATGATATGTTTTCCAAGTCAAGCGGGATGACGGCCGGGCGCCAAGGCGCTTTCGCAGGCCAAAAGGAGGGGTCATGCGTTTCCTTGCTCTGGGCGAGGTGATGATCGAGCTTTCGAGCGCGGGCGAGGACCTGTGGCGGCAGAGGTTGGCCGGCGACACGTTCAACACCGCTTTCTACCTGGCGGCGCTGCGACCGGACTGGCGCGTGGGCTATGCCACGCGGCTGGGACAGGATGCGATGTCGGATCAGGCGCTGGCGGAAATCGCGGCGGCCGGCCTGCGGACCGATCGCATCACCCGCGACCCGGAGCGCGGGATCGGCCTCTACATGATCGCGCTGAAGAAGGACGGCGAGCGCAGCTTCGCCTATTGGCGCGGCCAGTCGGCGGCGCGGCTGATGGCCGACGACCCGGACTGGCTGCGCGAGACCTGCGGCGGTGCCGACACGCTCTATCTCTCGGGCATCACCCTGGCGATTCTCGCGCCCGATGCCCGTGCACGGCTCTTGTCGGCCCTGCGTGGCCGCCACGTGATCTTCGATCCGAACATCCGCCCGCAGCTGTGGGAATCTGCCGAGGCCGCGTGCCAGGCGATCACCGCCGCCGCCGGGCTGTCGCGTATCGTTCTGCCCAGCTTTGACGACGAGGCTGCGGCTTTCGGCGACGCGGACCCGCAGGCCACCGCGGCGCGCTATGCCGCCGTCGGCGCGGCCGAGATCGTGGTCAAGAACGGCAACGGCCCTCTGGTGCTGCGGTCGAACGGCCAAAGCCTGGAACTGCCCGCGCCGGTGCCGGTGCGGCCGGTGGACACGACCGGCGCCGGCGACAGTTTCAACGCGGGCTATCTGGCCGCGCGGCTGGATGGCGCCGACCCGATACGCGCGGTCGCCGCCGGCCAGCGCCTGGCCGCATTGGTGGTCCAGCATCCCGGCGCTTTGCTGCCGCGCCCCGTCCTTGACGCTTTCCTGCTGGAGAACGCCGCATGAACCAGCCGCTGATGAACCGACTTCTGCTCACCGGCGCCGCGGGCGGTTTGGGTCGCGCGCTGCGCGCCCGGCTGGCACCGCTGGCGCGGACGATCCGGCTGGCCGATATCGAGCCCATCGCCGACCCGGCCCCGCATGAAGAGATCGTGACCTGCGACCTGGCCGATGCCGGGGCGGTGGACCGCATGGTCCAGGGCTGCGACGGCATCGTGCATTTCGGCGGCGTCTCGGTCGAAATGCCGTTCCCCCCGATCCTGCAGGCCAATATCCTGGGACTCTATAACCTCTATGAAGCCGCCCGCCGGCACGGACAGCCGCGCATCCTGTTCGCCAGCTCGAACCACACCGTCGGTTTCTGGAAACAGACCGACCGGCTGGGCCCCGACACCACGCTGCGCCCGGACAGCCTCTATGGCGTCTCCAAGGTTTTCGGCGAGGCGCTGGCCCGAATGTATTTCGAGAAATTCGGCCAGGAGACCGCGCTGGTCCGCGTCGGCTCGGCCACACCCGCGCCCGAGGATCATCGCATGCTGGCCAGCTGGCTGTCGCATGACGATCTGCTGTCCCTGATCGAGGCGGTGTTCCGCGTCGAGCGGCTGGGTTGCCCGGTCATCTGGGGCGCCTCGGCCAATACGCAGGGCTGGTGGGACAACAGTCATCTGGATTGGCTGGGCTGGACACCGCGCGACAATGCCGAAACCTTCCGCGCGAAGATCGAGGCGACCGTGCCCCGTCCCGCGCCCGACGAGGCGGTGGCACTGTACCAGGGCGGCATATTCACAGAATATCCCATTTATCAGGAAAAAGACGCATGACCTTCACCCCCCACGGCAAGCATCTGCTCGCGGGCGAATGGATCGCCAGCGAGCAACGCTTCACCAGCGAGCCCGCCCACGGTCCGGCGCATGAATTCGGCATCGGCACCCCCGATCTGGTCGCCCGCGCCTGCGAGGCTGCCGAGGAGGCCTTCTGGTCCTTCGGATACTCCACACGCGAAACCCGCGCCGCCTTCCTCGACGCCATCGCCGACGAGATCGAGGCCCGCGCCGAAGCCATCACCGAAATCGGCAGCCAGGAAACCGGCCTGCCCGAGGCCCGCCTGCAAGGCGAGCGCGCCCGCACCGTGGGCCAGCTGCGGCTGTTCGCCGATCACATCCGCAAGGGCGACTACCTCGACCGCCGCCATGATCCGGCGCTGCCCGACCGCCAGCCCGCACCGCGTCCCGACATCCGCATGGTGCAGCGCCCCATCGGCCCGGTCGCCGTCTTCGGCGCCTCGAATTTCCCGCTGGCCTTCTCGACGGCGGGCGGCGACACCGCCGCCGCGCTGGCCGCCGGCTGCCCGGTCGTCGTCAAGGGCCATTCCGCCCATCCCGGCACCGGCGAGATCGTCGCCGAGGCGATCCATGCAGCCATCGCCGCCTGCGGCATCCATCCCGGTACCTTCAGCCTGATCCAGGGCGGCGACCGCCAGGTGGGCGCGGCGCTGGTCACCCATCCGCTGATCAAGGCCGTGGGCTTCACCGGCTCCCTCGCCGGGGGCCGGGCGCTGTTCGACCTCTGCGCCGCGCGACCCGAGCCAATCCCGTTCTTCGGCGAGCTGGGCTCGGTCAATCCGATGTTCATCCTGCCCGAGGCCGCCCGCACTCGCGGCGCGGAAATCGGCAAGGGCTGGGCCGCATCGCTGACCATGGGCGCCGGCCAGTTCTGCACCAATCCCGGGATCGCGGTAATCGGCACCGGCGAGGCCGGCGACGCCTTCGTCAAGGCGGCAGCCGACGCGCTGGCACAGGTCGGCCCGCAACTCATGCTGACCGACGGCATCGCGCGCGCCTATCGCGACGGGCAGCAGCGGTTCGAGATTCGCAATGCCGTGAAACCGCTTGTTTCGACGCAAAGCGAAGGCCGCGAGGCACGCCCGAACCTTTATGAGACCGACGCCGCCAGCTATCTGCAGGATCACGCATTGGGCGAGGAGGTCTTCGGCCCGCTGGGTCTGGTGATCCGGGTTTCCGGCGCGGACGAAATGGCGCGGCTCGCCCGTGGCCTCAACGGCCAGTTGACCGCGACCCTCCACATGGACGATGCCGACCTGGCCGAAGCGCAATCCCTGCTGCCCGTGCTGGAGCGCAAGGCCGGCCGCGTGCTGGTCAACGGCTTTCCGACCGGGGTCGAGGTCTGCGACGCCATGGTCCATGGCGGCCCCTACCCCGCCAGCACCAATTTCGGCGCCACCTCGGTCGGCACGCTGTCGATCCGCCGTTTCCTGCGCCCCGTCAGCTACCAGAACTTCCCGGTGGCGCTGGTGCCCGAAGTCGAAGCGTGACAACATCGTGCCGCGCCCGGACCGGGGCGCGCCATTCCTAGCCCGCAACCGCACCGGACCCGCGCATGACTCAGCCCCCGTCCTCCCCTGCACCGACCCCGACACCAGCGCCGCCGGGCCAGACGCTGGTTGCCCAGGTACGCGAGGCGATCCGGGCACAGATCGCCAAGGGCAGCTACAAGCCCGGCGACCGGCTGCCTTCGGAGGCGCGGCTGACCCAGGAATTCGGGGTCAGCCGGACGGTGATCCGCGAAGCAGTGGCGGCGCTGCAATCCGAACGGCTGCTGGAGCCGCGCCAGGGCGCCGGAGTCTTCGTGCTGGAACCGCCCGCGCCCGAGGGGCTGGCCTTTCGCAACCTCGACCTGGCGCGGGTCTCGTCGCTGATCGAAATGCTGGAACTGCGCACCGCCGTCGAAGGCGACGCCGCCGGCTTCGCCGCCCTGCGCCGCTCGCCCGCGCAGGAGGAAAAGATCATCGAAGCCTTTGACGAGCTGCGCACCCGCGGCCGCGCCGGCCAGCCCACGGCAGAGGCCGATTTCCGCTTTCACCTGGCCATCGCCGAGGCGGCCAACAACCCGCGCTTCCCCGAATTCCTGCAGCTGATTGGCACCGCGGTCATTCCACGCCGCGCCATCAGCAGCGAAGGCGAGATGCTGACACCGCCCGATTACCTGGCTGTCCTGGACCGCGAGCATGAAGAGATCCTCTCTGCGATCCAGGCCAATGACGAGGAGGCGGCCCGCGCCGCGATGCGGCTGCACCTGCGCAACGGCCAGCAGCGTTATCGGCAATACCTGCGCGCCCTGCGCCGCTGAGGCCGGATAATGGCAACCGGGGAAAGCGCCCACCAGGACGCAATGCCAATCTCCCCCGGCAATCTGGTCCCCGCGCTGCTGGCCCATGCGGCGCGGCGCGGTTTTCGACGCGCCCTGGCCGCGGAGGAGGATGCAGCGGCATGGCGGGACCGCACCCTGCCCCATGTCCGCGAATTGATCCTGCCGGACCTGCCGTCCGTCGATGCCGCGCCCGTCGTGCTGACCGAGGCGGATCGCGGCAACCATGTCGTGCGGCTGTTGCGGCTGACTCTGGCCGAGGGCCTGACCGCCCCTGCGCTGCTGGCCTTGCCCAAGGGGGAGGGTCCCTTTCCGGCGGTGCTGGCGCTGCACGACCACGGCTCGGAATTCCGCATCGGCAAGGAGAAATGTCTGCCCCCGCCCGGCCCGGTGCCGCCGGTGGCACAAGCGTGGTGGGACCGCCTCTTCGGCGGCGCCCCCTTTGGCACCGCACTGCTGCGGCGCGGCTTCGCGGTTCTCTCCGTCGACGCGCTGAGTTGGGGCGGGCGGCAAGGCCAGGGCTACCAAGCGCAGCAGGCGCTGGCGGCCAATCTGATGAACATCGGCCTGACTCCCGCCGGGCTGATGGCTTGGGAGGACATGCGTGCGGCGGAATATCTGGCCTCGATCCCGCAAGTCGACCCGGCGCGCATTGCAGCGGTCGGCTTTTCCATGGGGGCGTTCCGGGCCTGGCAGGTGGCCGCGCTGTCGCCGCATGTCGGCGCCATGGTCGCCGCGTGCTGGATGGCCAGCCTGCCCGGCCTGTTGGTCGAAGGCAACAACCATATCCGCGGTCAATCCGCCTGGTGGATGACGCATCCACTGCTGTTCCGCGATCTGGACATTCCCGACCTGGCGGCACTGGCGGCGCCGAAACCCGCCTGCTTCCAGACCGGAACCGAGGATACGCTGTTTCCCGCCGCAGCCGTGGACCCTGCCTTCGATCGGCTGGCGCAGGTCTGGGCCGCACATGGCGCCGGGCATCGGCTGCAGGCCCGACGCTTCGCGGGCGGGCATCACTTCCGGCCCGACCGGCAAGAAGCTGCCTTCGGCTGGCTGCAGGAAACCCTGTCCCAGGGCTTGCCTGCGCGGTCCGGTTCGGGCTAGCAATGGCGTAAAAGATGTCAGACAACCAGCGGGAAGCCAGATGACAGACATGGCCAAGGTGTCGATGCAGGACGGCACGGGTTCGCTTTCGGCGCGGCTGGGCGTCAAGCTGCGCCATGCGCTGGGGACGGGGCAGTATCGGCCGGGCGACAAGCTGCCCAGCGAGGCTGAGCTGACCCGGATCTATTCCGTCAGCCGCACCGTTGTGCGCGAGGCCATCGCCGCCCTGCGATCTGACGGGCTGGTCGAGGCGCGCCGGGGTGCCGGCGTCTTCGTGCTGGACCCCTCGACCCGGCCGGGCCGGGCATTCGACGATCTGACGACGCAGCGGATCTCCTCGGTCATCGAATTGCTGGAGCTGCGCACCGCCTGCGAGATCGAGGCGGCGGCCTTTGCCGCCACGCGCCGCTCGGCCGTGCAGCTCGAGGAAATCTATGACGCCCATGCCACGGTCGAGTCCTGCCTTCGCGCCGGGCAGCCGACCCGCGATGCCGATTTCGCCTTCCACCTCGCCATCGCCGACGCAACCCAGAACCGGCGCTTTTCCGAGTTCCTGCAACTGATCCGCTCGGGCATCATTCCGCGCGGAGAGTTGCAGGGCGGCGCACCGGGCGCGCGGCCCAAGGATTACAACAAGCATCTGCTGGAAGAGCATCAGCGCATCGTCGATGCCATCGCCAGCGGCGACGCCGACGCGGCGCGCGACCGCATGCGCGAACATCTGCGCGGCAGCCTGGAACGCTATCAGGAATTGCTGCGGGCCGGGCGCCGCCAGCCCTGACCAATCTTGTATGATATATTTTGATAGGTTATAGGTTCAATTATCATCCAAGAAAGGCATGCCCTATGACCCTGCCCACTTATCCCGTCCGTGAACCCGATCCCGGTATCCGCCGCCAGGTGCTGGCCGAATCGGCGGCGCAGATGGTGGTTTCTTTTCGATTCGAGACCGGCGCCAAGGGAAAGCTGCACAGCCATCCGCATGTGCAATCGACCTATGTCGCGAAGGGACGCTTCGAATTCTACCGCGACGGCCAGAGCTATCAGCTGTCGGCCGGCGACAGCCTGGTGATCCCCTCGGGCATCGAACATGGCTGCATCTGCCTGGAACAGGGCGAATTGATCGACTGTTTCTCGCCGCGCCGGGACGATTTTCTGTGACTTCTGCTTGACTCCCCGCATCCTGAATGACAGGTATACTTAACTTGTAGGATAAGTTGTCGTTTCTGTCAGAATCGTCCGCGCGGGCGCCATGACGCCAGGGGGAACCATGACCGCATCTCGTCTTCGCCTGAAACAGGTGACCGAGCAGGTCGCGACCATTGCGATCACGCTGTTCGGCCTGTTGCTTCTGACCTTCGTCATCGGGCGCATGATGCCCGCCGACCCTGTCAGGGCCATCGTGGGCGAGGACGCCTCGCGCGAGACCTATGAGATGGTCTATCGGCAACTGGGCCTGGACCAGCCGGTCTGGATGCAGTTCCTGCGCTATCTGGGCGATGTCTTCACCGGAAATTTCGGCACCTCGATCCGTACCGGCCAGCCGGTAATCCAGGACATCCTGCATGTCATGCCCGCTACCATCGAACTGGCGACGCTCGCCATCCTGATCGGCGCCGGCCTCGGGATCCCGCTGGGCGTGGTCGCGGCGGTGAACAAGGACAAATGGCCCGATCACCTCGTGCGGGTGTTCAGCTTGTTCGGCCATTCCATGCCGATCTTCTGGACCGGGATGATCGCGCTGCTGATCTTCTATGCCGGGCTGGGCTGGGTCGGCGGCTCGGGCCGGATGGAGCAATTCTACATCGGCCTGGTGGACGAGCACACCGGCTTCCTGCTGATCGACAGCGCGCTGGCCGGCGAATGGGACGTATTCTGGTCGGCGGTCAACCACCTGATCCTGCCAGCAGCACTGCTGGGCTATTCTTCGTCGGCCTATATCACCCGGATGACGCGCAGCTTCATGCTTGACCAACTCGGACAGGAATACATGACCACCGCAAGGGTCAAGGGCCTGTCGCGCGGCCAGACCATCTGGCGCCACGCCTTCGGCAACATCAAGGTGCAGCTGGTGACGATCATCGCCCTGGCCTATGGCAGCCTGCTGGAGGGCGCGGTGCTGATCGAGACGGTCTTCGCCTGGCCCGGCTTCGGCCAGTACCTGACCAGCAACCTGATCATCGGCGACATGAACGCGGTGATGACCTGCGTGCTGATCGTCGGCGTGATCTTCATCGTGCTGAACCTGCTTTCCGACATCCTGTATCGGCTGTTCGATCCGAGGACGAAATGACGACCATCACCCAACGCTTGCCGGCGCCGGTGCTGGCGCTGAAGAATATCGTTGCCTTCCTGTGGCGGACGCCGACCTCGGCCTTCGGGCTGCTGGTGCTGGGGACGCTGATCCTGACGGCGCTGTTTGCGCCGCTGATCGCGACGCACGACCCCTATGTGCAGGACCTGAACAACGTGCTGCAGCCGCCCGGCAACGGCCACCTGTTCGGCACGGACGAGCTGGGCCGCGACATCTTCAGCCGGCTGGTCTGGGGGTCGCGCATCACGCTGCGGATCATCTTCCTGGTCTCGATCGTGGTCGGTCCGCTGGGCCTGCTGGTCGGCACCACCGCCGGCTATATCGGCGGCCGCTTCGACACGATCCTGATGCGGATCACCGACATCTTCCTTTCCTTCCCCAGCCTGATCCTGTCGCTGGCCTTCGTCGCCGCGCTGGGGCCCAGCCTGAACAACGCCATCATTGCCATCGGCCTGACCGCCTGGCCGCCCATCGCCCGGCTCGCCCGGGCCGAGACGCTGACCTTTCGCAAGGCCGACTATATCTCGGCCGCGCGGCTGCAAGGCGCCTCGGCCATGCGCATCATCGTGAAATCGATCATGCCGATGTGCCTGCCGTCGGTGTTGATCCGGCTGACGCTGAACATGGCGACAGTGATCCTGACCGCCGCCGGTCTGGGCTTCCTGGGCCTCGGGGCCCAGCCGCCACTGCCGGAATGGGGCGCGATGATCGCCACCGGCCGGCGCTACATGATCGACAGCTGGTGGCTGGTCACCTTCCCCGGCCTCGCCATCCTTTGCGTCAGCCTAGCCTTCAACCTGCTGGGCGACGGGCTGCGCGACGCGCTGGATCCCAAACAGGTCAACCGGAAGTAAGCCGATGGAAAAGCCGATCCTTGACGTGAAGAACCTCTCGATCCGCTATCCCGGCGCGCCTTCGGACGCCGTGCGCGGCGTCAGCTTCTCGCTGGGATGCGAGCGGCTGGGCATCGTCGGCGAAAGCGGCTCGGGCAAGTCCACTGTAGGCCGGGCGATCCTGGGCCTGCTGCCGGGGGTCGAGATCCGCGCCGACGCGCTGCGCTTTCAGGACATGGACCTGCTGACCCTGACCGAGACCGAGATGCTGAAAGTGCGCGGCCGGCGCATGTCGATGATCCTGCAGGATCCCAAGTTCAGCCTGAACCCGATCCAGCGTGTCGGGCACCAGGTCGCGGAAACCTATCTGCGGCATTTCAAATGCTCCAAGGCCGAGGCCAGGGCCAAGGTGCTGGAGATGCTGGCCGCCGTGAAGATCCGCGACCCCGAGCGGGTGCATGATCTCTACCCGCACGAGATTTCCGGCGGCATGGGACAGCGCGTGATGATCGCCATGATGCTGCTGGCCGATCCAGACCTGGTCATCGCCGACGAACCGACCAGCGCGCTGGACGTGACCGTGCGGCTGCAGGTCCTGAACATCCTGGACGGTCTCGTGCGCGACCGGGGCATCGGGCTGATCATGATCAGCCACGACCTGAATCTGGTGCGCAATTTCTGCGATCGGGTGCTGATCATGTATGCCGGCCGCGTGGTCGAGGTCTTGCAGGCCGGCGCCTTCGACCGCGCCCGCCACCCCTATACCCGCGGGCTTTTGGCCGCACAGCCGCGCATCGGCGGCGGCCGGACGCCGCTGGCGGTTCTGGATCGGCGGCCGGAATGGAAAGAGGAGCCGCTGGCATGACCGTCGCAGTCGAAATCCGCGACCTGGAGATTTCCTTCGGCCTGACACGGGTGCTGCCCGGCGTCAGTTTCGACGTGCGGCCGGGCGAATGCTTCGGCCTGGTCGGCGAAAGCGGCTCGGGCAAGTCGACGGTCTTGCGCTGCATCTCGCTGCTGAACGATTTCTGGACCGGCCGGGTCGCCATAGGCGGCCGCGACATTCGCAGCCTGCCGGTGCGCGAACGCTGCCGGATGCTGCAGATGGTGTTCCAAGACCCCTATGGCAGCCTGCATCCGCGCCAGTCGGTCCGTACCGCGCTGGCCGAGCCGCTGCGGATCCACGGCCTGGACGACCCGCAGCGCCGCATGCGGCAGGCCATGGTGGATGTCGGCCTGCCGATCGATTTCCTCGACCGTTTCCCGCATCAGCTCTCGGGCGGCCAGCGCCAGCGCGTCGCCATTGCCCGCGCGCTGATCCTCGAGCCGCAGCTGCTGCTTCTGGACGAGCCGACTTCGGCGCTGGACGTTTCGGTGCAGGCCGAGATCCTGAACCTGCTGTCACGACTGCGCGAGGAGCGCGGCTTCACCTATATCATGGTCACCCATGACCTGGCGGTGGTCGACCACATGTGCGACCGCTTTGCCATCATGCTGCATGGCGAGATCACCGAGGTCCTGCCGCGCGAGGCGATCCCCGGCAATGGCGCAACGCATCCCTATGCCCGCGAATTGATCGCAGCCTCGCTGGAATACGAAGGCCAGGTCTGACCCCCTCCCCGCAATGGAAAAAGGGGCCGCACATCGTGGTGCGGTCCTTTTGCTTTGCGGGGCGCCCCGCGGCAGGCCGGGCAAACGGAAAAGGGCGCAACCGTCGAAAGGGTTGCGCCCGCGATCCGGCCAGGAGGATCGAAAGATCAGCGCTCCTTGGTCACCACCTCGAAGCGGGTCAGCCAGGGATTGACGGTCAGCCCATGCACATCCGCCTGAAAAGCCGCCGTATCCACCGTCTCCGAGAAGGGCAGGATCGACATGACAGTCTGATCCATATAGGCTTGGATATCCTCGTATTTCTTCTTCTGCGTCTCCAGGTCGCGCTCCAGAAGCGCATCCTCGATCAAGCCGTTGAGCTTTTCGTCAAAGAAGCTGGTGCGCCAGCCCTGGTAATTGGTCAGCTTGGCCTCATCGGAATTGTCGGGATTGAAGGCGAGCGCCCGCAGGTTGCTATCGGGATGCGGCTGCTGGCCGCCGCCGCCCCGACCAACCAGCAGTTCGAAGTTACGGTCGCGCATGGCGCCATAGATCTGGTCGCCGGAACCGGTAATCAGCTCGGCCTGGATGCCGGCCTGCGCCAGGGTGTTCTGAATCGCGGTGCCCGCCTTCAGGAACGGTTCCTCGGACGGCACCCGCAGTGTGGTCTTGAAACCGTCGGGATAACCTGCCTCGGCCAGCAGGGCCTTGGCCTTTTCCACGTCCAGCTTGTAGCCGGGATCCGGCAATTGACCCAACGCACCGGTGGTGATCGGCCGCTGGTGCAGCTTGCCATAAAAGGGCATCACCGCCTTGTCCAACCCGTCATAGTCGATCAGCAGGCGCAGCGCCTCACGCACCTTGCGGTCGGCGAAACGGGGATCCTTCATCGAGACCGCCAGATAGTAGAACCCGGCGCCGGGTGTGGATTCGATCTTGATCCTGTCGTTGCTCTCCAGCGCCTTCAGATCGGGGGCCAGCAGCGAATAGCCGACGTCGATATCGCCCTGTTCCAGCATCAGGCGCTGGGATTGCGATTCCGGCAGGTGGCGCATCAGCACGCGCTTCATCGCCGGCACCTCGCCCCAGTAGTCATCGTTGCGCGACAGGATGATATATTCGTTCGAGGCCCATCTGGTCAGCGTGAACGGCCCGGAGCCGGCCGAGTTCAGCGTCAGCCATTTCGCGCCCAGATCGCCGCCCTGCTCGTTCTCCAGCACCGTCTTGCTGTCCAGGATCGAGCCGGGCCCGTTCTGCGCCAGGACCATCAGGATCAATCTCGGATCGTCCGGCTCGGGCAGGTTCAGAACGAAGGTCTGGTCGTCCCGGGCCACGAACAGCCTGTCTGCGGCCTCGGCCGTATAGCCGCGCGATTTCAGGAAGGACGATTGCGCCAGGTTCAACGTCAGCAGGCGCTTCAGACTGAAGACCACGTCCTGCGCCGTGACCGGGTTGCCCGAGGCGAAGACCGCGTCCGGCCGCAGCCTGAAGGTGATCTTCATCCGGTCGGGCGAGATCTCCCAGCTTTCGGCCAGGCGCGGATGCAGGTCCCTGCCATCGGGCGACAGCACGACCAGCGTGTCATAGATGTTGTTGAGCACCTGCACCGTCTCGCGTCCGGTGATGGCGGCGGGGTCGAGCGTCAGGATATTGCTCATGACGGTGGCGACGATCAGCTGGTCGTCGGGCGTCTCGGCCAGCGTGGCCACGGGCGTGGCACCGCAGAACAGGGCGGCCAGCGCCACCGATGCGAAAAGATGTCTCATGCTTCCTCCCATGGACCGCGATCCAGGCTCGCGGCGTGCCGACTGCGGAAATCTCCGCAATTCCTTCCATTCGCTATTCGATCAGCGCCCGCACCGGGGCGACCAGCGCCCGGCCCAGCGCCGCCGTCTGATCCGCCTCCAGGTGAACGCCATCGACCGGGGACGGTCCGACAACCTGCGCCGCATCGAAGAAGCCACAATCGAGCTGCTGCGCCAGCGCGGCATAAAGCGGGCCCAGGCGCCGCGATTCCGCGATCTCGCGCCCGCCGGCCGGCGGCAGGTCGCCCGCCATGCCGCAATGCGGTGGCGCGACGATCAGCACCTTCGGGCACGCGCTGCGGGGCTTGTAGGGGAAAGTCTCGATGATTTCGACCAGGCGTCGCATCCCGGCCTGGGCACCGACCGCCCGGCCGCCATGCACCGCCTTCAGGTCGTTGGTGCCCAGCATCAGGATAACCAGGTCCAGCGGCATGGCGGCCGCCAGCGCCTGCGGCAGCGATCTGGCGCCGTTGCGGCAGGCCGGCCCGCCATGATCGTCCCGGCAGGTGGTGCGCCCGCCGATGCCGTCGCCGATGACGCGGGCCCGGCCGCCCAGCCCTGCCTCCAGCACGCGCGGCCATTGGGCCTCCGCCGGGTGGCGCAGCCCCGTCGCCGGGTCCGCGCCCCATGTCAGGCTGTCACCGAAGGCCAGGATCTCCTGCATCTTCAGCCCTCTCGCCTAGCGCACGCGATTGTTCTCGATGAAGTCGAAGTCGATGTCCTCGCCCAGGCCAGGACGGTCGGGGACATGCACATAGCCCTCGCCGTCCATCGGGTCCGAGAGCTGCCGGAGATAATCGAAACCGTCGTCATATTCCAGGAAGGGATGCAGCAGCCCGCGCTCGTACCAGCGGCAGTTCTTGGTGGCGGCGACGACATGTAGGTTCATCGCGGTATTGCCGTGCACCTCGCATTCCATGCCAAAGGCCTCGGCCAGGTGCATGGTCTTGAGCGCCGGGGTGATGCCGCCCACGTCGTTCACGCCGGTGCGCAGGATGTCGCAGGCACCGGCCTTGATCCATTCCGCGCGGTGCCAATGCTTGCCCGCTGCGCTTTCCGGGCCGATCACCGGAATGTCCAGATTGTCGGCCAGCCACTTGTATGACGACATGGACTGCTCGTCCATAGGTTCCTCGATCCAGTCGAAGCCCAGCTTTTCCAAACCGCGGCCCAGCGCCAGCGCCTCGCTGCGCGGATACCAGTGGAAGGCGTCGATCATCAGGCGGATGTCCGGCCCGACCGCCTCGCGCACCGCGGCGCAGGCCTTGAGGTCCATCTTCACGTCGGGCGCCCAGCTGACCGGGGGCATCCAGGTGTGCAGCTTGATGCCCTTGTAACCGCGCTTGACCAGGGTTTCGGCGAAACGGCCGTAATCCTCGGGTGTGGCAAGCCCCCCCTCCATCTCGTCGCCGCACATGATGCTGCCATAGGCCAGCACCTTGTCGCGATACCCGCCGATCAGCTTGTAGACCGGCTGGTTCAGGGCCCGCCCCGCCAGATCCCACAGCGCGCAATCGACTACGGCCAGCGTCCGGTCGGTCAGCTGCGCCGCCGAGCCGCGCTGCCAGTGCGCCAGATCCTGCCACAACCGCTCCCGGTCGCGGGCATCCTGTCCGACAAGAACCTTTCGGACGAACTTCTCGATCACATGCGGGCGAACGATTTCCGGCGCGGTAAAGGAATGGCCTTCGTGGCCGTCTTCAGTGCGGATGGTCAGCAGCGCCTGCTCGATCTGATGAGCCGGGCCAGGATGAGCGTGACCCGCGCTATCGGAATGGCGGCGCGTGGTGGTCAGGAACACCCGAACCTCGACATCGGATATGATCATGGTCCGCCCCCGTTCTGCATGTTGCTTGATTCCGTTATGTCAAACATCTTCTAGTTTTCTATATGCTATATTGTCAATAGTTGTATTATAACTTTGCTGCAATCTGGACTCCCGGGCGACCAGCCGCGACCTGCTGGAGGGATGGTCCCGCGCCTGCTGCCCGGCATCGCGCCAGTCCAGTTGCGCGCTCCTTCCGTTATCCCGGTTACCGGAAGGGGGGCAGCGCAGATCGCCCGAGGATCCGATCAGATCGCCAGCGAGCCGCGCTACTTCGCCGCCGCGTTGCTGGACAACCAGTTATGGCCCCAGGGCGTCGGTTTGCTCATGCCCCCGACAGCCAATTCGCAACCCGAGTCCCCACTGTCTTCGGGCAAAGGGACCCGGACCGTCCCCGACCCGCACCGTTAGTTGTTGCCGGTCAATTGACCCCATCGCCGTGATCGTGCTTGAAATTGGAGCGAAGATTCCAGACCATCTCATTTTTCTCGGATAGCCATGCCAACAACTCCCTCCGACATTGCAGCCATATCGCAAGCAGTCAGCGATGCCGTGACCAGGCGCCCGCCGCAACAGGCCCGCAGCCGGCGCTCGCAGGCCAAGGTGCTGGCCGCCGCCCGGCGCTTGCTGGAGGAAGAGGGCTATGAAGGGCTGACGCTGCAAAAGGTCTCACGCCAGTCGGGGGTCTCTATCGGTTCGATCTATGGCCGGTTCACCGGCAAGGACGAGCTGATGCACGCCGTGCAGGCGGTGGTAATGGAGGAGTTGGGGCTGGCGCATCGTTCGCTGCTGGACCCCTCGCGCTGGACCGACGGGCGTTGTTGCAGAAGTCAGTGTGTGAGCGCAGTTTCCCCTTTTCGCGTTGAGTTCATGCCACGCGCTTGATCTCGGCGGATCCGAGGGCATTGAAGCGGTTCATGAGGGCGATGCGGATATGGATTTCGGCGGTCTGGCGGTCCGGGTCTCGTGATGAGATGCGTTCACCGAAGGCCTTGAGGCAGCGCATCCTTGCCTCGATCCTGCTTCGGACGTGATAACCTGACCAGCGCTTCCATATGGCCCTGCCCAAGCGCTGGGTTGCCCGGAGGATCTCGTTGCGCGCCCTGGCGGCGGGGCAATCCTCCTTCCAGAGACGGCCATTCCGCCGGATCGGGATGATGGCGGTGCCGCCTCGATCCAGGATCGCGGTGTGGCAGCGTCGGGTGTCAAAGGCACCGTCGCCGGTGACGGTGCCGATCTGTTCATCCTCTGGGATCTGGTTGAGCAGGTCGGGCAGAACAGGGCTGTCGCCTTCACGGCTTGAGGTGAATTCGACGGCGCGGATGTCACCTGTAGCCGTGTCCATCGCCAGATGAACCTTACGATATTGGCGTCGGCGATGCGGGCCATGCTTGCGGGCAAGCCATTCCCCATCACCAAGAAACTTGATCCCGGTGCTGTCCACCAGCAGGTTCAGCGGCCCCGGCGCACGGCGGCTCGTGATCTGAACCGTGATGCGCTTCTGCCTGCGGCTCAGGGTCGAGAAATCGGGCACCCGCCAGTCGAGCCCGGCCATCGAAAGGATGCTCGCCACCATCCCTGTCGTTTGCCGGAGAGGCAGGCCGAACAGAACCTTCACCATCAAGCAGAACTGGATCGCGGCATCAGAGAAGACCGGCGGCCGACCATTGCATCCGGATTTGGGTGCGCGCCAAACCATGTCCTTGTCCAGCCAGATCAGAAGGGACCCGCGCCGCTTCAAGGCATCGTTGTAGGACTTCCAGTTCATCGTGCGGTAGCGGGTCGGCTAAGGCTTGCTCATACTCGCCCCTTAGCCCACTGGATTCGCAGTGTGAATCCCTCAGAAAACGGAGTTCTGCAACAACGCCGATTTGTTGGCCGCATTTTGCGACCGCAAGTGGTTCCACTTGCCTGCAAATGCTCCAGCCAGCTCGCGAACGGACGAACCCGCATTTCCCTGGCAAGTCTGCCTGGGCGGCAGTTCGGCAATCTCCGCAGCGCATATTTCTCATTGTGGAAATTTAAACGTGGATAGATTGACATACTGATGCACTTATGTTTTTCTTCCCCCGCTTCGGCCGGGGGGGGGGCCGGAGTGCCTGGCTGCGAGCCCGGTTCAGATTTTGGGAGGGATATATGCCAAGAACCCACGCCACCTCGGCCGCAGCTCTGCTCGGCCTGCTTCTAGCCACGACCGCCACGATTCCAGCATTCGCTCAGGAACTGCGCGTCGGCGTTGTAGCCGAGCCGGTCGCCATCGACCCGCATTTCTTCCGCACCGGGCCGAACATGAGCCTGCGCGAGAACATTTCGGACGGGCTGGTCTACAACAACCAGGTCACGGGCGAGATCGAGCCGCGGCTTGCCAGCGCATGGGATGTCGAGGACACCCGCTGGCGGTTCGAGCTGAACCCCGAGGCGGTCTTCGCCGATGGACGCGCTGTTTCTCCCGCGGACGTGATCTTCTCGCTGTGCCGCGTACGCAACGTACCGGACAGCCCCGGAACCTTCGCATCCTTTATCGAGACCATCGGTTCGGTCGAAGCCGATGGCGACAATGCCGTCATCATCACCACCAAAGGTCCCGACCCGGTGCTGCTGCAAAGTCTCAGCACGATCGGCATCGTCCAGTCGCCTCTGTCAGAACCGCTGGCCTATGACGAGGAGACCTGCGGCAATGACGAGTGGATCGACACGGCGAGCTTCAACGATTCGAGTGTCGATGCGGGGATTGGCCCTTATCGCGTGACCTCCTATCAGCGCGGCATCGAGACGATTCTGGAGCGCAACGACGCCTATTACGGCCAAGCTCCCCATTACCAGCGGGTCGTCCTTCGCTCGATCCCAGAGAACGGAGCCCGTATCGCCGCGCTATTGTCCGGCGACGTCGATGTCATCGATGCGGTTCCGGTCAACGCCATCGACCAGATCTACGACAATCCTGATCTGCAGCTGATCTCTGCCCCTGCGTCGCGGCTGATCTTCTTTGCCTTCGACCATGCGGGAGAGCCCAGCCCCAAGATCAGCGGCACGGACGGCGTGAACCCGCTGAAGGACGTCCGGGTTCGCGAGGCGCTGAATCTGGCGATCGATCGCTCGGCAATCGTCTCCACGATCATGGACGGCATCGCTGAGCCCGCCAGCAGCATTGTGATGGCGACCATCTTCGGCGCCAATCCCGACCTGCCGCCGCTTCCCTTCGACCCGGAGCGCGCCCGCCAATTGCTTGCGGAAGCGGGTTATCCGGACGGTTTCAAGCTGACCATAAGCTCGCCGACGGACCGCTACCGCAACGATGCCGAGGTGGCGCAGGCGGTGACGCAGATGCTGGCGCAGATCGGTCTTGACGTTTCGCTGGAGACCTATCCCCAGAGCGTCTATTTCGACCGGGCGAACAACTTCGAGTACAGCATGTATCTCGGAGGGGCGAGCGCCGATACCGGCGAGGGTCTTTCGCAGCTTCTGAACCTGCTGCACACTCGCGATCCCGAGGCCGGATTCGGAGGTGCGAACCGTGGCCGCTATTCTTCGGCCGTGGTGGACGAGCTTCTGGAGAAGGCGCTGGTGACGATGGACGAAGAGGCGCTTCGGAAGATGCTCCAGGACGCGCAGAGCATCGCCTATGAGGAACATGCCTATATGCCGCTGTTCCACGAAGTGGCGGTCTGGGCGGCCAAGGCCGGCGTTCATTTCGAGCCGAACGCGAGCCAGTTCAACATCCTCTACACTGCGCGCCCCGCCGAGTAGGCCCGCCTCCGCATCAAAACAGGGCCGCCTCCGGGCGGTCCTCCCCCCTTACCCGAAAAAACTGACCGGAGACGCGCCATGGAGCGGACGGGAGAATATATCGACGCATCCAGCCGCATGCTCGATTACCGCGGAACGCGCGAGCTGTTCTCGGCGAACAGCGTGTATCAAGCTTGGCTCGATATCGAGGCCGCCGTCGCCACCGTTCAGGGGGAGATGGGGCTGATCCCCGAAGATGCCGCCCGCACCATCGCCCAAACGGCCCGGCTCGAAAAACTGGATATGGAAGCGGTCGAGCGGGAGTACATTAGGCAGCGCCATCCGCTGATGCCACTTCTCGGAGAGCTTGCCAGGAAATGCGGCGAGGCAGGAGGCTATGTCCATTGGGGCCTGGCGACCCAGAACATCCAGCAGACCGGCACGCTATACCTGGCTCTTCGCGGCCATCGCGTGCTCCTCGACGTGCTCGCCGATATCCTCGATCATCTGGGCGAACTCGCCCGCAAGCACGCCGACACACCGATGGCCGGCCGCACCCACGGTCAGCATGCGGTGCCCATCACCCTGGGCTTCAGGTTCGCCATCTGGATCGACGAGTTCCTGCAGGCGCTTGAACGCTTGCGCGCCATCGAGCCGCGCGTCTTCACCGTCACGATGGGTGGTGCGGTGGGCGCCTTCAGCGCGCTTGGCCCACGAGGGCCGGAGATGCAGGCGCGCGTGGCGCAAAAGCTCGGCATGCACGACATGTCGCTGCCCTCGCGCTCGAACCGCACCCATATGTGCGAGTACGTGCAGCTGCTGGCGCTTTGCGCCACGACATTCCACAAGATCGCCGAGGAGGTGGCGCAAAGCTCGTCCGTCGAATATGGCGAGTTGTTCGAAATCCATTCCGATGGCGTCATCGGCTCCAGCACCATGCCGCAAAAGGTGAATCCGAAACTGTCGATGGGGCTGATGGCCAACTGCCAAAAGCTCTACGCGCTGTCCTCGATGATGCTGAACACGGCGCACCGGCCATTCGAAGGCGATGCCTACGCGAACGTCATCTATGACAGCGGGACCGCCGAAGCGATGGAGCTTGCCACCGCGATCTTCATCCGCGGCTGGGCGCTGATCAGCGGTTTGCGCCCCGATCCGGATCGCATGCTGCGCAATCTCGACCAGAGCGGAGGCAGGATCTTCTCGGAAGGCATCATGATGAAGCTTGCGCCGACGCTCGGGCGCGGCGAGGCACATGATCTCGTCTATCGTGCCGCCATGGACTCGCTCAACGGCGGCCCGAGCTTCTTCGAACGGCTCCACATGCCCGGCACCGACGCCATCCTGTTCGAAAGCGGTCCCGATGGGCTGAAGCTGAAACTCGATGGCCAGTTCGGTCTCTCGCCCGAGATCGCCCGCAAATTCGGCGAGCGGGCCCGGGAAGCAGCGCGCCACCACCGGAACGGGAAAGGACCATGCTGACCTACACGATCCGTCGCACCGGGCAGGCTCTTCTGGTCCTGTTCGCGCTGACCATCCTGGTCTTCGTCGGAGTCTGGATGATCGGCAACCCGGCGGATGCGCTGATCTCGCCTGAAGCCACCATAGCCGAACGCGAGGCGGCGATCCGGGCACTCGGGCTCGACAAGCCGCTCTGGCAGCAATATCTCGACTTCCTTTCCGGGCTGTTGCACGGGGATTTCGGCAGTTCCTTCGTCTATCGCGAGCCGGTGACGCAGATCCTGGCCTCGCGGCTGCCGGCAAGCCTGGAATTGGCCTTTGCCGCCTTCCTGATCGCGGTGGGCGTGAGCATTCCGCTGGGGCTCTATGCCGGGCTCTATCCGGAACGCGGTCTCAGCCGGGGTGTCATGGGCCTGTCGCTGATCGGCGTCAGCGTGCCACAGTTCTGGCAGGGCATGGTGCTGATCATCGTGTTCGGCATCTGGCTGGCGATCCTGCCGGTCGGAGGACGCGGCGAGACCGCCACGTTCCTCGGCATTACATCAAGTCTTTTCACCCTCGACGGGCTGTTGCACCTGCTGCTTCCGGCAATGAACATGGCGATGCTCAAGATGTCGCTCCTGGTGCGTGTGACCCGCGCTGCCGTGATGGAAGTGAAGAACCTCGACTATGTTCGCTTCGCCCGCGCCAAGGGCGTGCGGCCGCGCCGGGTCATCACCAAGCACATCCTGCGCAACGTCCTGCTGCCGGTCATCACGGTGCTGGGGATCGAGATCGGCAACCTCGTCGCCTATGCGGTCATCACCGAGACGGTCTTTGCATGGCCCGGACTCGGCCGCCTGTTGATCTCGTCGATTCAGGTGCTCGATCGGCCGGTGATCATCGCCTATCTCTGCTTCACCGCGATCCTGTTCATCTTCCTGAATTTCGTGGTCGATATCCTCTATACGTTCATCGACCCGCGGGTGCGCGACGCGATGGCTTCCGGGGGACGCAAATAATGTCTCGCATTCGCTCCTTCCTGGCCGAGTTCGTGGAGAACCGCGTTGCTGCGCTTTGCCTCGCGTTGACATTGCTCTTCGCGTTCTGCGCGCTTTTTGCTCCTCTCATCGCTCCGATGAACCCCTACAATCTGGCGGACTTCTCGCTTGAAGATGCCCGCCTGCCGCCAGGCAGCAGCCGCATGGAGCAGGGACAGAAGGCCTCCTTGACGATTTCGGCCTCCGAAGGCCGGGCCGAGGGGGCCATGGAGAATATCACTTACCGCTTGGCTCCCACCGGAGACGGTAAGCTGGAACTGCAGCTCGAGGCCCCCAACATGGATGTCTCGGGGCTGCGCATCCTGTCGCTGCCGCGTGAAGTGACCGTCGAGGATGCAAGGCGCCATCCGATCCGTTCGGAATGGACGATAGCCGATCCGTCGAAAGCGGTCATTCTCGATCCTGGTCCGCAGATGCCGGTCGTGCTGAACTTCACCCTCGAACTGGAAAGCCGCGCCACCGCCACCTCCACCAGCTTTGCCCTGGGCACCGATGGCTATGGCCGCGACATGCTTTCGGCGATCATCTACGGCATTCGCATCAGCTTCATCGTCGGTGCGGTTGGCGCTATCGGCTCCATGATGGTCGGCTCGTCACTGGGCCTGATCGCCGCCTGGTTCGGCGGGCGGGTCGACGCGATCATCATGCGGATCGCGGACTTCCAACTGTCGATCCCGTCGCTGATGGTCGGGCTTCTGGTGCTGACCGTTTTGGGCAAGGGCGTGGACAAAATCCTGATCGCCATCGTGCTGATCCAGTGGACGGTCTTCGCGCGGACAACGCGCTCGGTCGCCCTGGCCGAACTCAGATCCGACTATGTCGACGCGGCGCGCGGTCTGCGGCTGTCCGTCACGCGGATCAATCTGCGTCACATCCTGCCGAATTGCCTGCCGCCGCTCCTGGTGATCCTCACGATCAACATTGCCAGCGCCATCACGCTGGAGGCTTCGCTGAGCTTCCTTGGCGTCGGCCTGCCGCTGACCCAGCCATCGCTCGGGATGCTGATCTCGAACGGCTATGAATACATGTTCTCGAGCCTGTACTGGATCGCGATCTATCCCGGCATCGTGCTGATGCTGATGGTCATTTCGATCAACGTCGTCGGCGACAGGCTGCGCGACATGTTCAACCCGCAGGTCAAGCGATAGGAGCATGCGATGAGCGACCGTCCTGCCGACACCCCGCTGCTGGAAGTCGACCGGCTGAACACATGGTTCCACACCCGTGCGGGGATTGTGAAATCGGTGCGCGATGTCTCCTTCACCGTAGGTCGCGGCGAGGTCGTGGGCATTGTCGGCGAAAGCGGCTCAGGCAAGTCGGTGACCGGCCTTTCCATCCTTGGACTGATCGATGCACCCGGTCGTGTCGAAAGCGGCGCCATCCGCTTTGAGGGGCGCGATCTTACGAAGCTGACCGAGGCCAAACTGCGCGCCTATCGCGGGGCTCGGATCGCGATGATCTTCCAGAATCCCATGATGACGCTGAACCCAGTGCTGCGCATCGGCGACCAGATCGCCGAGGCTCTCACCGAACACCAGCAGCTTTCCAAATCGGAGTTGCGCGCCCGCTGCATTGCCGCGCTGGAGGCGGTGGGGATTCCCTCGCCGGAGGAACGGCTGAAGGCTTATCCGCATGAGTTCTCGGGCGGGATGCGGCAGCGGATCGTCATCGCCATCGCGCTGGTCACACGGCCGGACCTGATCATCGCAGATGAGCCGACCACGGCACTGGACGTCACCATCCAGGCACAGATCATTCACCAGACCCGCAAGCTGATCGACGAGACCGGCACGGGTCTGATCTGGATTTCGCACGACCTTGCGACACTGTCCGAGCTCGCTGACCGCATCGTCGTGATGTATGCGGGTTCCGTGGTCGAAACGGGTACGACAGCCGAGATCATCGGAAACCCGCGCCATCCCTATACGCGGCAACTTCTGGAATCCGTTCCCTCCCGCAACCGGCCGGGAAAACCGCTGCGGCAGATTCCGGGCATCATGCCCTCGCTGATCTCCTTGGGCGACGGCTGCCCCTTCGCCAGCCGCTGCGACCGCAGGATCGAGGGCTGCACCAGCCCGATCCCGGCCGCGAAGCTAACCGACACACGCACGGTCTCGTGCATCAACATGCCTGAACCGCAGGAGGCCTTCGCATGACCGCCCCTGAAGACACCGTCATCTCGGCCCGGGACGTAAGCAAGAGCTTCCCGCTGGAGAAAGGCTTCCTGCCGACCGTCCGGCGGCGCCTGACCGGCCGGCCGTTGCGGACGGTCAGTGCGGTGGATTCCGTGAGCTTCGATATCGCCCGTGGCGAGACCGTCGGCATCGTGGGAGAAAGCGGCTGCGGGAAGACCACCCTTGCACGCATACTCACCGGAATTTCGCAACTTAACGGCGGCAGCCTGACCTATGATGGCATGCCCTTCGACGAATACATGAAGGACCCGGCACGGGCGCTGAAGGTCCAGATGATCTTCCAGGATCCGCAGTCCTCATTGAACGGCCGGATGACCGTTCTGGACATCGTCGGGGAAGCGCCGGTGTTTCACGGCCTCGTGCCGCGGTCCCAGAAAGAGGCCTATGTCCGCGAATACCTGGAAAAGGTCGGTCTCAGCCCGGATTTCATCCACCGCTATCCGCACCAGTTTTCCGGCGGACAACGGCAGCGGGTCGGCATCGCGCGGGCGTTGGCAGTAAAGCCCGATGTGCTCGTCTGCGACGAATCCGTGGCGGCGCTCGACGTCTCGGTGCAGGCCCAGATCATCAATCTGCTGATGGATATCCGCCGCACCCTGGGATTGACGATGCTGTTCATCAGTCATGACCTGGGTGTGATCCGGCATCTTTGCGACCGGGTGATCGTCATGTATCTCGGCCGCATCGTCGAGATTGCGCCCACAGAGGCGCTCTTCGCGAATCCCTTGCATCCCTATACAAAGATGCTTCTGGACGGCATGCCAAGGATCACCACCCAAAGGCGAGAGTTCATGTCGATCAGGGGGGAAATTCCCTCGCCCATCAACCCGCCGCGGGGTTGCCACTTCAACCCTCGCTGCCCGTACAGCACGAAACAATGCCTTGATGCGCGACCGCCGCTCGATACCGCCGAAAAAAGCCGCCGCGTCGCCTGCATCAACTGGCGGGACGCCGCCGAAGCCGCAGGGCAGGCGTGACTTGGCCGAGGCTTCCTGGAGCCGTCCCGAGGGTTTTGCCGATTTGAATCCCCGGCAACTTTACCATTTCGAGATCACCGCCGAGATGGGTTCGGCGGTAGCGGCCTGCCGCTATCTCGGCATCGGTGCGCCGGCGCTGGCCAAAAGCATCGCGCGTCTGGAATCCGAGCTGGATACGGTGCTGTTCGACCGCACCACCCGCCCTGCCCGCCTGACTGCGGCCGGAGAACACCTGCTGCAATATGTGCGTCGGATGGCAGTCGAAAAGGAGCTTTTGCAGGAACGTCTGGCGATGGAGCGAGGCCAGCGCGGGGGTACCATGCGCATCGGCTGTGGCCCACGTTGGATGGTGGACATCATCCCCCGTGCGGTCGAGAACTTCATCCGCGATTTTCCCGACGTGCGGATCAGCTTCGTGGTTGACCAGATGGGCCGTTTGACCGACCTCTTGGAGAACCGCGAGATCGGCCTGATGTTCGGAACCGTCGAAACCTTGCGTAGCAACAGCCGCCACGAGGTGATCGAGATGAGCGCCGACCGCTTCACTGTGGTCGCCCGCAGCTCGCATCCCCTGCAGCGACGCCCTGCCCTTTCGCTCCGCGAACTTGCAAGCGAGCGCTGGATCGTCAGTGATCCGGGTTCGACGTCCACCACGATCCTTCGGCAATTGCTCCGACAGGCCGATCTTCCGCCCATCCTGCCGGCCATCGAGCTGTCGGACACATTGGCCGTGGCGGCCATGCTGCGGCGAACGGATTGCCTGGGAATCGTCAGCTCCTCAACGGTCCGCAACCTGGAGGAGATCGAAGCACTGTCGCTGGATTTCGAACTGCCTGAAAGCCGGTCGGGCGTGATCTATGCGCGTGAACGCACCCTCTCCGAGCCTGAGCGCGCCTTCATCGAGCACGTTAAGCTCGCTTTCGCCTGATCCGACCCGCCTTTTTGGAAGAAGCGCCTCCCCGCTCTTTCGCGAATCCGCTCCGGGCTCAGGACTCAGGCGGGATTTATTCGGCGCTCCAACTCCCCGCCGTCGTCCCCAAAAAAGAAAAGCCGGGACAAGCCCGGCCTTCCGCTGAAGCATCTTTCGGACGATCAGTTGATCGCGTCCTTCAGGCCCTTGCCTGCCGAGAACTGGTCTGCCCCCTGAAAAGTGGTCCTCCCTGAAGTAGGCTATTGAGCCGTAGGAGGACGTTTGAATGCCCCAGAAGAAGCATAGACCTGAAGAGATCGTGGCGAAGCTGCGCCAGGTTGATGT